>JACCDT011038370.1_pt1 | contig 30582 bp, 58 predicted proteins | sample 7446291 | NCBI WGS metagenome assembly JACCDT01 (sample SAMN15323446, study PRJNA562643) | freshwater metagenome | isolation source: river surface water | place: USA:Blue River Watershed | collected 2017-08-17
CTAACAACTTTTGCGCGGGATCAGGAGTGGTCATTTGACGCTTATAGGACTACATTCTTCAGTTTTAAGTACAAAAAACTGTATAGTATGCAACTTTTTGAACGCAGTGGGCAACATTTAAAGGGGCTGAACAACAACGGCGGGGCCTGTCGACTGCGGCAAAGCCACCTGACCGACCTGCGGCGGCACGACGACTGTTTTCTGGATCGGGGTACGAGTCCAGATAAGGTAGACAATAATGATCAGGAGAGCGATGATGATAAGATGCATCGTGGGTTATACTCCACCGGAGTAAAAAAGTTAGGCCTGTAATTTATTAGTCCTTTGCTCGGTAATCTCATCGGCGGCGAAACGTAAATTGATAAGTCGCCGGGCATACGTCGACTACAAACTCGGTAAAGTTGGCCGCGGCAAGTCGCTGGAACTCTCTGAAAATATCGGCATCGGTCTGGTCGCCGATCGGCAGCGCGATAATAGTGGTTTGGGCGCTGAAATCGGAGCTTTCGGAAATTGCTTCTCGCATCATCGCTAACGTACGTTGCCACATAGCGCCGGCGGTTTCAGCCGGGTCGCGCACCATAAACGCGCAAGTCGCGGTCTGAGTCACCGACATAGTCGTCGCGATGCATCCGGCAATGTTTTTGACCATCGGCGGCGTGTGGATATGTGAAAAAATTCAGTTTTTTCTATCGAATCGGCACATTAGTAAATGTTAGACATAATGGCTGATATCAGGTTATGCGCTTGTACGTCGTCTATCTCTGTGAGCGCCGATTTTGCAGGCGCGCATATTGCATCCAGTCTATCGAAGTCCAACCCATGTTTAATTTCACCGAATTCATCAGCCGTGATGTGATACATAGCTAAGGATGCGCGTCGTAACTTATTCCTAAATAGTCTATCAATGATATCTAGTGGTCTAGTGGGGATGACCACCGATTCAGTGTTAACTCTTATCAAGTGTGAACACATAAGGCTAATTACTCTATAATCTGATATTCTCATTTCTATGAACAAGTCCGTTTCTATCACGATGCGTAAGTAATCGTACTTGACACGTGTGTACACATCCTGTACCGTGATCAGCATAGCTATCAAACACGTTTGGATAATTCAACTTTAAAAAAATATGCTAAATTGCCAGCTCGCACAGTGAGCTTAAATCGCGGACTTAGGTGGCGCGCTGAATGCCGAAACTGCGGACTTTAGTTCGCTCGATGACATACTATCTGATAGGCCAAGCGGCACGTTGTGTGACGTACCAGACTGTACATCATAAATTGTATGGGGTAACGTCTCGCCATTAACCGGTCGAGTCAGTGTTGCCGCACACAGGCAGAATATCGCGAATAGGAATAGGCACATACCTAAGCCAGCTAGAATATTCGTAGTCGGCGTTCGCAGATTTGTCGGCTCGTCAATAAATAGTACAATAATCGGACCCGAGCCTGACTTATCAACCGCACAAATAGTGACTAGCGGATACCAGTCAACTGCTTCCAACGTGAACTCTATCGACTTTTTATCGACAATCATTAGGCCTGACATCCAATCTTGCTGATATCCGCTCAACTGCATATCAACAACGCCGCGCTTGTCGAGCGACCATATCTCAACCCTGTGCGCGCCAGAATGTGATACGCACATCGCGCCATGTATAGTATGATAGTGATGAGTGACAGACGACGACTGGGGAGTGCTGTGTGGTACAGGCTGTTGAGTGCTGTGTGGTACAGGCTGTTGACTCACATTGGGCGTAAGAGTAGGTGTGTAAGTTGGCGTGTAAGTTGGCGTGAAAGGTTGAGCTTGATCAGCACAAGTGCCGACAAGCACACAGATGCTCAATAACATCAGCGGGATCATTTTCGCCTATATATTGGTATCTAAATTGATTTTTTTAGTAATTTACAGTTGTGCCAACGGGTCAATCGCGAAATCGACACTCGTGTGGGGCTCGATAACCTGGTTATTCAGGTACATTTGCTTAGGGTCAGCGGCGACCGCCAGCGCTTGCGAGCTCGGCAGCATCGCAGCCATCGGCGCGGGGGCCACAGGCAGCAGGACGGTGGTCGTTACGGGGCGCGGTCTCCAGGCCAGCCAGATAATAATCACCACCAAAAGTGCGACAATGGCAAGTTCGACGATCATCGACATCGTGTATATAGGTGGCTCGCCGAAAATCATAAATAAAAAATGAAATGGCGACTTTGGATGTAACTCAACTGCTACAAAATGCAGCGATTTGTGGATGACGTCAGCACTTTCAACCGCGTTATGGGCGCGACTCGCTATGGATCACTGCGCGAGCTGATCAGCGACGCTGGCACGCTTAAACTACGCATCAACCTCTGCACTGAAGAGTGCGGCGAGATGACTAAGGCGTGGGCTGAGCTCAAAAATCGCGGTGTCGCCGACGTCCCGGAGCTTAAGGCCGAAGTGCTCGACGGGCTCGGCGACCTTGTGTATGTTGCGGCTGGACTCGCCGATGTGGCCGCGATTAGTCTTGTCGGCACAGTTGACGCGCCTTCGACACCTAAGGGCGATCTTGAGACGGCTCTTGACAGCGGCCTGGATCAAGATTGCGCCGCAAAGGTTGAGGCTACTCTTGACCAGCTTATCAATCTTCTTGATATCGCGCGTGACGCTCTTGAAACGTGCCCGGACTTGTACGGTTCGAGCCAAGACGTAGTGCGTTATGCGATCGCGCTCTTGATTCGTCGATGCGCCGAGATGGCCAACGCGTGCGGATGGGACCTGGACGCTGCGTTTGACCTGATCCATGCGTCGAATATGTCCAAGATCTGCCGCGATGAGGAGACTGCCCAACGTACTGTTGCAAATTATGTTGCGACTGAGGACAAACATCCCTACCGCGATGTGGCATATCGCGCCGGCGACACTGGGATCGGTGCAGGCGAGTATTTCGTGGTCTACGACGGCAACGGTAAGATTCTGAAGTCGATTGACTATGCACCTGTAGACCTATCTAAGTTGGTCTAGAGTGTCGATTCACCCTCAGACCTACCAATAATCTTTTTTTCACACTCGTCACAAAAAATAACTCATCGTTAACCGCTTCAAGCAGCTGCCACAGAAGCGTGTCCAACAATGGATCACCGGACACGACCGTCCAACCATATAAGCCAGCGCGCGGGCATCTATAAAAACATGCCTGCGCTAAGCGGCAGACCGGTTCAGAACTCAATATTTTTGCGCCCATACTGGTACTACCATGAAACCAATGATAACCAATGTGTGATCTGACAACATCATTAGCTGTAACGACGGTAGCCTCACCGTATCCGCCGCCTATGCCGGTGCCTAGTGCGATAAAGGGTTCAGAACGTATACCAACTAAAATATATTCAGGGAATACAATTCTAGTATAGATACTATCGCTTGCTGTTCTCGCAAGTAGTACTGGCTTCATGTTGACCCTTATCACCGTAGAAAATCAGTTTTTTTCATATGTGCGAAAAAACAAATCATTGTTAATCGCCTCAATCAGACGCCATAGTAACCCATCCACGCCCTCGATGATTGTCCACGCCATGCCGACACTATGACACTTATCACGGCACTCGCACATTAGTGGTGTAATTATATATGGCGTTATCCGCACATCTCCACTTACGCCTTTCAGCATGGCCCATCCTCCGGACAAATATTCAGGTATATAGGCGGCTGGAACTAGCACATCCGTGTGATAATTGTGCGTCAACTGATGTTGCACTGAAATACTAGGGCGTGTTATGTCGCGTAAGACATAGTCTAGGTGTACAACTCTAATGTAGATCGTATCGTATTCATTTCTAGCGATCAATGTTGGCCGCATGATCGTATAACATGATTTATATTGAAATTGATCGCCGGATAGGGTCGGTATCGGCCGCATGATCACATATCGTGATTTTAGATTCAATTTTTTAGGCCGACGTGTCAAAAAATCAATATATGTTAGCTATAAATGAGTCTAACATTTGCTGTAAATGATCAGTTAATGGTATCAAGCAGGCTGATTTAGGAGCTTTAGAGATCAAATTGCGACAGTAGCGGAATTCTCCCATACTCCATGTGAAGTCCATAGCGTTGATATGACCATTCCAGAACCTTGTATTTGATTCCTTAACATACGACAGTGGCATGTTATATACGGCGGCTGGAATTAGTATAGGATTAGTATCAGGGCAATCAATGCGTGTAGTTGTTGAGAAAGCGGCCTCACTCGAAAACGGGAGGATAACTAAATCGCTAGTTGTCACATACACGCGCATGGATGAAACAATCATAGCCATTTATGACTGAGTGTGATGTCGTGCGATAAAAATCAGTTTTTTTAGTACAAGACACTGATAATATCATCATATGCACGCTGCCATATCGGCTGGGCCAGAGCACTCATTGACTGTATGCGAAAGTCACGATTATAAACATACTCTATACAATTGAGATATTTGTCCAATTCGCGTATCCCTTGGGTCACCTCCATTCCTCCCGCTGATACTAACCTCCATTTCATTATTATAAACTGTAGCTGACGACATAATACCAGTATATTAAAAACACCAGTATTGTACTTAGCTATAGTTACAACAGCGACGACTGATAATCTGCCGCCTATTGCACCAATCACTAAAATGTCTCCCATAATAAAGACCGTTTGGTCCCCATTAAATATAGCTGTGAATCCACTGTGCATGGTTTAACTTAAAAACAGAAATTCAATTTTAGCGCAGATTTCTACAACCAGTCGCAAAAAACAGTTCATCGTTAATCGCCTCGAACAGCTGCCACAGTAACTTATCTGCCTCCCATGTGTCGTCAACTATAGTCCAATTTGTTCCAACGGCTATACACTTATTATAGCACGCGTTTGCTAAACGATAGATGAGTTTAGTCGTCAGCGCTACTTCGGGCATACGAGAATTGACAAGACCGTAATCAGTCCCGACGAAAGATTCGATGGTATTTACAGCTGTAACTAACACAGTTTGATGGAATTGATACGTTGAATTCCATACGACCATATTATGATTTAGTGAGATAAAAGGCAAAGATTGTGAATAACGTATAATAAAATCAGGGTATACGATTTTAGTATAAATACCATTACCATGGAGTGTCTTTCTCGCCATTAGTACTGGTTTCATGATGACTGACATAACACATCGCCAATTCAATTTTTATGGTCAAAAAAACAGTTCATCATTGATGAATTCGCATAGTTTATACAACATGGAATCGATTTCGCGTATAATTGTCCAATCATGTCCAACATCCTTGCATCTTATAAAGCATTGGTATGCTAAGATTTTGATCCTATCTGAGTCTAACATCACACGCGCGCTGGTACACGTTGTATCGAAATTATAGCGCGCTTTCATTAGGAATTCAATCATGCTAGCACTTATGGTGTTCACCCGTGATGATAGCCCGCTTGATAGGGATAAAACATGTTGTACTGATATAGTCGGCGCATAGTGTAAATTGTGTATGATAAAGTCTGAGTACACAATTCTGACATGACTGCCCATGTATTGTCTGGCTATTATCATTGGCGTTATGGTGATCGGAGACATACATCACTTCGCCTTTTCAATTTTTATGGTCAAAAAAACAGTTCATTGTTGATAGCTTCACATAGCTTGTATATTAGCTCATCCGCACCTGTGACGACTGTCCACTCATAGCTGGCTACTTTACATTCACATATACTGTAGCAAGCTTCCGTTAATGTCTTAATAGTCTCATCTATTAATTTACTTGTGCCAAAACAACCATTAAGCGCACCGCGCGTACCGACTAAACAACCAATCATATCGTTAGATGTGACGATCATATGGCGTCTGATACGTTGTACCGTACAATCTATTACCAAATGATGCGTCGAAATCAATGGACTGATATTCGGTCCATGTATGATAAAATCCGGATGTACTAGTCTAGTAAAGACCTGAATGCCGATCTCAGGTGATCTGGTTAGCAAGCTCATGCTGAGTCACACTCAATACGTCAGTTTATTCAATTTTTTATGGTCAAAAAATAGTTCATTGTTGATAGCTTCACATAGCTTGTATATTAGCTCATCCGCACCTGTGACGACTGTCCACGTACCACTAGTACCTTTACAACCATAATAACAATCTTTTGATCCAACTTTAATATTCTCCATCATTAATTCACTTTCACAATAGCATTTAATAAATGAATTGCGCCTACCAACTAAACAATCGATCATATCATCAGCTGTAACAACCACATGAAGATTATTATTTTGTATCAAATGATGCGATGAAATCGATATGTCACCATGCAAATCATGTAGGATAAAATCCGGATGCACTAGTCTAGTAAAGACATGATTGTTGATCGCAGATGATCTAGCCAACAATTTCATGTCGGATTACACATAAACTATCGACTATTCAATTTTTATGGGCAAAAAACAGTTCATCATTGATAGCCTCACATAATTTGTATAATAGTTCATCATCTACGCCTGTTGCGACTATCCATTTACTGATGCTGACACCAGCGGGACATCTCTCATAACACTCGCACGTTAGGTCATTGATGGTACAAGATCGTAATACACGATAATCACAGTATACTAGTATATGGTGAGTACCCGTTAAGAATTCAGGTAAGTCAGTAGGTGCGACAATTATACGTCTCTTATACATATCAGTTGGATCCATTAAGTGATGTACTGAAATACTAAGACGCCCAGGAAAATCATGTGCGATGAAGTCAGGATGTACAAGCCGCATTAAGGTATTAGCTCGTAGCCTGGTGAGTAATACCGGGAACATAATGCACAGTCTGACCGGTTTTAGATTCAATTTTTTAGGATACGTGGTCAAAAAATCAATATATGTCAGCCATAAATGAGTCCAGCATTTGCTGGAGTGAGTCAGGAAGTGGTAGTATGCATTTGCGTGTTTTATCTATCATTTTGCGTGTTTTATCTATCATTCTGCGAAACATTGCAAATTCGCCATCAGACCATCTAAAGTCAGATTTAATCTCATGACTAACCCATCGATTGATGTCATACAGGATATGATTTATCTGCACGACGGGGACGATAGCCGTGGGTGTTTGTATAGCACGATATTGCGAGTGCATAATATTTATCATTGTTGAGAACCGTATCCGATAATTTATCGGAAATATAATCAGATCGCCAGTTGATACAAACACAAAATCGGACGATGCAATCAGTGCCATTTTGGGACCTGGTCTAACATTTGGAGGCGCGAAAATCAGTTTTTCGGCGCCGAAAAACTAATAGATATGCTGTAACAGCGCATCCAGTGCTCGCCGCAGCCCATCAGTCAGCGGCACTACATTGGCATTAGGGTGTGCGCTTATTCGCGCACGACCTAGCTTTAAATCACCCTTTCGCCATTCAACGCGCGATTCGACAATACGACCGCACCATATTCTTGTATCAAACTCCTCGATACGTGTCCGTACTATATGACATACAGCTGCTGGAAATTGCACACCACCAGAGGGTGAGTATGAGTGTGGTCCTGCCAGCGCAGAGATTATTATTGAGTGCGAATTACAAATAGGCATCATAAGTAAATCGCCAGTTGTCAAATACACACCCTCGGCTGAGACAATTATAGCCATTTGTCAAGTGTTTAGGAAACCAAAAAATCAGTTTTTTAATATATCGCCTCCATCAGTAAGTCGACGATATAGCTCGGAACTTGGACCTTTCGCTGACAAGTATCGCGTTTGGCGATACGATGTATAAACTTACTCAGTCCGGTATCTAATCCCATAATATTATCACCTTTAAAAACATAATCTAACCCACCTACAATATGCATCCGAATGTTATGTACCGCGAGTGTGATAAAATCGCTGATGGTTGGTCGGATCCCCCGACCGTCAACGTAGCATTCTAGTTGAATGCCTATGGCTGTATCATCATAACCAGGCTCCATTATCAAATCACCCATCACTATGACATAGCCTATCATACCATACTTATTATAGGTTATGATTATGCTCATTCTGCCACGATTGAATCATAGTTTTTTCAATTTTTAATACAACTCGCTAAGAATATCATCATATGCGAGTTGCCACACTCGTGCGCAACTCGCACTGACCAAGGACAGGTCTTTTTTAGTAGCGTAGTCATACAATATGTTTTCATAACTGTGTTTTGTATAGATATAGCATATTGCGTCACCCTGTATGCTCGGTCGAATATAATAGCGATATCTTTTCGTCATCATTAACACTGTATACACTGTAACAATGACTTTGTTACGCCAAGATGGTGTATTAATCTGAGCTGGCATATTACAAGCAATTGACGTTCCCACGTACGTGTATGGCAACACAAAAATATCACCTAACATGAAGAATACATGTTGATTAACCACAGCCGTGAATCCATCAATCATTGCGCAATTGCAACATAATGGCCGTAGAAATTCAGTTTTTCATAAAAAAGTTCAGTACAACATGTTATTGATATCATCGCTTACGCTTTCCCATGCGCATTTCACTAGCGCATCCTGCATATTGCCCGGCTTAAAGTCAGCATATCGGTAGATACCGCACGGCCACTCTCGCACACTTTCATAAAATTCTCTTGCCCATCGGCAACCGTGTTCTATACCTAGTTTGCGTGTCATTTGAAATGTGCCCGAAAGTTGGTTCAAGTGCCAAGCTCCAATGTGATAAGGTTTATCGTCCTTCTCACCTTTGATCATAGCCCTACTAAATATGTCATGACCGCCATTTACATATGGAATAGCCATCATGTCACCGACTGCGTAAATTATCCATCGTGGTGTAATTATGACTGTGAACTCAGACATGGTACACCGTTGGCAAAAAAAGATTCAGTTTTTTCAATACAGAACACCGGCAACGTCATCGTACACATCGCCGGCTGGTGTTACAGTATGGCAATCAAGGCGATATACACCAGGTAGGTAGAATTCCTGCACGTCAGAATATAAAATAGACATACGTTGGCAGTGTCGCTGTTTATATGCGGATCGATGCAGTTCATAACGTATACCAGTAAAAGCACGCATATCGTGAACCGTAAGTATATTACCCTTCGGCCACTTTATGAGCCTGACATTGTCGATAATAAAATAACCCAATGTGCATGGAATAATAAGTAAATCGCCAAATATGAAGAATATCCAAGTCTTCGTGACTATAGCAGTCAGCTCAGGCATGGTGCAATGTTGGCAAAAAAAGATTCAGTTTTTTAGTACTCTAATACATAAACTTATGTATCGCCTGCAATATGCGGTTAATGTGGCTTTTATCAGTCGGACATATACGCATATAAGTGTACAAATCCCATCTCTGAAGCAGCGTGAGCACCCTTCGCACCTTGGCTACTATTACCCGATTATCGGTAGTGCAATATGAGAGATGTTCACGATTGGTATACCTGAGTTGGACAGGTCTAATTTTACTATCAGGCGTATCAACCACACTACAAAAATCATGACTGGTAAGGTTTAAATTTATAGGGTTTACATCGTTCACGGTGACTAATACATTCACGAGTAAACTACAATCAGTCATGGATATTATAAACTCGCCGCATGTGAATACAACAGTCACACCAGCTGATGCAAGTGTTAACATTTTATAGATGGTACACAACATTCATTTTTTATTGGTGGACTCAATACATACCTGCTGCTATATGGCGACAAATGTCGGCCACATCATGATTAATCGTAACCCGCCAATAGTGTTTTGTGCACCATGCGCGCTGGCAAACAACCCTCACGAGTTCCTGAACATTGGTATCCCAACGCAATTTAACATACGTACTATTAAACAACAGATCCGCGCACCTGCTCACATGCTGTATAGTATTGCTAGATATGTGGCAGTTGCTCTTATCAATGGTAATGATTGATTCAACAACTAAGATACAACTGCAATTAATAAATACGATCAAATCACCTATACCGCATACACATGAAAAACCGCCCCGATCGCCGCGCAAAACGTCAAGACGCATGGTTTTCGTCTATAGAGCATGATTATTTCAGTTTTTTAGCCAAGTAAAAAACTCTAATACAACCCGTCGTCGATTTGCGCCAGCAGGGCTCGGACTTCATCTCGCGGCTCGATAATTCTGACATTATGCGTCGGGTAAATAGATCTACACAACAATGTCCATAATTGACGGTTCTGACTATCCGATACGTCATATTTAGCATATCCGCTAGCGAGCGATGAGGTATTATAGTCTTTATTAACAATAACCGCGGGCAAGTCGATACCTACTACGTTAACATTTACTACGGGGATATCAGCCCCCGAGGCGACCCATGATTTTACATTTATGGTATGACTAATAAAGGTTGCAGTAGCTGAAAATTTGATTATTATATCACGTATGTACATGAAATGGCTATCGCCTCCTCCATCTAGGCCACCTAACAGCATGTTGTGTGATGTACAACTCTAAAAAATTCATATTTTTCCATCAATAAAGCATATCGTCGATCTGCGACAGCAACGCTGTTATCGCATTAGTCGGCTGAACAGTATATGACCAATCCGTCCTCATACCTAACATGCTCGAGACAGCATTCCATAATTTTTGGGCTTCACTATTGTTGTCCAATATACTATGATCGACTAATGATGCTAGACATTTTCCTAGCGTAATGTCAGTGCATTGTAGATTTGCCGGCAATTCTATGGTGTTTACTATCATACGAATGTGATGTAAACACAACATCACACAGTTAATATACATGCACCGATCTCGGATTTTAATACACACCTCTCGCATATAAAACAGCTCGAGCTTACCAGTGCGATCAAATAGCAGCATTGACAATGTAGGACTCTAGTGAACGTTTCAGTTTTTATTTGCGCAAAAAAGCCAAATGTTAGTAGATAAGTCCAATGAGATATAGCATTAATTCGACAATTTCATCGTCTATGCGGATGGTTACACGCCGATCCGACGTCCAAATATATTTGCGTAATACCGCATGCCCGCGCGTGCATAATGATCTTTCTGGTACTACGGCAGCCTGATCTATATTAATCGCCAAATATTCTCCACCGTCTGCACGGATGGGTTCATTTGTATCAATAATCGGCGGTATGACGCATTCCACACCACTCTTTAAATAAGTACATTTGACATTAAAGAAGGCATTACCATGAGAGTATAGTTTAAAATACATATCATGTATCGCGAATAATACTGATTCTTCATTTGAAACGCGCCGCGCGGTTATCATTCTGATCAGGAAACAACTCTAAAAAATCAATTTTTAATACAACAGTCCATTAATTTGATTCAATTGTGCTTGAATCATATTCCAAGTCATACTGCAATAACTATTATCTATCTGCTTATATGGGTTGAGTCCATTTAGACGCAGACTGTCTATCAGATGCCATATATTTCTAAAAGCGACAGTTGGTGTAGTGGACCTAAATTTTAGTTTACCAGATGCATAAACATAAGTGTTTAGCACCGGTTCAGTATGGTCGATAAAGGCATAACATGTAGCAACCTCATTGGTAGTGTGATGATGGCTGATAATTTTCACCAGGTCTGCGCTGCACATGTGTATGTTGTACGCTTCCTTTATATAGTTAGTATTACATACACCCGAGGTATAACTGATACGAGTTCGATGTTGATCAATTTTGACGATTATGTCCGATTGAGCGTAGATACCTACTGTATCACCATACGCCAGACCAACGAACATCATTATGATGGGTGAAGTACCACATGGTAAATTCAATTTTCACATCTTATTGAGTTAGTAACTTACTAACTTACTGAGTTGGGATATACTGCAAGTCATCTTCAGGATCAAGCCGCGCACATATCTTGGCGTAATTTAGATCATTTTTCATCACCGTCGGCGGCGACTGTACATGGATATAATCAAGCACGCGCAGCTTCTCACTGTCGCCGCGGAAAGTCCACTCGAAGATTTTGTAGATAAAGTATGGATAATACGGTTTGTTTTTCTCATCCGGGCATACGATAGGGTATAAGTCCATGATCTTGTTGAGCTTTACTTCGACCAGTTTTTTCTCGGCGCGGGTGAATACAGGAGGTGGAGCGCCACCTACCATCTTGATACACGACGTCGCATGGTCGTTAAGTTGTGTTAGTTTTAACTCTTTGAACACCTTGCGCATCACCTCACACTTGATCTCATTCCTGCAGTATTTGTCGCGCTTGATAACCGCGGTAATCGCCGGAATGTGATCGATAATCGAGTCAGTCGATTCTTCGCCCAAAATACGCTCGATCCAGAATTTGCCATGTCGCGCGGGCACATAGTCACCATGTTTAGACCTCTGACCATCCTGCGGGAAAAACTGCTCGTCAGAAAATACGGCGCCGACGATTGGCTTACCAATTCCACAAGTTTCACATCGCAGTTCACTAGTGTCGGCAAGCACTATCATTGTCTTGCCGCACGTACACAGGTCATATGCTGTAATTTCAAGCGGCTGAGTTAGGCTAATACTAGCTATCATGTCTGCGCGACTCATAAACACAGGGTCATCCAACGTAACCGCGATATTCCGCGCGATAAAAATGATAACATCGAGCGCCCCGAAAAAGCCGCCGGTACTGACTTTGCGATAATATTCAGCCTCAAGTTGCCCATTGGCATCGCCAACTTGGTAAAATCGCAGAATGATATCGATAGTATCGAGCTTATACCTGTCTTCGAGCTCATCCAGGCGCGCGATATGAATTCGCGGCACGCATTTAGCCAGCCCGCGACCAGGTTTCGCGATTTGCTCTATCGCCGCCGCCTCATCACATAGCAATTTGCGCGTGCTCTCTACTTTGCGATGAAAAAGTGTCCGCGAACTGACAATCGATAAATTACGAGGCGGCTCTCTGGCACGCTTTAGTAGAAATTGGTTCATGATGCAGGCTCGATATAAATGCACATGACCTCAGTTTAAAATCGAATAACCATTGCACTCAAGCCTAGTATGAGTCAACATGAGCATACGGCTAAAAAAAGAACCGCCAGATGCTGGTCAATAAACGTACGATAGTATATGCGAGACAAGCTCGTACATTTTTGCGTAACTCTTTACAAGGTGGCACGGCGGCTCAGTACCAACATGAAATATCGTCGGATAACCTGACAATAGTGAGTGATCTACCTCAATATTTAAGCATGGCGTGACGTGTCAATACACCAGGTGACCGCCATTAACCGCCATTGAAACTGCAACGAGACACTCTAGATCGCAGCGAGTTCCGATCGCGTCGATACGGCACCTCGGAAAATGACCTATACCGTACTTAACGATCGTAAATGGACATACTGATTGTATGTCCATACCCTGATATTGTATGCGACATGTCGACACCACCCAGTCTCCACAATATACTTCAGCTAGGTCATGACTATGTGTTATATTTCCAGACCGCCAAAGATACATCCAGTACGTATAGAAGGCGACGTGATGAGGTTCTAGCCCAAAACTTTCAGGCACAACGTATTGATTAACAGTTGTACCATAACTGATGAATTTACCAGTCCTGACTGTAAAATAGCACACATTCCGATTATTATCTGATACTCTACGGAGCAAATGACCTTCACGGTTAGTGTCGTCTGGTGATACTATAATCCATTCAACCGGACCGACGTTTTGCGACCTGAATTTAAGCATGTTGTTCCTATGCCCGGTAGTAATCAGTTTTTTATGCGCTGGCTAAAATTCGATTAAAACCATTGGACGATATGACGTATAGAAGTTGTCGCAAAAATGTCATCTGAAAGTCAGATGTCGGCCGATCAACTGCGCGAGTTGGCCGCGCGCATCGCAGAGAACCCGGACTGTGTCGATGATCTTACTGAAGACCAAGTTACGGCTGTGCGCAAGCACACAAATCCGTATGGCAGCAACTTTAGCGCCAAAAAATCGTGGGCTAACATCACGATTACCAACTTCCGCGATGAGTATTTCAAGCGTATGTATCTTTATGGAGTCATCGCCTTTATCCATCGACTTGCATCTGAGGCTGTCCCGACTGACCAACATGCGCTTATCAACGCCGAGTGTAAGAAAATGTGTGCCGATTATGCGGCCGGCCGTGACGCCGGCGAGCTCACCAACGCCGAGTGTGCCGAGCGTGTAAAGTTTGCCGAACAGCGCCGTGACCAAAAAATCGAGTCGGCGACTAGACTTTATCGCTCATGCATAACCAAGTTTCTTGCCTCGCAGTTCGAATATGACCCTGATCGTCATGTACGCGCGGCCAAGACCACGAACACTGCCGACCCTGAGCGCCGACCTAACCCGCGCGAGTGGGCTGAAGGTCAGGCAGCGCGCGGTGTACAAATCGCCGCAAAGATGCAGGCAGACCCGAACAAGATGTACAAGTACATGCACGACAACATTCTGGCTGGCTATCAAGTCATCTCTGAATGCACTTCGATGCTAAAGTCGGTCCTGCCCCTGTTGCCAGAAGATTCACAAGGTGTCGCGCTGAGCCTTTATGCGCGCTCGAAGGGTCTTACCGCCGACATGCGCAAGATTGCCGAGCCTTGCCAGGCCGCCGAGACATTGTCAGCATACACTGTTTCGCCTCCCGCCGACGTGTTTCACAATTTTGGCCGCTACATGTCCAACAATTTTGAGGCTATGCAAGGTCTTGTGCGCGACTTTAGCGGTCTGCGCCCCGATTTTGAGTTCGCCGTGATTTACCACCAGGCGTTCAAGACGCCTGAGGCCGCCCGCGAGCATCGTCTTGCTCATGAATCCGAATTCCGCTCGCCAGTTTTCACCATCGAGAACAACGGCATTACGCTACTTGGCCCTTACAAGGAGAACAGCAACCGTATTGACTTCTACAACAAGAACACTGAGATTCTCAAGAACATGATGGATCAGAATGCGATGGACTCTAAACTTGGCCAGGATATTATGGACAAGACTCGCCGACGCAAGAAAAAGATCAACATTGACGAATGTGGTCCGGATGCCGAGGGTTTGGCGAATTTCACGAAGTCTGGTACACTGACCGAGGACGCTAGACTTAACATGACTAAGCTGGGCGCATTCAAGGGCATGACGAAAGAGGAACAGGATGCTTACGTGGCGTCGCGAGATGCGCAGAAGACGCAAGTTCAGCAGCCCGTTGACGAGTGTCCTGACGATGCGCTGGAATGCAGCATTTACTTTACCCAGACTGACGCGGAGGGCAATCAGCGTCTCCAGGAGACCAAGTTTTACACGCAGGCTGAAGCCCCGCTACACGGTCAGGAAGGCTCTGACTTCGTTGACTCGTATCAGCCGCGTCAGACTGATCCTCTCGCGCTTACTACGAAGAAGATCGTAGGCCGCGACGGCAAGACGAAGACTATCAAAGTGCCGATTAAAGGCGGGAAGTAAAAGGCGGGAAGTAGAGAGCGCATTTGAATAATCGCAGTTAAAAAACTGATTTTTTGACGAACTTTACCTTACCACAATGCAAATCATGCGTGTAGGGCCGGATAAGTTTCCCAGATGGGTACTAGACACAGGCTCTGTGTTTGCATATTTTAATTACTTCTTGGGACAGGTTGTCCCAAGTGTCTACATCAACCATCGCATTATTTATCACGGCGCGAGCGGATTAGTCACTAGCTGTACAAAGTGCGATCTGACCCCACGTTTAGGCCCTATACGTGAGTATTGTTTGGTAACTCAACTTGCGCTGGATCCGGCAGTTTATGCTGAATTGGAGTTATACAAGTGGACTAGTGTTAGCCCACATGCTATTAAAGGCCTTGATGATTTATACGACGAGTTGTATTAAGTCGGCTCAGTTTAAAATTGAAAAAACTACACCCCATATGTGCTCTAATGGCGAAGCGGTTGGTTATCGGCGATCGTGTATATGCATTTAGCGTGGGTGAACTAATTATTATTTATGATACCTCAATTGTGATAGACCATATTATGCTCATTACTACGCAAATAAGGATTTACAGTGCATCGCGTATTATAGTTTTGTCAGATGATACTACTGGTGTGGACTGGACCCATAAGGGTGCATCGTTATCATACCCATATGAATATGTCGACACCGAACCTAAGCTAGATGTAATGAATGTAATGCGTCAGTATGGTAATATATGTCGTCCAGTTCCTCCTGCTGAAACGCCTCAGCCTATCGAGAATATTTTGAATCATGTCATCTATGATTGCATTTACTAAAAATAATTGAATTTTTTACACATTATCTGTTACGATGATCTCTGCCATCAGTCGATTTGTGCGCTTTAGCTCGCGCTTTAGCCCGTGCTTTAGCACTCGTGCTAGTCTTCACTCCAAGCGCTTATGTGCGCAGACTGACATGCGCGACGATATGATTGCTAATATGTTCGCACTGGCTGAGCATCCTAACAATCTTGGCATTGAAATGATAATGGAAAACATAAGGTCTGATTATTCACTTGCACACGCTACTGTCAATGAAGAAACTCTGCTTATGCGCGCAGTGAAACATCTTGGCCGAACCAATAGTCGACTGGCCCGCGAACTGTTGCCGATATCCAATATTTACTACACGGGTGCGCTCAAGTATTATTCTGAACACAATCCGAGACGCGTCCGCGATAGTGCCTTGCACCGCATCCTGGAGAGCACAGACCACGAATTTATCAGCCTGCTCCTTACTAAAATGGAAATTGATGCTCAGTGCCCGGTGCGACAACTTGACATTGAGAAGTATTTTCGCAACAGTCGACATCTGATCACGTTGGCAATTGACACTCGAAAGGATCATGCGTGCGTTTCGCGACTGATTAAGCTTGGCGCAGACGTCGATGGCGTACCACATCCACTCGTCAGCGCTACCAGTCTGCGTGATCCGGAACTTGTTGAAATGCTGCTACTTGCCGGCGCTGACAAAAGCTGTGAGATTAGGCGCGACGGAATAACCTTCACTGACTGGAAAACGGCCCTCACCGACTGGAAAACATCCGTCTCACTGCGCGGATACAAGTTAGTGCCAGTGCAAGTGCACACGATCGATGACGATGAATGACGACTTACGAGTCACTTAATTTTTTGACACTTTGCACGACAAAACAAATTGAAAAAGTAGCAGAGTAACTACTGATTCAATGTATGTAATTGGCATGCCGTGTGGGGACTATGTGTTTGCAGTAGGCGAGTTATTATTTCACTTCCGCCGAGGATTGTTAAATATAGCGATTATATGTGAAGTTGACGAGAGTCATCGCAATACAAAATTGATAACATGTGTTCCATACATATTTTCGCTTAGTATATTCCGGAGACTTAGTACAGTTGTAGATGTCACATGTAAAATTAACCTAACGTATCGTGCTCGCCGTATACTGGCTAACTATATATGGTGCATCACCCCGCATCACGACAGTACCACGTATCATACTCCATTTAAGATTAACGGCCCTAATGCCAAACGAGTGTTGCGGAATATCATCAGTGAGCTATGGTAGACACATTGGGACAAAAAATGCGCTAATAGACTTGGCTATGTATGAATTCATATATGGATGGCCATACTGATCGCGGAACTGCCCTCCATATACCATTCATGGGAATCCCGTCACCATATAGACTATATGTAATATTCCATATGGTATTAGCACACCGATGATGTACAGCGACAAAATCTAGGTCACCGATAATCCTGCACCTGCTTGCCGCAGTAATAGTGCATAAGCGAGCATCGTCTTCTAATACACATGTTATCCATGCAATATCATGCATGGAATTTGCCAATAATAACAAGTCGCCAGTTGACACTGTTATCCCATAACCTGATTCGACGACAAACTCCATTTGACAGTTAATCGGCCATAAATCAGTTTTTTATTGTTATTACCCAAGAGTACAGTCAAGTATCATAAAAAGACGACGAATTAATAGATTATAGCACACATAAATTCGTATATTTCAGGCTACACTGATTGTGGGACGGGCTGCCATATGCCGGCTATGCGACATTCATTATCATTTAATAGTTCTGTAGTATGCCGTATGGAATTTGTGTAATCGCGCGATCTACCATAACTGCCAAAACATAAGTCACCGCTGACCTCACCCTTACTCGCCGCGCTGGTATAACACCTATAATCATTATCTAACATCGCATATGTTACCCAAATGCGATCATGTGAACAGTTTGTCGCTAGTAATAAGTTACCTGCCGATATGGTCACACTTCTGTTTGTCTCAGGTAGAAACTCCATTTGTGTGTAAAAGTCCACCATAAATCAATTTTATTTCAGTAAATGTGGCTATCTAGCAATGCTGTAATTTCATCCCATTTTGTCCGCGGCACAGGATGCCACGTATCAGTTGATACACTATCACGTAGCATCTCAAACATCCGATCGTCATGGCAATATACCTTTATCCTCCCACCCGTTGTAAAGTAAAGGTCGCCAGTTACGACGTTATCAGCAGCCGTGAAGAAAACTGTCTCATTCAAGTCTACCATTACAGTCGTTATATACAGTGTTATATAATTAGTGGTCGTTGACAGTAGTATGTCTCCGCGCGAAATAGTTATCGACCCGCTAGGTTCTAGATAAAACTCCATGTATGACAACATAAGTAAAAAATCAAATTTTAATATAGCTGCTCGATCATAACTCTAACTATACGTTGTACCAATGGTATAGGTATCGGATTCCATCCGCGAAGCTGCGCATGACGTTTAAACAAATACTCAAATATCTTGAGCATATTATAGATCCGGAGCGCCGATGTTAGTCCAGGTAATAATTTGTAGTCTGTGTTTAAATCACACCTATTATATCCAGTGACACGTAAATTGGAATTAAATTTCACCAACGCATATGTTACAGCTGACCACTGGCGACACATACTACTCACGATTAGTATGCCGTCAACTTCGACATTTATAGCGCCGGATTTCTCGAACATAAAACTCATGATCTGATTACAAATGTCATAAAAAATCAAATGTTTTTTTCAATACATGTTGTCGTCGATAAACTTAGCGAAATCTGGATATAGTTCAGTGGGTACCGGTGTCCAAACGCCTTCGCGATCGTCGTTGATAGACACAGATATTATGTTACGAAATGTATCGTCCAGTCCTATGTATCGTTTAGGACAATCCATAAATTTATATGTGCCAGCGTGGTTCATTACACTTGTACTTGTAATAATAAAATCTCCAGGATCGTTTATCAGGGTACAATCTACCCAAAACGCACTCGCTTTCCAGTCGGTTGTTATTAATAAGTCGCCTGCTGAGATTGTCAGTGATCCGCGCGGTTCAACCATAAACTGCATTTCTATCGCAGACAGTCATGAACCACATAAAAAATCAAATGTTTTTTTAGTATAGTAGTTCGCGCATATGCCCAACTATTACCTGCTCAACTTCACTGGGTATAATAATACCCTGAGTGCACAAAGGCCAACCTCGCGTGTGTTGACGTACAAGACTGCATATCGGATTATCACCGCACAATATGCGTCCGTTCACAGGCGTTAATAAATATCTACGCAAATATGCTCCTCCGAGCATATCTAAGTCAGTAAGCGCGCATGACATTTTATGCATTTTACCGTTAAGGCGTGCGGTACAATATATACCGCAAGCTAAACATACGTCAACAAAGAACACTCGTACTACCAGGCACAAATCGCCATAAATGACGATACGATCATCCGTATCATCTGTGTAAAAGAGCATTGTTCTGTGCTGTAACTGGAAAAAATCAATTGTTTTTTAGTATAGTAATTGCCTTAAATACTCAAGCACTTGCTGCTCAGTTGTTGTATTTAATGTAGTCCAAGTTGGCTGGCGACAAGAATTCATATAATGCTGCAAAATGTTACCCATTGGATTATCATCACTCAGTCTATAGTTGTACCTATTTAAGTTCAACATACAACGGTCAGAATCCCACTCAATACCACCCGCATCCGATGGTGTGCATGAGGTAATACACCAGTCATCATCAAATGGTACGACGGCCATCGAGCAAGCTAAAAACGTCGCACCGTCGTCATATTGTACGTCTAAACATAGATCGCCGCATATCACGATACAATATAATTCATCATCCACATAACATAGCATAGTCACATACTACAGGCACAAAAAATCAATTGTTTTTTTAGTATAGTAATTGCCTCAAATACTCAAGTATTCGCTGTTCAGTTGTTGCACATAATGTAATCCAAGTAGGCCGGCGACAAGGCTGCATATGATATTGCAAAATGTTACCCAATGGATTATCATCACTCAGTTTATAGTCGCGTATGTATGCTACCAATAACACACATTGAGTCGGATCCCACTCAATATCACCCGCGTCTGATAGTGTGCATATAGTATTGCAACCTTTATAAAACGGCGCGACGGTTACATTGCAAGCTAGAACCGTTCTACCATTGTGATATTGTACGTCTAAACATAGATCGCCGCATATAACGATACAATACATTTTGTCATTCGTGTAACATAGCATAGTCACGTACTACAACCGCAAAAAATCAATTCTTTTTAGTAGTCGATTAACCGATATACGTATTCGCTAATTATCGGCAGGTCGCCCACGCGCGACCATCTGCGACCGCCGTTACAACTCAAATATGATATTACCGTACATACGTTGTTATCATAACACACCTTTGTAAACGAATGGTGGGCATTTATACTAATTTCACCGTATATGCTCAATGACGGAAGTGTACCATACGGTGTAAAGTATACATCGTCTCTCGGATTTTTCCGCCCAACAAACAGTCTAGCATACGCTCCGCATATAATATATATTCTAATAGTATTGTTGTATGATGCTACGGTTAATATGAAGTCTCCAACGGTAATAGAGACTTCATCATTACTGTCAACAATCCACTGCATTTTGGATCAAATAATCCTAAAAAATCAAATGTTTTTAGTATATATTGCTGATTATAAACTTCAAAATACTGCGCTCGTGTCGCTGGCTGACCCTGCGCCAAATTCCAGATGTTTTGTGAGACATACTGTCCAATGTAATTCCGCGCGTGATAAAGGCGGGAGAATCGCCAATTGAACAAAAATCACACCGTATATTAACTTTCCTACTAGCGCATGAGGTGATAACCATGTTTTGCCTGTGTAACATACCGAGTATGTCATACACGAACAATGCTATGCGATCTGCAGTTGATGATATCAACAGATCACCAGCTGAGATTGTCACGGCGCCGCTAGTTTCAACAATCCACTGCATTTTGGATCAATTAGTCCTAAAAAATCAAATGTTTTTTAATAAGCTATCAACTGTTGTAAGTATCCATATATCGTATCTTGCACATGTTCGGTCACAGGTTGCCACTCGCGACAGTAGGTTTGACGAAGCGTAAATATTATTGAGAATATGTTGCCATTACGAGAATTTGCGAGATGACAACGATCCACGACGCACTTATATATGTAAATTTCACCACGATCCCCCAATCGTGGGAGTGTACTATAAGATGTAAACCATGTTGCCGGTAGCCCCCAGGGTGTCAATTTAGTACCCGAGGTCTGTGCAGAACAAGATACGTAAATGTTAATCGATTTAACGAACAATACTGCAGCCATTATAAAATCTCCAAATACAAATGTTATATCACCACTGCCATCGATACAGAAGTGCATTTTTGCAGACATTGCCGCCGTCACAATTAGTTGAATAGCCAATTTCAGTTTTTTTAACAGTCCTCTCCTATGCCAAACGGCGAAAAACTTACCATAGCTCATCCATAAACTTACATACCTCCCCTATAGTTTTGTCGTCGACTATCTTATACCACTCATTTGGTATCCATCTATTGTACTCGTTAAGTATATACTCTAATATCTTATCATATCCCACTTGTACCCATTCAGTCGCAGCCCGGATGTAACGCATCTGAACATGTACCATATTAGATGTAGTCATTATCTGTTTATTACTTGATACAACGTCCGTTATAAAAACACTACCACACCATGATTCAGATTTTAGGGATAACATTAACCCATCAACTATAATGGCCATTCCGATAAAGCCGCGATTGGACATCCACATTTGTCGCTTGAATAGACTAACCGAATTCACATTTTTTCTAAAAGCCCTGGTTCATCTTCTTTAGGGGTAGTCAATTACCATAGTTCGTCCATAAACTCGTATATTATTCTTATAAGATGCTCATTGACTAAGTTATACCACGCGTACGATTTATACCCTATAAACATACTTTTTTCATACTCCAGCTCAGTCAAACCCATCACCACCCGGGAACCGTTGCACAATGAGTTAAAACGGCTCTGTGTATGTGTAACATCGGCTGCTGTCAATACAATAGCTCCGCCGGATTTATATACCCTATCGTCTATATAAATGCAACTACCCCAGTAATCGTGACTTAGCACTAATATCAAATCGCATGTTGCGATAGTTATTTTACCAAATACATCAATGGTTATCTTCATCTGGCAATATCTTGCTCCGCCAGATTCACATTTTTTGCTCGGCTATTTTCAACTGACCCTTTTTGCTCGGCTATTTTCAACTGACCCTTTTTGCCAGGCTTTTTCCTAAAAAGCCGCGCCCCTTTTTGCCAGGCTTTTTCCTAAAAAGCCTTAGAAGTCTTGCGCCAGCACTTGTACTCGGCCGATCCAGTTAATCGTAGTCAGCGCGATGCCCGTAACGCGCAGCAGCACGTTCGCTCCGCTAACAGAAGTGTCAACGACAGTCGCCGTCAGAGCGCCGTCTAGAATACTAATCGCACCCACTAGCGTCGACACTGTTACGGTGCCGCCGATGTTCTTAACCTTAAACTGGGCCGACACCGTACCTGTGTCAGAACCACCCGTCACACTTGCCAGCGCGATCTCAAATCGCACATGGTAAGTAGTACCCGAAGCGCCGCCGGACGTCGTCGCCAGCGAGTAAAGAGTCGTCGGAGTTGCATTCGTAGTCTGCACATTCGCATGCGCCTGCAGTGCCGAGCCACCGACCACAGTCGTCGGCGCAAATAGCAGCGCGTTAGTGCCAAACTGCACATCGCCGACAGGATTAATGGTCAGATCACCACTCGCGGTCGTGATAGTACCCACTGTCAGCGTTGTCAGAGTCAATCCATTCACGGCGATATTGCCGGACCCGTCGCGCAGTACAATAGTGCCCGCCGTCGCCGCAGTAGTAGCTACAGTGCTCGCGGCGAAGACGCCCGAAGTCACAGTGACCACATTGAGACCAGCGCCGATGGCCGAGAAATTTTGCCCAGTGCCGCCGCGCGACACGGCCAACTGCGCTTCCGATGTCATAACACCAGAACCATTGTTAATCACGACTTGCGACGCCGTACCTGCTGCCAATTTCGATCGCGCGATGGCCGCCGATGCGCTAACATCAGTATCAACGATGGTCGAATATGACCATGAGCCGCCCGACACGTGTGCTATACCAGTCGCAGCTGACGAATCGCCTGCTGTGCCACCGCGAGTTGTGGCAAGTTGCGCCTCGGATGACATAACTCCAGCGCCATTGTTGATCAACACGTGCGAGGCCGTTCCCGACGCTAGCTTTGAGCGCGCAATCGCAGCCGCGGCATCAACATTGGCGTTAAGAATTGTACCTGCCGACCACACACCGGCTGTTAGAATCGCAACACCACTCAACGCCGACGTGTCCAGCCCAGTTCCACCTTGCGCTGCCGTGATTTGTGCGACTGACGTGAGCAATCCGGCGCCGTCGTTCGTGACGATGTGCGATGCCGTACCGGCGGCGATTCCGCTGCGGGGAATACTGGTCAACCCAGTACCGGCGCCGTTGTAAGAGTTGGCGAAGTGGGCACCTCCGAGAGTTTCCTTAACAGTGGACATCGTCTATACAATAACAATATATGTTTTTTGAATAGCCAAAAAGTAAAAAAATAGATGTCGAACTTTAGTTGCATTACACGCGAGCATATCGCGCACATCGTACCGTTCGGCCGGCAAACCCATAGCCTGAGCCATGAACTTTGTCATCGGTCGACATAAGCCTATACTCTACCCCAAGTGTGCACACCGGTAGACTCGCAGCAGGTCCTTCGAAGAAAGTGGCCTCACCATCGCGGCCAGTTAGTGCTTCGATTAGCTCTTCTGAACCTGATCCGCCGCATGGTCCGTACATGACCACAAATTCGGCTGGCTTAAGTCGCACAATAGCATCATAGTCATACGGCTCGCGCTCATTATCGCCAGGCCATGGCCAGTTAATCAGCAAGTTCACTGTCTGCGGTACACATTGCGCCGCACACTGCGCCGCACAATAATCATCGACAGTCTTATACTGTGGCAGTGTGATAAATCGCGCCACTTCGCCAGTGGGCGCCGTCCGATTAAATGAAAATGGCTCCGGATCAATGCACGTGACAGGTATTCCGATGCTCGCCAAGAAACCTTCGAACAGCCCAATACCGCTGCCGATGGACAATATCGGCAATCCGTTTGCAGCCATAGCCTGACATACCCTGATACACACAGCAGGCCTATCGCGAGTCATACCGCACATATGTGGGCCGACTGTTAACTTAAACTGTGTGACCGTGGCTAGTTGTGCAGCCTCTTGTCCGAGATCAGCCTCTTGCCCATAATCAACCAGAACTTCAATCTCATCCCGGGACATCGCCTGAACCTCGTCCACAAGCGCTATGAATTCTTTGGACAACTTGCCGGTCATTTAGCATACTATGCGGATACACGATATTCATATTTTAAATATGAATATTAACGCTCCTAACCTAACTCCGTCTGTGCACTTACAATGCTCGCATGGATAGCATTTATGCTCGGTGTGCGATCGGGCGATATTGCCAAACTTGAGAACTCATTTGACCATCAACCTGAGAGGCCTGCGCGACTATACACAGCTGACGATGTAGCGCGCGTAGTGTGTGTAGCACAGGTTGCGCTCTCAACCTTGCCAGAATATCGTGTTCTCAGACGCGATATCGATGACATCGATGAGCTATCCCGGCAACTTGCTGCGCAACAGCTAAAGTGGCGCGGCGAACTACAGCGCGACATGCAAGAATGGGTAATAATCACTCGTATTGTATAAAAAAATATGATTTTTTGATTCATCTAAGACAATGTTCTGGATATTTAGACCAGGGCAGATTATTTTCATTAGCCGTACAGGTCTTATCTGGACAGCCAACAGTGTATTTGACTGTCCAGAACTTGTCGTTAGACACTGTGCAAGCGCTGTTTATATATTGACATCATCTGAAACGCTCAAACAGGTGTTGACTGCGCGCATAGACGTCACAAATGTCATGGTCCGTCGTGATGAATGTCCTCCTGTCCCATGGGTGCTAACGTTGACAGGGTTATATGAGCCCGCAATTATTAAGATTGGCCATGAAACGAGAGGCATAGATGAGGATGAAGCTGAACGCATTATCGAAGAGAGTATTTACTAGTCTATTTTTTACTATACCAGCCTGCGCCTAAACAGCTGACCACTTCGCTGTCGAACATCGTTTGCACCGTCAGCCGTTGTAAGTATATTAACTAACTTTTCCAGTATGAATACATTGGGCCACTGCGGGCGGCCAGCGCAGAATATCATCGGCTTGCCTCGATGAATGTCAAGGAATAAATCAGACTTATAAGACCATCCACATATTTCGACGTCCAATATCCGGTATATTTTAGCGAGCTCTACTAATGCATGCCCTGTCAATATAATTGGTGGGATTAATGCTCTTACGTATACACGGACTGTGTAAGATAACATCTTACCTGCCCAGATAATACCCGTGTCGGATACGAACACGATTCCGCCTCTCGACTGAATGACTACACCCATTTTTCAACAACTTGACAATTCAACTTTATCGCATACAAAAAATTGAATATTCCGAGGCTAAAGCTCATGCTAGCCATCCTCAAATGACCACCAACGACCTCACCTTTGCTGAAATTCTCAGAATCGTTTCTGAGACCAAACTCAATGACGACCATCGCCGATGCGTTGGAGATGGCGCCAAAAAAATCATCGCCGCCCTGGTGATGACGATGGCCGCGCGGGACCTGCATTACATCAACATGTTCAACACTACTGCGGCTGATATCGTCGTCCGCACCGAAGCTGCGCCGGGGCGAATCCAGTCGTACTGGAAAATCTTGACTGTGTGCGACGAAGCGCGATCTATCATGTGGATCGCCAATGGTGAACAAGTCACGATTTCCGGCCACGTGTTCTGCATCGAAGCTGCACGTGCGTACCTCGCGCTCGGCCTGAAGCATGCTATGCCGCTTTACTGCGCATAAACGCAGCTTTACTACGTGTAAATTGCCTAAAAAACATTTGTACTACTGAATGTTTTTTAACTGGCGTTCGGATATTAGTATAAACTTGCGGCAATTTCGTGTGTGGAGCGCATCATAAAACCGCACTCAAAAATCTTGTGGAGTACTTTTTGATCGCTGGTTCGCATGCACATCATGCGATAGTGAGCAAAATATGGATCATGTTGATCGCTAAGATCCGGTCGAGATACTCGACAGATAATGCTAGCATCCCCCTCGATGCCTAACACACGGCTGTTAGCACAGCGTCGATCATCAGAGGTCGTCATGATAAAAAGTTGGTATGTTGAATCAGACACTATAGTATGTGAAAGGTGAACATAATTATACGACCCCGACGCGACGATGAACAGCTCGCCGTTCAACACTACTATATCCTGACGCCAAACGTCCGTCTTCATTGAGGTTAAGACGTTAAAAAATTCACATTTTTATACAACTTGCAGGAACACAGGTCGCCAGACAAACAACTTGTCGCCTGTGAATGCCGCCATAAACCCACATACACCGACCCCTGCCACAACAGTCTGTTTATGTGGTTTACCATCGATTGGTAGACAAATTATTTCATTGTCAACACCTGGTGTGGTCCAAACCGCATATGCTTGCATAACTATTTCTCGAATGCGCCGCATGTCCGATTGTTTGCCCCAGTAGTGTCGCACGCCGACACTATACCAATCCACACATTTTTTAACGTGTGCAGTGAAATATTCCGGGTCGCAGCGATAGTCAGGAAGCACCAATGTTGGCAAATTACACAGTGCCGCGAACAACGGCGCCGGCACCGCGAACGGTTTTAATTGCCCACTCGACATTTGCGCGCAACAAATAAGTGTCAAAAAATTCAGTTTTTTCCATCTTACCAGTAGGGGTCCATTACAGATAGCATCACACTATTGGTTTGCTCGAGGCTCATCGGCTTGTACTCACCACCATCATAAATACGACTCGACAATTGGTGACCGTAGTTAGGATAATGATGCGGGCGCGATTCACCATGTTGGATCCACCCTAACATACCATCGTTCGAATGAACAACATCAACTGTGGTCAATCGGTCCAATTTTGCGCCATTTACATTAAACCGTTTCAGTGATATATAGCGCACTTCAGGCCGGACAAGGACAACGCTTCCGACGCCACGATCCATCGCGGACGGCGCAAAGTCCAACACAACCACCTTGCACTGCGGAAATTCAGCAATGCCTGTCTTGAACACAGGTCCGGCATAAATGCGCTTAATGCAGTATTCATCAAACAAGATGTAATCGACAATGTCCTGTCTCAACGGTTTAAACTCATCTCCGACTGCATAGAGTCCATGCACATCAGTCTTGGGCAAGATGTAGTCCACGTCCCACTTTATGGTCGCACACTGAACTTCGACGCCGCATGAGCATGGCGCCGACGCCTCAGCAGACTTAGAGAGGACAATGTGAACTGCGCCGCACGACTGGCAATCGATCATGCGCTTTTTCATCTCGAACAATGGGATGAGAAACATCTGAGTGATGATATCGTCGCGCAGTGCGTCGGAGACAGGTTTGAGATTCATATCTGCAGATAGCAGATAGCATGGCGTACCAATGAAATCAGCAAGGTCATTGATCGACACCTTATGTAACTCAACTGCGGTCCCTGCCGGCCACCGGTCCGTAGGTGGTTTCACGCACGAGCAAACAGTGACTACAATGAATCGCACAGGCGTATCCGGAGACTCATATCCGCCGGTGTGTTCACATCCCCATGGCACGCAACACGGCGCATTGTCGAAATCGACAGACGTATCGACGTTCCATTGCATCTTGCATCCACCTTTGCACGTCATTTAATCGATGTGCCGAGATAAGAAACTCAACGATCACCAATAGGCGTTTAACTGGCCAACTATTCAGTTTTATTTAATGATCTTGCCCAAAAACTGAATATTTACCATCGAGACTAGCGTCTCAATGTTTTGCCGCATTGGTGACAAGTTGGTCTATTTAAGTCAAGAGGGTTTTATATGGACCAGTATGTCCGTCTCACTGTATATTCGTGTCGGATTGCTTGTCAATTACAAATACCATGAAATACTGGTATCAGCCGACTGGATTAGGCAGAATATACACAGTGTCGTACCATACATATTGTATGCAATAGGTACTTATCATTGCTGCAGAATAGATTGGCAGTTAAAAGCGCTAGTTAAACTCGGTGAAACACCACAATTTCGGAATGATCGCCATTACTGGGCGTCAATTAATGATGCCACCGCGGGGGAGATTATCAAAAATGCTATTTGGTACTGAGTTATGTGTTACCACATTGAAAAAAATTGATATTATCGCCGGTGTATTGTTAGCGCACCGATCGGCATTATGTCCCGTACAGTTGCCCGAACAACAGGCCGCGCCAAGAGTCAGCCAAAGCCTACTGTCAAAAATCACGCCGTCTCGGGCCCAACATGGTCAATGGCCCCAGTCTGCGCCGTGCTCGTTATGATACTGTCCGGCGCCGGATGTATCTGGTGTATTATGAATTTAAAGAACTAGACGTTATAATGTTACATTTTTTTCATGCATTTGACTAACTAATACATAAAATCCGACAGTGCTTCAGCTGTCAAACGTAAACTTTCATCAGTGATGAACATTTTAACGTATCCCATATATTTTGTTACTGGCCGTCCCACTGGCATAGATTTGCTCGTTTGTGTGGCAAATCGGCCATCTAATGTTTTGATGTCAAATCCAGTGACGTATAATAATACACTTCCGACACTTACAGTGCTTGATAATCCAACACGGTCTGAATACCATATAAGCCCGTCAGGGAAGATGTAGAATAAAGTATCGTACCTACTCGACGATGTCGACATCTGCAGTTATAACTGGTAAAAAATTCAATTTTACACACACTGTTTAAGTATAATTCTTAAGCATGATAATACGACTACACACAACGTTAAACAGGCTAATTCTGTAATAGCCTGCTGGAAGCTCGATGTGTTTTCGTGAGTATCACGCAGTCGCTTCGCTTCGCCTATAATTAATTCACTTCGTCTAAAACTATCAAGTTCATAGCAATTTAGCGAATACTCGACTATTGAATCAAGAATAGAACGCGGCAAAAACATACCATCCATGATGAATTCTTGACCAAACCCCGCGTTCAGCATTGGCATTAGAATCGATCGTGGGTGGCACCTAGTTACCATAGTGTTAACTATACCCCAGTTTGTGAAACGTAGTAAATCAATACCTGATATGTATAAACGTCCGAGATTAGTCCACAACGTACATTGTGCGTATAAACCACTTTGATTCCAGATAATGCCGTCTGCCGATACGAAGCATCCATGCCGCAACAATAAATGTTTCTGCACCGGTGTAAGTGCCATTTGACAATACACTCTGAAAAGTTCAGTTTTTTACCCAGCTTTCACCAGCTTTCACCAGCTTTCACCAGTTTTCACCAGTTTTCACCAGTTTTCACCAGCTTATAGAGTGCCCCCTTTTTGCTCGGCTTTTTCCTAAAAAGCCGTAAAAAGCCGCGTTATACAAACTGACAGCGCAAGATCGATACTTTTGCAAACCATTTAATGTTCGTCGCCGCGATGCCCGTGCACTGCAAGTCGATGGTTGTACCGTTTTGCACATAGGCTACCACTGCGGCGGCCAGGGGATTGTCATAATTGCGCGTTGTCTCGATAGCATTGATAGTAATCACGCCGCCGTAGTTCTCAACTCGCGCGGTGGCGATGATACAACCTGAGTCACCTGTCGCCGCAACTCCGAGAGATACTCGCGCGTCACAAAGGTAGACCATACCTGGCACAGTCGGGAAGTTAAGCACAGCCAGCGGTGTTGCATCCACTGTCTGTAACACACCACCGGCAATCACATCATACGCATTAGGATTCGGTGTAATAGAGCCCACATTCACAAGATTTTTGCCTGAAAAGTCAACATTAGCGCCAGTAGGATTAATGACCAAGTCGCCAGGCGAAGTGATCTGTGTCGTAATCGACAACCCCGTCGGCCCGACAGCCGCTTGCTGTACGCCCGCCGCCGACATACCCATCGTGTTTGCAGCCGGCAGATAAAGTCCTGTCCCAAGTGCATTTGTAAATCGCGCACTTGGCTCGGCCGCAGTGCCATCTGGCAATTTAATGCCATTTGCAAGCTCGATTGGCGTCATAAGCGGTCCAAGCCAAGTAG
>JACCDT011913362.1_pt1 | contig 30548 bp, 30 predicted proteins | sample 7446291 | NCBI WGS metagenome assembly JACCDT01 (sample SAMN15323446, study PRJNA562643) | freshwater metagenome | isolation source: river surface water | place: USA:Blue River Watershed | collected 2017-08-17
CGAGGACGAGCTCACCCGCGAGCACATCATCCCCTTCGCCCAGAACGGCCGCGACCACTGGATGAACGTGGTTACCGCCTGCCGGGCCTGCAACCACCGCAAGAGCAGCCGCACGCCCGAACAGGCGCGCATGCCGCTGCTGTATGCGCCCTACGTCCCCAGCCTGTGGGAGGACTTCATCCTTCGCAACCGCCGCATCCTGGCGGACCAGATGGAGTTCCTCATGGCGCACCTTCCAAAGAGTTCGCGGCTGTTCGCCTGAGGGCTGTTCAATCCTGCGTGAACAGCTCGCCGACGATGCCTCGCAACCACCGGTTGCCGGGGTCGTCGTGGCTTCGCTGGTGCCAGAACTGCTTGATCTCGAAACGCGGCACTTCGAAGGGCAACTGCAGCATCTTCAGCCCTGGCCGCGGGCGCGCATGCCGGAGCACGTAGCTCGGGAGGGTGGCGATCAGGTCTGTCGACTGCACTATGTCGGGTACCACCATGAAGTGCGGAACCCGCAGTGCGATCCTGCGCGTCAGCCCCTGGTCTGCCAGGTATTGCTCGATCAGGGTGCTCGTCGATGTCTGGGGGGTCACAGTGCGGTAGCGCGATCCTCCCGGCTCGATCTGGACATGCGATTCGGCCACGAACTGCGCCAGTGTGATGCGGCTTTTGACGCGGGGGTGGTCCTCCCGGACGACGCAGACATACGTGTCTGAAAACAGCCGCTGCTGATAGAAGCCGGTCTGCAGTCCCGGCAGGAAGCCGATGGCCAGGTCTGCTTCGCCACTGAGGAAGGCCTCCTGGTAAGCCTCCCGCGGAAGCTGCAAGGCCCGCACGTTCATTCGGGGCGCCAGTTCCTGAAGCCGGCGTATCAGCCGGGGCAGGTAGACCAGCTCGCCGATATCGCTCATGAGGACCTGGAAGGTCCTCTCGCAGGTGAGCGGGTCGAACGCGACATCACCCTCCAGGGCCCCCTCGAGCAGGCGCAGACCCTCACGCACTGCCGGGGCCATGCGCAGGGCCATTTCCGAGGGTTCCATACCGGTTGGCACGCGTACGAACAGCGTGTCGCCGGTGAGCTTGCGCAGGCGCGCGAGCGCGTGGCTCATCGCGGGCTGCGACAGCCCGAGCCGGTACCCAGCCCGCGTCAGGTTGCCATCCTCCATCAGCGCGTCCAGGACGCGCATCAGGTTCAGGTCGAACTTTTCATCATCCATGTGGCGAATAGTCTAAATGAGATGCATCGATTGAATGAAAGATGCCGCGGCCTTAGATTGTGAGGCAGGGTGCCCTGTGGCGCCGAAACGAGAACCCAGGAGACAAGACATGAGAGGTGAGCGCAAGCCGCTGCGATCGGACATGGGGTGCAGCGATGCCACGAACATCCGCGTGCAGGGGCTGGACCTGATGCGGGACATCATGGGCAAGCTGAATCTGGGCGATTTCGCTTTCCTCGAGATCCAGCGACGCCTGCCGACGCCCTCTGAATCGGTGGTGTTCAACGCGATGCTTGCGACGCTCGTGGAACATGGCATGACCCCGATGGTGATCGCCGCGCGCCTGACCTATCTGGGCGCGCCCGAGTCGTTGCAAGGGGCGGTGGCGTCAGGCCTGCTGGGCATGGGGACCACCTTCGCCGGCACGGCCGAAGGTTCCGCGCGCCTGCTGCAGGAGGCCCTGTCCGGAGAGGGGGCCGAGGTGCCTGACGACGCGCTGGGCTCGCTCGCCGAATCCATCGTCCGCAAGTTGCGCGAGTCTCGCCAACCGATCCCCGGCATCGGGCACAACCTGCACAAGCCGGTGGATCCGCGAGCCACCCGCCTGTTCGAACTTGCCGCCCAGCATGGCCTGAGCGGGCGCCATGTGCGCCTCATGCAGGAGATCGCCGCCGCCGCTGAGCGTGCACTGGACAAGCCCGGGCAGCTTCCAGTCAATGCCACAGGTGCCATCGGCGCCCTGTCCTCGGAGATGGGCATTCCGTGGCGGTTGTGCCGCGGCCTGGCGGTGATCGGCCGGTCGATCGGTATCGTCGGCCACATTGCAGAGGAACTGCGCAACCCGATCGCCCGCGAGGTGTGGGAGCGGACAGAGGCTGAGTGCTCGTCGCACGTCCAGTGGTGAGGGAGGGGCGATGCAAGACCTGGGATTGACCGAGGAACAACGCCTGATCCGTGACAGCGTGCGCAGCCTGGCGCGCGAGTGCTTCGCGCCCGGTGCTGCCCGTGCCGACCAGGAGTACCGCCCCCCTGTGGAGAACCTGCGGGTGCTTGCAAAGCATGGCTACACCGGCCTGTTCATTCCCGAGGCCTACGGGGGCGCCGGCCTGGGGCTCATGGAGAACGTCCTGGTCGCCGAGGCGATCGCGCGCGCCTGCGCCAACACGGCGATCCTGTTCTCCTGCACCGATGGCGCCACGCCACGGGCCTTGTTGGGCCTGGGCAGCGAGACCCACAAGCGACAGTACCTGCCCCGGATCGTCAGGGGCGAGGTGCTGACCGCCTGGAGCATGTCCGAGCCCAATGCCGGCTCCGACATCGGCAACGTGCAGTGCCGCGCGACGCGCGATGGCGATCAGGTCGTGATCAACGGCAGCAAGCTATGGTGCACCGCGGCCCAGATCGCCGACCTGTTCCTGGTCCTGGTGCGCATGACCGCCGAACCCGGCATGAAGGGCGTAGGTGCCGTGCTCGTTGAGCGCGGAACGCCGGGGTTTTCCATCGGCCCCCACCTGGACCTGCTCGGCCTGCGCGGCACCGGCATGGCCGAACTCGTGTTTCAGGACTGCCGGATCCCGGCCAGCCAGGTGTTGCTGGAGGCGGGGCGCATGCGGGAGCTGCTCGCCGTTCTGGACGCCGACCGCATTGCAGGCAATCCCACCATCTGCCTGGGTGTGGCCCAGGCCGCCTTCGAATCCGTCACGGCGCATCTCAAGGAGCGGGTGCAGTTCGGCCGGCCGTTGGCCGACCAGCAGGGCTTGCAGTGGAAGCTGGCCGAAATGGCCATGGACATCGAGGCGGCGCGTGCCCTGCTATACCGGGCCGCGGCCCGCGTCGACGCGGGCGAGCCGAGCATCGCCGATACCTCGATCACCAAGGCGTACGTCAACCAGATGGCGGTGCGTGTCACGAATGAGGCCATGCAGCTGGCCGGAGCCTGCGGCTTGTCGCAGGCATACCCCTACGAGCGCCACTTCCGTGACGTTCGGGGAATGTCCATCGGCTACGGCACGGTGGAAATCCACAAGAGCGCGATCGCTCGCGAAGTGCTGGCCGGTCGTTACACGTTTTGAGGACTCCCGCATGACCACATCGCACCGTGAGACCGTTCCCAGCGCCTGCGGCAGCCGCTTCGGCGCCTACGTCAGTGTGCCCGCGCGCCCGAATGGCCACGCCGTGATCCTCCTCCAGGAGATTTTTGGCGTGACCGCGCACGTGCGCCGAGTGGCCGACTGTTTTGCCGAGGATGGGTACCTGACCTGGGTCCCCGACCTGTTCTGGCGCATGCAGCCCGGGGTGGAACTGTCCCACTCGAAGGAGGACCTGGAAAAGGCGTTCGGCTTCTTGGGACGCTACAAGGACGAAGACGGCTTGTCCGACATCGCCAGCACTGCCGCCCACATCCGCGGGCGCGCCAGCTTCACCGGGCGTGTGGCGGTCGCGGGTCTGTGCCTGGGGGGCAAGCTGGCCTATCTGGCTGCGACATTGCCCTCGGTGGACGCTGCGGTCGGCTTCTACGGCGTCGGCATCGACGAGCGGCTGGACGCGGTCGGTGCCCTGCGCTGCCCCCTGATGCTGCACTTCGGCGACCAGGACAGCTACGTCCGTGAGGCGGCACGCCGGCAGATTGCCGAGGCGGTCAGGGAGCGTGACGTGCAGATCCACCTGTACCCCGGTGCAGGCCACGGCTTCTACACGCGCGGTGCCGAGGGCGACATCGCCCTGGCGCGCGAACGCAGCAATGCCTTCCTGCAGCGTGTGCTGCGGGCCTGAGCCCCTACGGATCGACGTGGCACCTCCGACGCGCCGGTGCCGCAGCGTTGCCCGATGCCATCCGCGCGGCCATTGGATTTCCGAGGACGCAACCGACACCAAAAGGAGACAAGCATGAAAGACCACACCGTCCAGCGCACACACCGCCGCCGTCTCGCCCATCTGCTGTGCCTTGGGCTGGCCAGCGCCTTGTGGCCCGCCGTGGGCAGCGCCCAGGCTCAACCCAACTACCCTAGCAAGCCGATCCGCTTCATCGTGCCGTACCCGCCCGGTGGCGGCACGGACATCGTGGCGCGACTGGTGGCGCAGAAGATGTCCGCGTCGATGGGCCAGCAGGTGGTGGTGGACAACAAGCCCGGTGGGAGCACTGTCATCGGAACCGACCTGTTGGCCAAGGCGGTCCCCGATGGGCACACCATTGGGTTGATCACCGATTCGCACGCGATCAATCCCACGTTTTTCCCCAAGCTTCCATACGATTCGGTCAACGACTTTGCACCGGTCACGCAGCTGGTTTTCGTGCCGCTGGTCATGGTGACCCATCCGTCACTGGGCGTGAAGACGATCCCCCAGCTGATCGCGCTGGCCAAGCAGCGTCCCGGCAAGATCAATTACGCCTCGATCGGCAACGGCACGCCCCATCAGCTGTCGATGGAGTGGTTCAAGGCGATTTCCGGAACGTTCATGACCCATATTCCCTACAAGGGCGTCGCGCCTGCGCTGACAGACCTGGTGGGCGGACAGGTGGATGTCATGTTCACTGGAACATCCTCCGCTGCTCCCTACGCCCGACAGGGGCGGCTGGTCCCGCTGGCGGTTTCGAGCGCCAAGCGGCAGCCGGCATTCCCGGACACGCCCTCTGTTGCCGAGACCCCGGGCCTGGGCGAATTCGATTTCATGACCTGGTATGGGGTCGCCGCACCTGCAGGCACGCCGCGTGACACCGTGTTGCGTCTGCAACGGGAGATCGCCGCAGCTCTCAACCAGCCCGATGTGCGGGAACGCCTGAATTCATTGGGCGTTGTCGGTGCACCCTCCAGCCCCGATGAGTTCGCCGCCTTCATGCGCCGGGAGGCCGCCTCGCTGGCCCGCCTGGTGCGCCAGACCGGCGTCAAGCCCGAGTGACCCTTTTCTCACGCCCGATGAACCCCACAGACAAACAGGTCCTTTCCGGCATCCGCGTGCTGGATTTCGGCAGCTTCATCACGGCCCCTTACGCCGCCATGCTTCTGGGCGAGCTGGGAGCCGACGTCGTCAAGGTCGAGCGGCCCGGGGCGGGCGACCCGTTCCGCGCCTTCAATGGTGGTCTCTACAGCTCGCATTTCCAAGCCCATAACCGCAACAAGCGCAGCGTCGCCCTCGAGCACACCGCACCCGGCGCGGGCGAAGCACTCGAGGCACTGGTGCGGCAGGCCGATGTCGTCCTGCTGAATGTGCGCCCCGGCGTTGAGCACAAGATCGGGCTAGGCTACGAGCGGCTGCAGGCCCTCAATCCCGGCCTCGTCTATTGCAGCATCACGGGGTACGGCTCGAGCGGTCCGTATGCCGAGCGTGCCGCCTACGACAACGTGGGGCAGTCGCTCTCGGGCTGGCTGTCCATGTTCCACCAGGGTGCCGACGCGCGCGTGCCGGGCCCTGCTGTGTCGGACGCCCTTACCGGGTTGTTCGCTGCCTTGGGTATCCTGGCCGCCTTGACCGAGCGCGCCCGCACCGGGGGCGGACGCAAGGTGGAGGTGAGCATGCTCGAGTCGATGATCGCGTTCGCCACCGAGCCCCTGGGCAAGCTGTTTTCCACGGGGCAGCCGCTGGATTTCTACGCGCGCGCCGCTGCATCGCAGTCATTCATCGTCACCTGCGCGGACGGCCTGCGCATTGGCCTGCACCTGTCCTCGCCGCCCAAGTTCTGGCATGGACTGGTGAGGGCCGTCAACGCGCCCGAGCTGCTTGAGACCTACGCCGACCGTAGTGCGCGCGTGAGCCGTTACGACGATCTGGCCCGCGACCTCGCCACCCTTTTCGCAGCTCACCCGCGCGCGCACTGGTTGCCTCTGCTGGAGGCCAACGACGTGCCCTTCGCGCCGGAACACCGGCTGCAGGACCTGGCCGATGACCCCCAGGTGCGCCACCAGCAGGTGTTCTACGGAATCGACCATCCGACGCAGGGCACGGTGCGCGCCGCTCACCGGCCGGTACGGTTTGACGGCGATCATCGCAGCGACTTCCTGCCACCGCCCACGCTGGGCGAGCATACCCGCGAGGTGTTGCGTGAGTCGGGCCTGTCCGCTGAGCTGATCGAGCGTCTTGCGCAGCAGGGAATCATTGCATGAACTTCAGTTTCGATCCGGAACTTCTGATGCTGCGTGACTCGGTTCGCCGCTTCGTGCAGGAGGAGCTGTTACCGCTCGAGGCAGCCTACGCCAACGAACCCGACATCCCTGATGACGTACGACGCCGGTTGCAGGACCGAGCCAAGTCACTCGGCTTCTGGGCCTTCGACCTGCCCGAGGCACATGGCGGTGGAGGTATCGGCTACGTCGGCATGTGCCTGGTGTTCGAGGAGCTCGGCAAGTGCAACGTGCCGTCGTTCCGTGCGCAGACTGTGCTCACGCCCTATCTCGGGCCAGTCCTGTTCCACTGCGGTCCCGAGCTGCAGGAGAAGTACCTGCATCCTGTCGTTCGTGGCGACAAGCGCACTTGCTTTGCGCTGACCGAGCCAAACGGAGGATCCGACCCCTCGGGCATGCGTACCCGCGCCGTTCGCGAGGGTGACACCTACCGCATCAACGGCACCAAGATCTACATCACCAGCGCCGACAAGGCCGATTTCGTACAACTGTTTGCCCGTACGATCGAGCAAGGCCAGGACCTGGGCGTGTCCTGCTTCCTTGTTGACAAAGGAACCCCGGGTCTGCGGCTTGGTCAGGCCTTTGATCTCATCAGCCCTGATCGGCCCTGGGAGCTGGTGTTCGAGGACGTCGTGATCCCCGCTTCGCAGCGTGTTGGCGAGCCGGGGCAGGGTTGGACACTGGCGCGGGAGTTCCTCGACGTCGGCCGCCTGATCCACGGCCCGAAGTCGATCGGCCGCGCCGAGCGTGCCCTGCAGCTGGCGGTGGACCATGCCAACCAGCGCAGCACGTTCGGTCAGCCCCTTGGCAAGCGCCAGGCGATCCAGTGGATGCTCGCCGACTCGGCAACGGAACTGAACGCGGCTCGCCTCATGACATACCACGCGGCATGGAAGGCCGACCAGGGCATGGACTTCCACGTCGAGGCCTCACAGGTGAAGCTTTACGCCGACGAGATGTACATGCGGGTGGTCGACCGTGCGATTCAGGTCCACGGGGGCCTTGGCTTGTCACGCGAGCTGCCGCTCGAGCTGATGTTCCGCGATGCACGCAGCCGGCTGATCACCGAGGGCTCCTCGGAGATGCAGCGGATCATCGTTGCCAGTGACTTGCTCGGTGGCCGCTCGGGCCTGAACCGGCTCGTGCCCGGCGCTTGACGGGTCGCTGATTGGTCAGCGCCGGCTCTGGTAGAGGCCGCGCGGCCGGATGGTGAAGCCAGCCAGGCGCTGCTCCATCACATGTGCGATCCAGCCCGCGGTGCGGCTGATGCCCCATAACGCGCAGGGGGTGCGGTAAGGCAAGCCCCAGGCGATGCCCAGGACCACCAGCCCCATCTCGATGTTGGGGTGCAGGCCCAGCCGCTCGCGTACCCGTTCGACGAAGCGGTAGGCCAGATCGGCCCGGTCCGAGCCGGGGGCGGTGCGACGTGCCAGGTCTATCAGGAAGGCGGCTCGAGGGTCACCATCGGGGTAGATCGGCAAGCCGAAGCCCGCCAGCCGCTCGCGCCGGCGCTCCGCATCGGCGAGTCGGCCGTCGAGTTCGGCGAGCGAGCCGATGCTGGTGATGAAATCCTCCGCGGCGTCGGCGCCGCCAGCCAGCACGATCCCCTGCTGTGTGGCCTGGGCGGCGACGACGCAAGCGTGCAGCGTCGCGCCGGTTGAGGCGGCGATGCGGGCGGAGAATGTCCCGGACGAAAGCTCATGGTCCGCGCCGAGGATCAGCGCGGCGTTGACTGCGTGCTCGGCTTGCGGGGTGGCGGGCCCGCCCAGCGCCCGCAGGACGTGTTGCGCCAGGGGCCGTTCGCCATCGGGTGTCACAAAGACGCCTTGCGGGCCGAGCACGCCGCAGGCGCCGGCGAACGCGAACAGCATCTGGCGTGAATAGCGCTCGATCGAGCCGCTGCGCAACTCCTCGGCCAATGTTCCGCCTCCCAGCGCAGTAGCGACGATGGAGAACACCCGAAGCATCCGCGGCCGGTCGCGCCCTTGCTGGAGCATCCCCTCCAGCGCGCGCGCCAGGTCCACGGTTGCAGGCTCCACGGGCCAGGCATGCGGGCTGTCCGTGAGAACACCGGACCACAACAGTTCGGCCACGTTCTCGAACACGCCAGGATACCGCACCAGATCGCTCGCCAGGTGTCCGCGGTAGCGGGGGCCTTCGTCGCTGATCTCGCTGATCCCCGTGTCCATCACAGGCTGGCCCCATCGCATCGCGGTGGCGGCCACCGCGCCATGGCCCTGCCGGGCGCTGCTGCGAACCTTCAGGCTCTCGACGTCGCTGCGCTGGTAGCGATTCTCCTTGCGCCGCGGATGGCGCACCGGCCGCAGCAGCCCGCGGCTGACGTAGGTGTAGAGCGTGGCCAGTTTGACGCCCAGGAGGTCGCTGGCCTCCTGGGCCGAGAGCAGGTCGCCGGGGGCCTGCAGAGCCGGAACATTCGCTGCGTGAATGGGGTGCATCGGTAGGGGTTTTCGTTGATCGACCGTCGAATCGAGATTGATCTGGTGTCGACCCGTTCCTAGACTAGCCGCGGCAAATATGGTTCGTCAACTAAGAAAACATGTGTCCGGCCCGGAGGGTCGAACAGAGGAGTCAGTGCAATGACCGAAAAAGACAGCCTGGGGCCGACCCGTCGGGTGGTGGTGATCACGGGCGCGGCACAAGGCCTGGGCCGCGCCTATGCGTTGCGCTTCGCCCGGGAGGGGCACCAGGTCGTGGCCGTGGACATCCAGGCCGAGGCCGTGGCGCGCGTGGCCGCCGAGGTCGAGGCGGCGGGCGGCGAGTGCCTGCCGCTGGCCGTGGACATCGGTGATGTCGCCAGTGTGGACCGCGCTGCTGCGGCCATCGATGCCCGCTTCGGGCGGTGCGACGTTCTGGTGAACAACGCGGCCATCTTTTCCACCATCAAGATGCGCCCCTTCGAGCAGATCCCTGTGGACGAGTGGCTTCGCGTGCTGCATGTGAACATCACCGGTACGTTCCTGATGACGCGTGCGATGGTGCCGCTGATGCGCCGACACCGCTGGGGCCGGGTGGTCAATGTCTCGTCTGCCGCCTATGTGATGGGACGCCCTAACTACCTGCATTACACGACTTCCAAGGCCGCCGTGGTGGGCATGACGCGTTCGCTGGCCCGCGAGCTCGGTCCCGATGGCATCACCGTCAATGCGTTGCTGCCCGGGGCGACCGACACAGAGGTCCCTCGGGAAACCGTCACACCCGAGCAGAAGCGCCAGCAGATCGCCATGCGCTGCATCCACCGCGAGGAAGGCCCGCGCGACCTCGAGGGCGTGGTCAGCTTCCTGGCTGGCGACGACAGTGCATTCGTCACCGGACAGTCGCTGGTCGTCGATGGCGGCTACAGCTTCCTTTGATTTCCTTGCTTCTCAAAGCAAGCGCGAGGGACGGCGAGACGTTCCCGAACAACCTAGGAGACAACCCATGAAACTGTTTACCAAGTTCGCCCGCGTCACCGCGGCCTGCGCCCTGGCCCTGGGCTTCGCCCAGGCGAGCGCCCAGGAAGTCACCATCAAGGCCGTCAGCGCCTGGCCGGAGGGCAACTTCTTCTCCATCAACTTCGAGAAGTTCGTCCAGAGGGTCAATGCCGAAGGCAAGGGCGTCATCCAGATCAACTACCTGGGCGGCGGCGCCAAGGTCATGCCCCCATTCGAGGTCGGCAACGCTGTCAAGAGTGGCGTGGTCGACATGGTCAACGTGACCGGAAATTTCTACACGAACTTGCTGCCCGAGTCTGACGCGCTATCCGTCAGCACGGTGCCGGTGCAGGAATGGCGCAAGAACGGCGCTTACGACTACATCAACAAGCTGTGGGGCGAGAAGCTGAACGCCCACTACCTGGGCCGCGCGATCGACAACATGCCCTACCACTTGTTCCTGAAGAAGCCGATCACCAAGGCGGACCTGAGCGGGATGCGCCTGCGCGGCATCCCGATCTACCGCGATTTTTTCCAGAGCATGGGAGCCAACGTGCTGACCATCGCCCCCGGTGAAACCTACACGGCACTGGAGCGTGGCGTGATCGATGGCTACGGCTGGCCCGTCTCCGGCATCTTCGACCTGAGCCTGCAAGAGCACACCAAGTACCGTGTGGAGCCCGGCTTTTACAACACCGAGGTGGGCGTGCTGGTGAACCTCAACTCGTGGAAGAAGCTGAACGACCGCCAGCGCGCCGTGCTGACGAACGCGGCCATCTGGATGGAGAACCTCAACCTCGCCAACGGCAAGATGTGGGAGGAGGAAAAGAAGCGCCAGACCGCGGCCGGCATCCAGCCGATCGTTTTCCCGGCTGCCGAGACCGCCGCGTACGCCAAGCGCGCGACCGACACGATCTGGGAGAGCATCAACAAGCGCAGCCCGGAGCACGGCCCCAAGCTGCGCCAGTTGCTTGCGCGCTAACCCGCAGTGCCCATGCCGGAGACCTTACGCATGACCTTTCTTGAACGCGCCGACGCGGCCTGGGTACGTCTGCTCACGGCCCTCGCCCTGCTGGCCTGCGCCCTGGTGGCCTTGATGGTGGTGGTGATCTGCGCGGACGTATTCGTGCGCAATGCCCGCCTGGGTAACCTGCCCTGGGCCACGGAGATCGCGGAGTACACGCTGTACCTGTCGACCTTCCTGGCCGCGCCCTGGCTCCTGCGCCAGGGCGCCCATGTCCGCATGGACATGGTTCTGAAGGCCTTGCCGCCAGTGCTCGCCTGGGCACTGGAGCTGGTGACCGATGCCATTGCCGTGGCTACCTGCGCTGCGCTCACCGTGGCAAGCGCCAAGGCCGCCATGGCCAGTGCCGCACAAGGGTCGCTGGTCTTCAAGATCTTCGTCTACCCCGAGTGGTGGTTGATCACGCCGGCCAGTGTGCTGTTCGGCGTGCTCACCATCGAGTGCCTCTGGCGGATGCGCCGTCAGTGGAACGGCCCCAAGACCGTCCGGGAAGAAGCCACCTCGGTGGCCTGAGCCTGTCAAGAGACGTACGAGGAACACCTATTGTGGACTGGATCCTGAGCCTGACTTTTCTCCTGGGAGGCGTGGTGCTGCTGATGATGATCGGCCTACCCGTTGCCCTGTCTTTCCTGGTGACGAACGTCGTCGCCGCCTTTTTTTACATGGGTGGCTTTGCCGGCGTCGACCAGCTCGCGCGAAATTCGATCGCTTCGGTGATCACGTTCTCGCTGACACCGATCCCGTTGTTCATCCTGATGGGGGAGGTGCTGTTCCAGACCGGGCTGGCACTCAGGGTGATCGATGGCTTCGACCGCCTGATCCACCGGGTACCCGCCCGCCTGTCGGTCGTCTCCGTGGTGGCAGGTACCGCGTTCTCGGCGATCTCGGGTTCAACCATTGCCACCACGGCGATGCTGGGGCGCTCGATGACGCCGGTGATGCTCGCGAAGAAGTATCACCCCACGCTGGCCATGGGTCCGATCATCGCGATCGGCGGCGTCGACATGCTGATTCCTCCCTCGGCGCTGATCGTGCTGTTCGGTAGCCTTTCCAACATCTCGATCACCAAACTGCTGTTCGCAGGCATCGTGCCCGGCCTGCTGCTGGCCCTGACCTTCGTCGCCTACATCATCGGCAAGGCGGTCCTGGTGCCGGACAGTGCACCGTCGAACGACGAGGGCGCCCGTTATCACGGCTGGCAGAAATGGCGGCCGCTGGTACTGTACGTCTTGCCGTTGCTGTCCATCTTCGGTGTGGTGATTGGCGCCATGTCCACGGGCATCTCCACCCCCACTGAGGCCGCGGCGCTGGGCGCGGCTGCCACCTTGTTGCTGGCAGCTTGCTACCGCGCGCTGACCTGGCAGAACTTCGTGCAGTCCCTCAAGGGTACGGTGCATGTGTCGTGTATCGTCCTGTTCATCATCGTCGGTGCGACCGCGTTTTCCCAGCTCCTGGGGTTCTCCGGCGCCACCAACGGCTTCCTCGGCGCCGTGGGCAAGGCCCAGCTCAGCCCCGACATGCTGATCGTGGCCATGGTCCTCATCCTGTTGATCCTGGGTTGCTTCGTCGACCAGGTCAGCATGATGCTTCTCACGCTGCCTTTCTTCATGCCTCTGGTGATATCCGCGGGAATCGATCCGATCTGGTTCGGGGTCTTATTCCTGATCGCGATGCAACTGGGCTTGATGACGCCGCCCTTCGGTCTGTTGTTGTTCACGATGAAAAGCGTGGTGCCTGGCAACATCAACATGCGCGATGTGTTCGCCGCCGCCTATCCGTTCGTTTTCATCAGCCTGGTGATGCTGGTGGCTGTGTACTTCTTCCGCCCGATTGCCACCTGGCTGCCTGGGCTCATGGGCTGAGGAGGTGGGTGTGACCATATCCGGCGAGCAGGACTTTTTCGCGCAGCGGGGGTTCGGTCTGAGCATTGGGTTCGGCCGGCGGCCCGCGGTGCTTGTGATCGACATGATCCAGGCCTTCACCGATCCGAAGGCGATGCTTGGAGCCGAACTCTCGCCGCAGATCGTGGCCACCCAGGCGCTGCTGACATCGGCGCGCGCCCGCGGCCTGCCGATCTTTTTTTCCACCGTCAGCTATGACGACGTCGACTTCAGGGACGCCGGCATCTGGGCGCTCAAGCAAAAGGGCGTGATGACGCTGCGCGCGGGGACTCCCGCCGTGGAGCTGGACCCGCGCCTGCAGCGCCTGCCGGGAGAGGGGTGGCTGGTGAAGAAATACGCCTCGTGTTTCTTCGGTACCGACCTGACTTCGCGTCTGCTTTCGCGCGGGGTCGATACCCTGGTGCTCGCCGGCTGCACCACGAGCGGTTGCGTTCGTGCCTCCGCCGTCGATGCCCTGCAGTCCGGCTTGCGACCCATGGTCGTTCGCGAATGCGTGGGTGACCGCTCTCGGTCCGCCCACGAGCAGAGCCTGTTCGACCTGCAAGCCAAGTACGCCGACGTGGTCGGTCTCGACGAGACCTGCCGCTACATTGAACAACTTTCAGACGCATGACGGCCACCGTATCCACACCTTCCCCCGACCTTTCCGCCAAGGTAGCCTCCATCCTGCCGACCCGCGACGGCCAGTTCTGGGGAGGGACGTGGCATGCCCGTGCGGATGCGGAGCGCCTGGCCAGCATCAACCCCTCCACCGGCCAGGTGCTTGCCCGCGTGCAGCTGGCCTGCCCGGCGGATGTCGATGCCGCCGTTGCCAGCGCGCGCCAGGCCTTTCCCGCCTGGGCGGCAACGCCCCCGCTGGAGCGGGGCCGGCGCCTGCGAGAGGCCGCTGCCCGCATTCGTTCGAATGCCGCTGACCTGGCCCTGCTTGATGCCGCCGACTGCGGCAACCCGGTCAAGGCGATGCTGTTCGACGCCGAGATCGCGGCCACACAGCTCGAATACTTTGCAGGGCTGGTCCTTGAGATCAAGGGTGAGACCCTGCCTACCGGCAACGGCTCGCTGAACTACACGCGCCGCGAGCCGCTGGGCGTGGTGGCGCGTATCTTCCCGTTCAACCATCCCTTCATGTTCGCGGCGGGCAAGATCGCTGCGCCCCTGGCGGCGGGTAACACGGTCGTCATCAAGCCGCCGGAGCAGGCGCCCCTGTCGACGCTGCGCCTGATGGAGCTGCTGGCGGACCTGTTCCCCCCCGGAGTCCTCAATTGCGTGGTTGGAGGGAGGGACATCGGTGCCGCCCTGGTGAGCCACCCGGACGTCGCAGTCGTGGGTCTGATCGGCAGCGTGCCTGCCGGCCGGGCGGTTCTGCATGCTGCGGCCGACAGCTTCAAGCGCACCCTGCTGGAACTCGGTGGCAAGAACGCGATGGTGATCTACCCGGACGCTGACCTGGACCGCGCCGTGGATGGCGCCGTGCGTGGCATGAACTTTACCTGGTGTGGCCAATCCTGTGGTTCCACCAGCCGGCTGTTCATCCACGAGAGCCTGCATGACCGATTCGTCGACAAGCTCGTTGCGGTTCTGCGCGAGCGGCATCGCCCGGGTCTGGCCACGCACATGGACACCACGATGGGTGCGCTGATCAACCGCACCCAGTACGAGCGCAGTCTCGCCTACATCGAGTCGGCCCAGGCCCAGGGCGCGACCCTGGTGGCCGGTGGCGGGCATCCATCCGATCCGGCATTGCGCGACGGCTTCTTCATCGAGCCGACGGTGTTCACCGGGGTGACGCCCGACATGACGCTGGCGCGCGAGGAGGTGTTCGGACCGGTGCTGTCCGTGCTGCGCTGGCACGACGAAGATGCGATGCTCGATGCCGTCAACGGTCTGGAGTTCGGGCTCACCGCCTCCCTGTGGACGCGTGACCTCGTCACCGCCCACCGCGCTGCGGCCCGGGTGGAAGCGGGCTATGTCTGGGTAAATGACTGCTCCGCCCACTTCGTCGGGGCGCCCTTTGGCGGCTACAAGCAGTCGGGCCTTGGCCGGGAGGAGTCGAAAGAAGAGCTGCACGAGTTCACACAGATCAAGAACGTGAACGTCTCCATGCAGTGACCGGCGACTTGCCGGCCCGCAGGCCTGCAGGCCGGCCAGCGGGTATCAGCTTCCGATGAGCTGCGGCAGCACGTCCTCCACCAGCTTGGTGTTCACGTCGCCACTGGCGAAGCGGGGCTGGTTGACCAGGAAGTGCTGAAGCCCCAGCGTGGTGGCGACCCCCGAGATCTTGAACTGCGCCAGGGCGCGCGACATGCGGGTGCGTGCCTCCTCGCGGTCCGTGCCGTAGACGATCAGCTTGCCGATCATCGAGTCGTAGAAGATCGGGACCTTGTAGCCGGCATGACAGTGGCTGTCCAGGCGGATGTTCGGGCCGGCCGGGGGTTCCCACTCGGCGATGAGGCCAGGGCTCGGTCGGAAGCCCTGGTCCACCTGCTCGGCGTTGATGCGGCATTCGATCGCGTGGCCGCGGAACTGGACGTCTTCCTGGGCGAATCGCAGCACCTCGCCGCGGGCCACGCGCAACTGCTCCTGCACCAGGTCGATGCCGGTCACCATCTCCGTGACCGGGTGTTCCACCTGGATGCGGGTGTTCATCTCAAGGAAGTAGAAGGCCTGGGCGTCCTGGTCCACGATGAATTCGACCGTCCCCGCGTTCTCGTAGCCGAAGCCCTGTGCGAGGGCCACGCCGGCGTTGCGGATCTGCTGGCGCAGCGTCTCGGTGATGTTGGGGGCTGGCGCTTCCTCGACCAGTTTCTGGTGCCGCCGCTGCAGCGAGCAGTCACGCTCTCCCAGGTGGATCACGTGGCCGTGCTTGTCACCGAGAACCTGGACCTCGATGTGGCGGGCGTTGGCGATGTAGCGCTCCAGGTACAGCGTGCCGTCGCCGAAGGCTGCGCGTGCCTCGTTCGAAGCCGCGGTGAACAAGGGCGCCATGTCCTCCTCGTTCTGGACGATCTTCATGCCACGCCCTCCGCCACCAGCGGCCGCCTTGATCATCATGGGCAGCCCCACCTGGCGCGCGATCGCCACGGCTTCTTCGGGCGTGTCGACCCGGGTTGAGCCCGAGAGCGTCGGCAGGCCGAGTTCGGCGGCCAGTAGCCGGGCGCAGATCTTGTTGCCCATTTGGGCGATCTGCTGCGGCTTCGGGCCCACGAAGGTCAGCCCGTGGTCGGCGCACAGCTGCGACAGTTCCGCCGACTCGGCCAGGAACCCGTAGCCTGGGTGAAGGGCGTCGCAACCCGCGGCCAGGGCGGCGTTCACCAGCAGGCGGGCGTCGAGGTAGCTCTGGCTGGCGCTGGCCGGGCCGATGCACACTGTGCGGCCCGCCAGGCGTGCACCGAGGCTGTCGAGGTCGGCCTGTGAGGCTGCAAGCACCGTGTCGATGTCCAGGCCCTGGCAGGCGCGGATGATGCGGACGGCGATCTCGCCGCGGTTGGCGACCAGTACGCGGGTGACGGGCATCTGCGGGACCTCCTCAGGGCTGCACGTAAAACAGGATCTGGCCGAACTCGACCACTGCGGCGTCCTCCACGCAGACCTGCATCACAGTGCCAGAGACGCCGGCGGGGATCGCGTTGAAAAGCTTCATCACCTCGATCAGGCAGATCGTGTCGTCGGCGGACACCCGGTCCCCCACTGCCACAAAGGGTACCGCGCTGGGATCGGGGCGGCTGTAGAACCGGCCCATGGTGGTTGCCGTCACCGGCTGCCAGTTCGCCGGTACGGGTGCCTTGGTGCCTGGGGTTGTCGCATGGGCAGTCACTTGCGCCGCAGGCGTCGCCGGCGCGGCCTGCGCTGCCCCTGCCGTGGCGGGTACAGGTGCCATGACCGGGGCATGTGTCGCAGCCGGTGCCTGCGTAGCGACAGGTGCTGCCGCGGCTGGCAGGCTGCCCTTGCCGATCGTCACCTTCATGGCGCCCACGTCCACCTGCAGGTAGTCGAAGTTCGAGCGGTCCAGGGTATCTATCAGGCTGCTGATCTGGCGGACTTCGTGGTCCGTGAGGAAGTCGAGTTGTTGGCTCATGGTGTCTCCTGGGGTCGGGTGTGTATGGGTTTGTAGGGCCTCAGGCCTGCATGCGCACGGTGTTGTCGCCGCGCTGGATCTGGAGGTGCTTGACGCTGTGACTCTGAGCGAGCTTTTCCACCAGGGCCTGCAACCCGCGGCTGCCCTGGCCGTCCAGGCGCGCCTGGCGGGCGCGGCGCATCTGGGCGACCTGCTCGGCATCGGTGAAGAAGTTCAGCAGCAGGTCATCGTCCGACACACCCGGCCCTGCATACTGCGCGCGGATCTCCCGGAGCGTGGGTTGCTCGAAGGTCTGCTGGGCGAGGACCCTGGCCCGGGGGCGGCTCAGGATCCGGTCGCGGATGTCAGGTTGGATGGACTCGCTCTCCTCCTGTCCCCAGCCGCCGGCGGCGTACTGGATGATCTCGTCGGAGACCTGCTTGTAGCGCTCGCCCGTAATCACGTTCAGCACCGCCTGGGCGCCCACGAACTGGGAGTAGGGCGTGACCATGATCGGAAAGCCGAAGTCCGTACGGACCCGTGCGATCTCCTCGAGGACGGCGGGCAGCTTGTCGGCCAGGCCGGCGGCCCCGAGCTGGAAATGCAGGTTGGAAATCATCCCGCCGGGAACCTGGTGCGTGTAATGGCTGGCGTCATAGGCGACCGGAGCACCGATGGGGAAGCCTTCGCGCTGTGCGATCTCGCGGAAATGGGCCTCCACCGGCCGCAGCAGCGCCTCATCGATCTGCGGCACATGCCCCATCACGCGCGCGTTGCGCGCCACGTCGAACAGCGATGGATTGGACGACGACTCGGCCATTGGCGGGATCGCCGTGTTCACGATATGGATGCCGGCGCGGATTGCCTCCAGTGTGCACAGCAACCCCAGGCCTGTGTTGCAGTGGGTGTGGAACTCCACCGGGATGCCGCCCGCACTTGCCAGTACCACGGGCGCCAACGTGCGCACCCGCTCGGGAGTGAGGAGGGCGCCCGGGTCCTTCAGGCAGATGCGATGCGGCTTGAGCCTGGCTGCTTCGATGGTGCGCTGTGCGTAATAGGCGTCCGTGTGCTTCTCGGAGAGTGAGAAGATCAGGTTGATCACCACGTCGATCCCGACCTTGCGCGCCCGGACCATGTTTTTCTGCCAGCCGGCCGGGGTGTTGGAGGAGTCCGACAGCCGGATCTGGCCGATGCCCATGGCGGCCATGCGCTCGTACCAGAGTTCCTCCACCGCGTCGGGCGTGATCTGGAAGGCCGCCAGCTGGCGGCCGCGGATCATCCGTAGCGGCGTCTTGTGCATGCGCTTGCGAACCTCGACCAGGCGTTCCCAGGGGTCTTCCTTCAGGTCGCGGATCATCTTCTTCTCGAAGCTCGTGGCCATGATCTCGACGGCGTCGAAGCCGGCGTCGTCCAGATGCCGGACGATCGGCAGGATCATGTCGGTGCGCATCCCGATCGCCCAAAGGCTCTGGGACCCATCGCGGACCGTGGTGTCCACGAAGCGGATATCGCTCATGTTGTCTCCTTCATTTTGTGGCGCACTGTAGGAGGGGATGGCGCATGAACACAATCGACGATGTCTATTCACTTCATCCACTGCATGAATGATGGCGCTGCCCCGGCGCCTCAGGGCTGGCGCGGTGGCTCTACCGTGAGGGCGACCAGACGTATCACCAGGGGCCGCACCGCCAGTACCCCGATGAAAGCCACGGGCCAGGCGGCCAGGTAGGCGCGTAGCACCCGCGGCAGATAGTCCGGTGGCAGGCCCGTATTGATCGCGGTGATGGCGAGGCTCATCACTGCGGAAACAATGCACGACATGAAGAAGGCGAATGCCACCGGCGCCATGCGTGCCGGCAGTTTCCAGGAGGTTTTTGTGGGCATCAGGGATATCCCGTATCTCAAATACTTAGACCTCGAAGTATATTTCGATGCCCGGCAGATGGTTGCCTGTCAAACCCCGAGGTTTCCCCATGATCACCCGCGAAGAAAACGAGTTGCTGTGTCGCGTCGAGAACGACGCTCCCATGGGCCGGCTGATGCGCCAGCACTGGGTCCCCATCTGCCTGAGCGAGGAGGTGGCCGAGCCCGATGGCGATCCGGTTGCCGCCCGCATCCTGGGCGAGAGCCTGGTCGTGTTCCGTGACACCGATGGCAACGTCGGCGTGATGGACGAGGCCTGCCCGCACCGTGGTGCCTCTCTGGTGTATGGCCGTAACGAGGAGGGGGGCCTGCGCTGCCTGTACCACGGCTGGAAGATGGACGTCCATGGCTCGGTCACCGAGATGGTGTCCGAGCCCGCCTCCAGCGGCTTCGCTGAAAAGGTCAAGCACAAGGCCTACCCCGTCAAGGAGTGGGGCGGCATGATCTGGGCCTGGATGGGTGCCAAGGAGTCCATGCCCGACTTCGTTCCCCCGACCTGGGCACCCACTGCCGACACTCGCGTGTCCATCGCCAAGGTGGTGTTGCCGGTGAACTGGGCCCAGGTGCTCGAAGGCGCGATCGACTCCGCCCACAGCTCGAGCCTGCACAGCTCCGACATGGTGCCCGCCAGGGTGCAAGGCGCCGAGGCCACCGCCAGCGCCTGGTTGCGTCCCTCCACCGACAAGGCACCGCGGATGCAGGTGCAGCGCACGGGGTATGGCTTCCGCTACGCCGCGATCCGCCGCCCCATCTTCAACGCCCAGACGCATGACTACGTGCGCAGTACGGTGTTCGTCGCGCCCTGGACGGTGCTGATTCCGCCCAACAACCTGTACAACGTGGCCAACGTCAACGTGCCGGGCGATGACACCACCACAAATTTCTATTTCATCGCCTGGGGCCATGCGGCGCAGACGCCCGAGACCGAGACCTGGCGCAAGTTCCTTCGCCAGACCGTGGGGGTGGACCTGGACGAGCGCTATCGCCCGCTTCGCAACCACGAGAACCGCTTCTGGCAGGACCGCAAGGCCATGAAGGCCGGCAACTTCACCGGCATCACGGGCTTCCCCAACCAGGACGTCGCGATGTGGGTCACCATGGGCCCGATCGCTGACCGTACCAAGGATCGCCTGGGCGCCAGCGACCTGGCCGTGGTGGAGTTCCGCAAGCAGATGATCGAGGCCTTGCGCGCCTTCGACCAGGGCGCGGGCGCCATCGGCACCGGCGACCAGGCCGTCACGCGGGACGTTTGCGCCTTCCAGAGCGTGATCCCCAAGACGACAGACTGGCGCCAGTACGGTGCCAGTTACGTGTGGCAGGGTACCGAAGCCCAGGCCGAATCCGACAACAACTACGCCGTCAAGGCCTGAAGCCGCATCCATGGCCAAGCTCCAACTGTCCGTCGCCATGGGCGACTACGACCGCAACCGCGCCCTGTTCGACGGCCGCGTGCAATTCGACGGGTGCGACCCGACCTACATGCTCCTGAGCCCGGAGGAAATGTTCTTCCGAGCCATGCGCAGCCGGGACTTCGACATCACCGAGCTGTCCTTCTCCAGCTACCTGGTCAAGCACTCGCGCGGTGAATGTCCATACATCGCGGTACCGGTCTTCCTGTCCAGGGCCTTCCGCCACACCTCGATCTACGTGCGCAAGGACCGGATCAGGAAGCCGCAGGACCTCAAGGGCAAGCGCATCGGCATTCCCGAGTACCAGCTCACGGCCATCGTCTGGGCCCGTGCCATCCTGCAGGACGACTACGGGATTGCGCCCGAGGACGTGACCTGGGTGCGCGGCGGCATCGACACACCGGGCCGGCCCGAGAAGATCAAGCTCGAGCTCCCGCCCGGCGTGAAGATCGAGAGCGCCCCCGAGGACAAGACCATCTCCGACCTGCTCCACGAAGGTGAGATCGACGGCTTCATCGCCCCGCGCCCGCCCAGCGGCGCGGCGCTCGCGAACCCCGACGTGGGCTGGCTGTTCGACGACACGGTCGCCGAGGCCAAGGACTACTACCGCCGCACCGGCATCTTCCCCATCATGCACGTGGTGGGCATCCGCAAGGAGCTGGCGCAGCAGCATCGCTGGCTGCCGGCGGCCGTCTTCAAGGCGTTCAGCGAATCCAAGGCCAAGGCGCTGGAGCTGCTGGCCGATACCTCGGCCACCAAGGTCACGCTGCCCTTCGTCGAGGAGCAGCTCAAGTCGGCGCGGGAAACGCTGGGAGACGACTTCTGGTCCTACGGCGTGGGTCCCAACCGCAAGACGATCGAGGCCTTCCTGCATCATCACCATGCGCAGGGGCTTTCGGCGCGCAAGGTCGGTATCGACGAGGTGTTCGACCCGTCGACCTACGAGACCTACAGCATCTGAGTCAGGCGGACGCGTTCGGCCCGCACGCGTCCTCTTCACGGGCCAGGTTCTCGATCATGGCCAGCAGCGACTTGCGCAGCATGGCGACGGTCCTGGCAGAAATGCCTTCCACGCTGATGCTGTTGACTTCCTCGGCCAGGGGCACCAGCTTCTTCTCCAGGGCCCGTCCGGCGGGTGTGAGGAAGACGTGCATGTTCTTGCGGTTGCCCGCGAGCTGGCGCCGCTCGATCAGTCCCATCTGTTCCATCGCCTTGACGGCGCTGAACGTGGTCGGCTCCATCACGCCGGCCAGGTCGCTCAGTTCCTTTTGCGTCAGCCCATCGCGAATCCACAGGATGCGCAGGAACGTCCAGTGCCCGAACGACACGCCATAAGGCGTGAGCCGCTGCTGCAGCGCCCGCATCTGCGCGCGCGCGACGTCGCGGATCAGGTGCGCGAGGCGGTCGTCGGGGACCGACTCGCGCCAATGCTTGAGGAGCTGCAGGGTGTCAGGGCGGGGATTGTTCATGAAGGCAGGTCGACCTGTTGCCGCAGGATGATAGCCGCACGCTCGCGCTGCGACGCCAGGATTGCCAGGCACACCTCCATCGTTGCGCGCGACCATGCGCCGCCATGCAGTGGCGCGCGGCCATCGCGCGCCACCGACCACAGCTCGTCGATCACCTCGCTGCGGGGCACCGCGGGCACCGACACTGTCTCCAGGTGCGTGCCGCTGGCGCTGTGTACTTCGACACCGGTGGGCGTCAAGCGCAGGTCGGCCCCGTCGCAGCACACGATCACCGGGCCGAAGTGCTGGAAGGCCGTCGGCGGTGCGCCCGTATCGGGCACATAGGCCGAACCGCCATAGTTGCGCTCGGCCTTCTGTCGTGCCTCGGCCGCCTCGTCGGTGGCGGCCGCGAGCTTCTGGCGCGTCTGCGCATGTGCGCCTGCCGCCTTGGGTTTGCCCATCTCGCCCACGCCGTCCATCAGCGCGTCGGTGTCGTAGTAGCCGTAGCCGTTGTAGGTGATGCTGGCGAAGGAGCCGCCGGAGAAATTGAGGATCGCGCTGTATGCGCCCTCCGTCGGGCGATTCGGGTCCCAGCGTCCCGTACGCGCGTAGACCGACTCCACCTGGCCGCCACCGAGCAGGCGCACGATATCCACCTGGTGCGCCGCCTGGCTGAACACCACCCCCCCGCCGTGCGTGGTATCGAGTTCCTCCGGTCGCCGGGGACGGTAAAGGAAGTCGGTGAAATTCATCGCATGGACCATGCGCACCGAGCCGAAACGGCCCGTGTCGATCAGGCGCCGCGCCAGCAGCACCGGCGTGTTGAAGCTGTGGCTGTGCCCGACGATCAGGTGGGTACCCGCCTGTTCGCAGACCTCGATCATGCGCCGGCAATCGTCCAGCGCCAGCGCCATGGGCTTTTCCACGAGAACGTGCTTGCCCTGGGCAGCCGCCAGGGCCACATGCTGCGCATGCATCTGGTGCGGCGTGGCCACGTAGATCCACTCCACGGCGGGGTCAGCGCACAGGGCTTCGGGCGAGGCATGGGCGCTGGCACCGAATTCCCGCGCGAAGTCGCGCGTTGCGGCCTCTCTCGGATCGAATGCCGCGACCAGCTGCACCCGCGGGTCGCGCGCCAGCGTCGGCAGCATCAAGGTGAAGGCGCGTCCCAGGCCCAGCACGCCCAGGCGGATCGGATTGCTGACAGCCATCACAGGTCCAGCACCAGGCAGTTGCCCTTGGCGCGCGAAACGCACACCATCACGTGGTCACCCCGCTCCTCGGGCAGTAGCACCAGGTCACGGTGATCCGCCTCCCCCTCCAGCAGCCGTACCTTGCACGAGCCGCAGGTGCCGCTCTCGCACGAGCTGGGCACCGCCGTTCCCGCCAGGCGCAGCGCTTCGAGGATGGATTGCCGGGCGCCCACGGCCACGCGCTGGCCGCTTCGCTGCAGCACCACGTCGAAGGGCTGGTCGTCCGCGCGCGGCTGGGTGTCGGCGCCGAAGCTCTCGAAGTGGATCGCGCTGTCGGGCCAGTGGCCGGTCATGTCCTTCACGGCTTCCATCAGGCCCTTGGGGCCGCAGCAGTACACGTGGGTGCCGCTGGCGACCTTCTCGAAGACCTTCCACAGGTCGAACGAACGTGCGGGATCGCCATGGTCGTGGTGGATCACGACCTGGCCTGCCAGATCGTCGCCGCGCAGCTCATCCAGGAAGGCGGCGCCTTCCGGGTCCCGGGCGAAGTAGTACAGCTTGAAGGAGCGCAGGCCTTCGGCCTGGAGTTGCCGCACCATCGCCATCATCGGCGTGATCCCGATGCCGCCGGCCACCAGGATGAAGCTGCGGGCCTTGTCGCTCAGGGCGAACAGGTTGTCGGGGACGCCTGCCAGCACGGTGTCGCCCGGCGCCACCTCGTCCACCAAGCTGCGAGAGCCGCCGCGGCCGTTCGCTTCGCGCTTGACGGCGATCAGGTAGCGGTCCGTTTCCTGCGGGTCGTTGCACAGCGAGTACTGGCGCATGGCGCCGCTGGGCACCCGCAAGGGCAGGTGTGCCCCTGCGCTGAAGGCGGGAAGTGCGCCGCCGGCGGGATCGCGCAACTCGAACAGGTGGATGTCTCGGGCGATCTGCTGCTTGTGGCTTACCAGCAGCGGGCGCAGGTTCGTGGTGGTGGTCGTGTTAGTGGTCATGGGGTCCTAGCGGATTGGGGGTTTACCACGCTTGACAGAAATCAAGCGGCTTGGAAAATGGTGTAATCTTAGTGATCTAAGAAAAATCATCCATCCACAGAAACCCGGAGACAGCTCTCATGAAACGCAGAACCCTCGCCGTCCTCAGCCTCGCCGTGGCGGCCGCACCCCTGGCCGCCCTGGCCCAGTCGTGGCCCACGAAGCCCGTCAAATTCATCGTGCCCTATGCCGCCGGCGGCTTGCCCGACTCGGTGGCTCGCATCGTGGCGCAAAAGCTGACCGAGCGCATGGGCCAGTCGGTCGTGGTGGACAACAAGGCCGGCGGCAATGGCGTGGTGGCATACCAGAACCTGATCGGCGGCCCGAATGACAGCCACACGTTCATCGTCTCGGACGGTTCCATGCTGTCGATCACGCCGCAGTTGAACAAGGCTGCCGCCTATGTCGTGGGCAAGGACCTGCTGCCGGTGTCGCTGATCGCACGCTCACCGCTGTTCCTTGTCGCGCACCCCAAGACGGGCGTGAAGACGCTCAAGGAGTTCGTCGAGAAAGCCAAGGCCAAACCGGGCGAGTTCACCTACGGTTCCTCGGGTATCGGCAGCACCCACCACCTGACCATGGAGGCCCTCAAGGCCGACCTCAAGCTGGACATCCGCCACGTGCCGTTCCGCGGGTCGGGCCAGTCGGTGCCGGCGCTGCTGGGGGGGCAGGTCGATTTCCTGTTCTCTGCGCTTCCCTCGATGGCGGGCTTCGTCAAGACTGGTCAGGTCACCCTGATCGGCAGCAACGACGCCAAGCGGTCCCCGCAGGCGCCGGACGTCCCTGCCATTGCCGAGGTGATCCCGGGCTTCGATTTCTCGGTCACGATCGGCGCTCTGGCCCGGGCTGGCACGGCGCCCGAGGCGATCAAGCGCCTGGCCGACGACATTGCATGGGTTGTCAAGCAGCCCGACGTGATCGAGAAATTCAATGCCGCCAGCATCAATGCCGTGGGCGCGGGTCCCGAGGCCTATCGCAAGGAAATCGACCGCGAGAACCAGGCCATGGCCAAGGCCGGCAAACAAGCCGACCTGAAGGCTGACTGAGTGACCTTCACCGGCTCCGGCTCACTGGGGTACCTGGCACTTGCCTGTGCCGCCATGTTCGTGGCCGGCGGCGTGGTCAAGGGCACCCTCGGGGTAGGCCTGCCGCTGGTAGTCGTGCCCCTGCTGTCCCTGATCATGCCGGCACCGCAGGCCATGGGGCTGCTGGTGCTGCCGGTGCTCCTGTCCAACACGCTCCAGGCCGTGGAGGGCGGGCGCCTGCGGTATGCGGTGAGCCGCTTTTGGCCCTTGATACTGGCGCAGCTGGTTGTCACCGTGCTTGCCGTGGCCCTGAGCAGCCAGATGTCGCTCAAAAGCCTGAACAGCGCCATCGCGCTGACGGTCATCAGCGCGGTGGTCCTGATGGCGGTGCAGCCCCGCGGGGACATCGCGCCGCGCCACCAGGCTTGGGCCGGGCCGTTCGTCGGGGCGGTGGCGGGCCTGCTGGCGGGACTGTCGTCCCTGACCGGCCCCATTGTCATCGCTTACCTCCTGGCGCTACGGCTTAAACGCGACGAGTTCGTCGGCAGCATCAGCATCATTTACCTCCTGGGGGCAGTGCCCATGTACGGCGCAATGCTGGCATGGGGCCGCTTCGGCTGGGCGGAAGTCGGCTGGTCGATCCTCGCGTTGGCGCCGATGTACGCGGGCATGCGCCTGGGTGCCGCCGTTCGCCACCGCCTCAGTGAAACCCTGTTCCGGCGGCTGCTGCTGGCCTTCCTTGCGCTCTTGTCCGTCCTGTTGCTGTTCAAATAGCGCCCATGGCGCCGGTTTCCATCGACCGACGCCTTCCCGAGACTCCATCATGACTGTCACCCCTTCCCCTGTCCCGATGCAATGGCACGACGGGCTGCTCCTGGGCTATCGCCCGATGGATGCCACGCACGAAGAATTCGTGCAGTGCGTCGCCGACCTGCAACGCGCCACGGACGAGGAATTGCCCGGCGCGCTCGAGGCGTTCGCCGATCACGCCCGGCGCCATTTCGGCGAGGAGGATGCGTGGATGGAGCAGACGAATTTCCCGGCTCGCCAGTGCCACATCGACGAGCACGCCGCCGTGCTCAAGTCGGTCGGGGAGGTCCAGGCCCTGATGGCCCAGGGGAACACGGCCGTCTGCCGCCGCCTGGCGCAGGAACTGGCGAACTGGTTCCCTGGCCACGCGGACTATCTCGACTCCGCGCTGGCACACTGGATGTGCAAGCAGCGCCTGGGCGGCAAGCCGGTGGTGATCCGCCGCAGCCTGGGTGCCCTTTGAAATTCCGCGATTGATCCTTAGTCCATGCAAAACGAACTCTCCCCCGTCCAGGTCGAATCCGACGTCCGCCGAGCCCTCGAAGAGGACGTCGGCAGCGGCGACCTGACCGCCTCGCTCGTGCCGCCCGAGCGGCGCGCGGTCGCGACCATCATCTGCCGCGAGGCGGCTGTCGTCTGCGGCCAGCCCTGGGTCATGGAGGTCTTGCGCCAGGTCGCCCCCGGCGCCCAGGCCACCTGGTTCATTGGCGATGGCCAGCGCACCACGCCCGGCGCCAAGGTGGTCGAGATCGCCGGCTCGGCCCGTGAGCTGCTCACCGCCGAGCGCACCTGCCTGAACTTCCTGCAGACGCTCAGCGCCGTCGCCACCAAGACGGCGAAGTACGTGGACGCCGTGCAGGGCACCCGTGCCGCCATCCTGGACACGCGAAAGACCCTCCCCGGCCTGCGCGTGGCGGAAAAATACGCCGTGCGCTGCGGCGGCGGCCAGAACCACCGCATGGGGCTGTACGACGCCATCCTGATCAAGGAAAACCACATCGCCGCCGCTGGCGGGCTCACCCCTGCGTTCCGCGCGGCCCAGGCGCTGGCCCAGTCCCGGAGCGTGGCCTTCATCCAGGTCGAGGTGGAAACCCTCGCCCAGCTGCGAGAGGCGCTGGACGCTGGCGTCACCATGGTCCTCCTGGACAACATGGACCTGCCCACCCTGCGCGAGGCCGTGAAGATGGCCGACGGGCGCTGCAGCCTGGAGATCTCCGGCGGCGTCACCTTCGAGCAACTGCGCGACTACGCTGAAACCGGCGTGGACCGCATCTCCGTCGGCGGGCTGATCAAGGACATCAAGGCCGTGGATTTCTCCATGCGTTTCGCCGACAAGCCGGTCGAGCGCGCGGCCTGATCCTTGCCTGCCCGCGGCGATCGGCCGCGCCGCCCGGATAATCGGGGGTCCATGAAGAACATCGTGATCCTGATTTCCGGTGGCGGCTCCAACATGGCCGCCATCGTGCGCGCCGCCCAGCGCGAGGACTGGGCCGGCCGCCTGGGCGCGCGCGTGGCCGCCGTCATGAGCAACAAGGCCGACGCCAAGGGGCTGGCCTTTGCGGCGGGAGAGGGCATCCCCACCACCGTCATCGACCACAAGGCCTTCGACGGCCGCGAGGCCTTCGACGCCGCCCTGGCCGATGCCATCGACGCCCACCAGCCCGCCCTCGTGGTCCTGGCCGGCTTCATGCGCATTCTCACGCCCGGCTTCACCGCCCGCTATACCGGCCGCCTGCTGAACATCCACCCCTCGCTGCTGCCGGCCTTCCCGGGCCTGCACACGCACCAGCGCGCCATCGAGGCCGGCTGCAAGTTCGCCGGCGCCACCGTCCACCAGGTCACTGCCGAACTGGACCACGGCCCCATCCTCGAGCAGGCCGTCGTACCCGTCCTGCCGGACGACACGCCCGAAGCCCTGGCTACCCGGGTCCTCACCCAGGAACACCTCATCTACCCCCGGGCCATCGCCCGCCTGCTACAAAATCCGTAGCATTTCCCCGAGATTTCCATGCATCCCAAAGCCCTGCTCGACGCCTGCGCCGAACTCACCGGCCTGGCGCTCAAGTTCGAGCACCCAGCCGACGCCGTCGTCTCGCGCTACTTTCGCGACCACCGCAACCTGGGCCCCCGCGAGCGCGCCACCCTGGCCGAGACGGTCTACACCGTCCTGCGCAACAAGCTGCTGTACGACCACTTCGCGCCCTCGGGCAGTGGCCCCAAGGAGCGGCGCATGGCCATCCTGGGCTTCGCGGGCCCGCGCGACTTCCTCAAGGGCGCGCTGAACGACAACGAAAAGCGCTGGCTGGACCAGTGCGACGCCGTGCGCCCCGAGGACCTGCTCGAACGCCATCGCCACAACCTGCCCGAGTGGCTGGTGCAGCCGCTCAAGGAGCAACTGGGCGAGGAGTTCTGGGCTCTGGTGGACAGCATGAACCGCCCCGCGCCGCTGGACCTGCGCGTCAACGCGCTCAACGCCAAGCGCGAGGAGATCATCAAGGAACTGCGCGCGGCGGGTATCGCTGCCGTGCCTACGCCTTACTCCCCTTGGGGCCTGCGCCTTGCGGACAAGCCGGCGCTCACCAAGCTGGATGCCTTCACCCGCGGCGCCATCGAGGTGCAGGACGAGGGCTCGCAGTTGCTGTCCGCGCTGCTGGACCCCAAGCGCGGAGAGATGGTGGTGGACTTCTGCGCCGGCGCGGGCGGCAAGACCCTGGCCCTGGGCGCTGCCATGCGCAACACCGGCCGGCTCTATGCCTTCGACGTCTCGGCGCACCGCCTGGAGGCCCTCAAGCCGCGCCTGGCGCGCAGCGGCCTGTCCAACGTGCACCCTGCGGCCATTGCCCACGAGCGTGACGAGCGCATCAAGCGCCTGGCCGGCAAGATCGACCGCGTGCTGGTCGACGCCCCCTGTTCCGGCCTGGGCACCCTGCGCCGCAACCCCGACCTCAAATGGCGCCAGTCGCCCAAGGCGGTGGAGGAGCTCACCGCCAAGCAGGCCGCCATCCTGCGCAGCGCCGCCCGCCTGCTCAAGCCGGGTGGCCGCCTGGTCTATGCCACCTGCAGCCTGCTGCGGGAGGAGAACGAGGCCATCGCCCAGGCCTTCACCGCCGAGGACACCTCCTTGCGCGTGCTGCCCGCCGCCGAAGCCCTCGCGCCCCTGAAGCTGCAGGACCCGGGTGTCCTGTGCGCCGGCGACCACCTGCGCCTGTGGCCGCACCGGCACCAGACGGACGGTTTCTTTGCCGCGGCCTGGGTGAAGACGTAAAAAACCGTTTACAGATACTTCCTAAGTACTCATCGCTATGGTGTTTTCCCGCACTCGGCCGTAAAATTCGCTGGTTTATCCGCTCTGGAGAGATTCCTGCGTATGTTGCTTCCTGATTGGGCCGTGCTGAATGCGGCGATTGATTTCTTCGCCAACGGCCTGCTGGGCTTCACCTGGTGGCAGATCGTCATCTACACCCTGGTGACGACCCACTTCACGATTGCGGCCGTCACCATCTTCCTGCACCGCGCCCAGGCGCACCGTGCGCTGGACCTGGGGCCCATCCCTTCGCATTTCTTCCGCTTCTGGCTGTGGCTGGGCACCGGCATGGTCACCAAGCAGTGGGTGGCCATCCACCGCAAGCACCACGCCAAGTGCGAAACCGAAGAAGACCCCCACAGCCCCCAGACCCGCGGCATCAAGACCGTGTTCTGGAAGGGTTCCGAGCTGTACCGCGCCGAGGCCAAGAACGCCGAGACCATCGCCAAGTTCGGCCACGGCACGCCCGATGACTGGATGGAGCGCAACGTTTACACCCGCCACAGCGTGATGGGTGTGTCGCTGATGCTGATCCTGAACGTGTGCCTGTTCGGCGCCGCCGGCCTGGCCGTGTGGGCCGTGCAGATGGCCTGGATCCCGATCACCGCCGCTGGCGTGATCAACGGCATCGGCCACTACTGGGGCTACCGCAACTTCGAGGCGCCTGACGCCTCCACCAACATCTCGCCCTGGGGCATCCTGATCGGCGGCGAGGAGTTGCACAACAACCACCACACCTACCCCACGGCTGCCAAGTTCTCGGTCAAGAAGTACGAGTTCGACATCGGCTGGGTCTACATCCGCCTGTTCGAGAAGCTGGGCTGGGCCAAGGTCAAGAAGGTTCCGCCGAAGCTGCAGCTGGGCAGCATCCGCCCGGTCGCCGACGAGAAGACCCTGGAAGCCGTCATTGCCAACCGCTACGAAGTCATGGCCCGGTATGCGCGCGAGATGCGCCGTGCCTGCGCTGACGAGATCGCCGCGGTCAAGGGCAAGGGCCAGGACTCGGCCCTGCTCAAGGCCTGCCGACGCTGGCTGCACCGTGACGACGACCGTGTGCCGGCCGATGCCCGTGCCCAGCTGGCCCAGGCCCGTGCCGCCCACCCCGCGCTGGACAAGATGTTCACCATGCGCGAGGAGCTTCGCCAGATGTGGATGAACACCTCCGTCTCCCGCGAGCAGCTGGCCGCCGACCTGGCTGCCTGGTGCAAGCGCGCCGAGGACAGTGGCATTGCCCGCCTGCAGCAGTTCTCCATGCGCCTGCGCGCCGCCCACGCCTGAGGCTGGCCTCCCTGCAGCAAAAAGCCCCGCACTGCGGGGCTTTTTGTTTTGACCAGCGGTTGTTTCCGCCTTTCTCCGGGTGAGAGCGCACAGCGCGCCAGGGCGGACAGGCTCCTGCGTGGCCCTTCGGGCCCAAAAGGGAAACCTCCGCCTGTCCGCCCCTGGCACGCTGCGCTTGCTTCAAGCGAAAGGCTTCCCTCCGGGGGGCAGGTTCTCTCCTGGCGCCAAACAAAAAGCCCCGCATTGCGGGGCTTTTTGTTGGAGGGCCGCCGAATTACTTCAGCTTCACTTCCTTGTACTCGACGTGCTTGCGAGCCTTGGGATCAAACTTCATGATCGCCATCTTCTCGGGCATGGTCTTCTTGTTCTTGCTGGTGGTGTAGAAGTGACCGGTA
>JACCDT010480231.1_pt1 | contig 30507 bp, 43 predicted proteins | sample 7446291 | NCBI WGS metagenome assembly JACCDT01 (sample SAMN15323446, study PRJNA562643) | freshwater metagenome | isolation source: river surface water | place: USA:Blue River Watershed | collected 2017-08-17
AAAGACCCTACAGGCCCTGTGTGTTCAAAAAACAACTTGACGGCACTCCGGTTTTACCATATAATACAAGCACGTTCGAACAGTGTGGGGGTGGACGTCGAGGGCCACCGTGTTGTCTAGATGCCACACAAGAGAAAACCCTAGCGTGACTAGGGTTTCTCAGTAGCTGGCTGGGCAGGTCTCCCACCAGCTCCCCCTCCAGTTGTTCCTGCTAGTTAAAGCGAGCCCTAACCTCTTGCCGCAATAGGTCCTGGATTCTCAACAGTTACAGTGGTCTATGACAACTACCTCACAGCATCGTCCGCAGCTCCCGAGCGGCAAGCCCCTGCTGCTTTCCCTGCTGATATATCCTGTTGTTCTAGGGTTTTAATTGGTGGGCCCCCCGTGAGTCGAACACGGCACCAATGGATTATGAGTCCACTGCTCTAACCAACATGAGCTAGAGGCCCTTAGATATATTATATCCTCACTTGCCTAGACTTGCAAGCGGAAAATAGTTCCAGTCACTCAACAGTACAGGAGTTAGATCCATTTTACTGCGGCGAATAAACCATTTATCTCGGTGAATATCCAGTCCGTCTACGATATTTGAAAACACTGAGTCAATGAGATACAGAGTTTCCGCCCCCTCAATTACCTTGAGCCAGTTGACTAGATTATCAGTCGTGCCTTCCTGAATCTTAACCACTTGATAGCCCTGTGCTTCAGCATCCGACCAGTCCAAGTTGATTTTGACATCTGATCCCTGATCGTGTACTACAATATATGGACCACCTCCCACAACCTTCTTATATAGCAGATCCTCTGCAACGGGGTCGCGGGTTATACACTCCCCCAGTCTCTGTTTGTTCTTGAATGGCACTCCTGCGACCGCATACTTGTACTGATCGAACTTGAGTATAGGGAACAAGTCCGGATCACTAAGCTCGGGCATGTTACTGAGAAACTGATACAAGCAGACAATGTCCTCACAGTCTCGATACTTTAGATTATTATATGCATGAAAGTAAAAGAAACTGCCATCCCTAGTGGTTTTCAGTGGAATCCATGAGACCCAGGGAGCACAAGCAGTCATTGTGGGCACGAACTCCTCACAGATGGGCCACAGAATCTCATCGTAACCACTTTCCCGATAGTGCAGTGCAATGGGCAGTGCAATAAACAGATCGCCCAATCCACGGCTCTGTATAATACCAATTCGTCTAGTCATATTATTGTTGTTATTAAAAGTTCTACAACGGGGTCTGTGTATACGCAGTTACCTGCGAGTATTACGTGCGATCTCTTCCAGCAGGCGTGTTTGATCACGATGCTTATAGTAGAGAGTCTTGGCAAAGAACACTGCAAAGAATCCAACGAAAAAGCTGCGAATGATTCCCATAGTAGTTGAAACTCCTGTCTGTTAATTAGTGTACAGCAGTTATTGTACAGCCTAGAAGTGGTTTTGTCAACCAAAATAGGCTCTAGAACCTGAGGTTTTTTGGCATTTTTGGCCACGATTTCTCCAGAATTTGGCAAGAAAACAGTCAAAACACTGCGGTTTTAGCGTGAAAATTATGGTAAAAATTTTTCTCAACGGTGGTGGGGATGAGAGGTATAGCTAAAATGGTGCCAACCATATTTCACCGTATTCCCACCGTAGCCCACCGTATTCCCACAGTAGCCCACAATCCTCTACAACGGGGTCTGTGTATATGTAAGGGCCGCCTTTGAGCTACCTAACTCTGGCGAGTAAGATCGGAGATCTTACTGCTTTACAACGGGGTCTGTGTGCATGTACACTTTTACTGTTGTATTAGCTGTGAGCAGTCAGGATGCAGGTAGTATCGGTCGCTTATACACAGTTAAATACTGGATGTTTCTAACTGTTGAGCTTACTGAGGAAAACTCAGATCGAGTTAACGGCTGTATTGGGCAGTATCAACTTCGTGTTTGGATTGTAACAGTCAATTATTCGGGCATATACTATGTCATTGACTGTGAGCCCAAGATCGCTACTCTGTTAGAACTATTGTCATAATTCTGTTGTATACTCTATGCGTGGCTGGCAGCTGAACAATCTCAATAACTTCATAGCGGGTTGGTACATAGAAGATCAGTCATTATTGGATCGATTGTTGGTCTATGCACGTACTAACTCAGATCGTGGTCCTGCACAGACTCGTTCGGGTTCAGTAGATCCTCGAGTAAAAAACTCACAGGACAGTCGTTTAGATTTGGATATTTCCCTGTACTCTGAGTACAAGAGTCAACTACAGCTGGTACTAAATCACTACATGCAGCGATATCCGTGGTCCAACTCATACTCAGCATTTGGACTAGAATATCCTGTGATCTGTCAAGATTATCCTCCCGGAGGTGGGTTTTTACAGTGGCACACTGAGCGAGTAGCTGGGGGCAGTTCCAGGCATTTGGTCTTTATGACCTATTTGACTGACTGTAATGATGGGGAAGGCGGACATACTGAGTTTCTGCATCAGGAGATATCTGTACAGCCCTCTAGGGGTTTGACCATAATTTGGCCCACGGATTGGACACATACACATCGCGGGGTTCCCGCAACTGTAGCCAAGACTGTGGTAACTGGGTGGTTTAAATTTTTGCGTTAAGCTGGGTCGCTTCGCTCTGGTTGGACAGGACTAGGGTTTTGGGGGCTGTATTTTCTTCAGCACTTGACCTCGTGCATAGAAGTCATCGTCACAGACTGAAGCCAGCAGTCCTACTAATAGTCCTATTTGGTAAACACGTTGAGTTTGATAGTCTTTGTAGCCACTGGATTCTGCCCTTTGCTTGGTCCAAGCAAATAACAGTCGTTCCAGTTCTCGTTTGTGCATATGGTATTTACCGATAAGTACAGGAGGAGAACTCACATGACAACATACATATTTGACGTAGATGGCACACTCACAGACTCGAGACAGCCCATAGATCCTGACTTTGAGCGGGAATTTTATCAGTGGTCCAGGCATAGACCCGTATATTTGGTCACGGGCTCGGACTACCCCAAAACACTGGAACAGGTCGGGCGTAGGCTCTGTGAATCAGTCACGGGCGTCTATAACTGTGCGGGCAATCAACTGCATCGCGGGGGTCAGCGTGAATGGTCACAGGAGTGGCAGTTAACCGAACGTGAGCAGGGCTATCTTGAAGCACTCCTAGCCACCAGCACTTGGCCCATACGCACGGGTCAGCACATAGAGGATAGGGGGTCGTTGGTAAACTTTTCAACCCTGGGTCGCGGTGCTGATCGATCACAGCGTGAGCTGTATCGTGCTTGGGACCATTCCACGGGTGAACGCTGTCGATTGGCCGTGTTGATCGAGCAGGGCTGCGAACGATTGACTGCTACAGTGGCGGGTGAAACGGGCATAGACATTTACCCCCGGGGCTGGGACAAGAGTCAGCTGGCCGATCAGTTTTCTGACATAGTGTTTTTTGGTGATCGCACTGAGCCCGGGGGCAATGATCACTCCCTGGCCCAACGCTGCCAACGAGTACACACTGTCACAAATTGGCGTGACACTCAACGGATCCTACGAGAACTCTACAGTGAGTGACTGTCTAATTCTCTGGGCCGATCAGGCCTGGCCCAAGAGATCCGGAGACCCCAAAATTACCCTCTACGAACAGGGCTATCAAAAGCCCCTGGGTCCATGGGTCATAGCCAGTTCAGTAAGAAGTCTGGGGCTGTCTGTTGATGTTGTCAATCACACGGGCATGGATTGGGATCAGTTGTGGGCCCGTGTAGAGCCCAGCCTAGACCAGTCTACGCTATGGGTGGGGGTCAGCACAACCTTTAATATTTCGGGCTGTTTTGGCCTAGCCGGACTTCGCAGTCAGTGGCGTGATGTTGTGACTTTTATGGCCAGGGTCAGAAGCCGCAGCCCTCGATGTCAGTTCATAGCCGGGGGTTATTTTGCACTGACCCTGCGACGGTTCAATTGGTGGATATTTTCCGGGCACGGCGATCAGTCTATAGTAGCATTTACACAGCAGTTGCGATCAGGGCTTCTGATATCTGGAGAAGATCGAGTGGTCAAGGGTGATCAAAATCAAACATTCCTAACTACTCCCACAGTCTGGGACCCAAGGGTAGATCGAGTTCGGCAAGGCGAAGCATTGACTGTAGAAATATCCAGGGGCTGTAGATTCAAGTGCAGTTTCTGTAGATATCATCTTAACGGACGAGCCGCAGGCGACTATGTCAGAGACCCTGACTGTATACGTGAGGAAATGCTGACCGCTTGGCAGCAATGGGGTACAGAATATTGGACACTGGGAGATGATACCTTCAACGAGACCACGGAAAAGTTACTGACTCTGGCCAATAGTTTTGAAAAGCTGCCCTTTAGACCCAAACTGACTGCCTATCTCAGAGTTGATCTTTTGGAAAGTCACCCTGAGCAAATCAGCATACTGCGAGATCTGGGCATACATAATGCCATGTTTGGTCTAGAAACACTCAACAGACAAAACGGGCAGATCGTGGGCAAGGGACGTGATCCTCAGCGTAGCATAGATTTTATTGCAGAATTAAGGACCAAACATTGGCCCGGTGTGGGCCTACATTCTGGTTTTATCCTAGGCCTACCCTGGGATCAACCGGGTACTACTGCAAGAGAGTTTGTAGACTGGGCTGTCAGCGACCGTAATCCTTTGCACAACGTCAGTCTTGAAGCACTGAATATTATGCGTCCTGCATGGCGTGATCACTGGTCACAGTTCAACACACTCAGCGAATTTGATCGAGATGCAGAAAAGTACGGTTATCTCTGGCTAGACTCATCTAGCCCCAATTGGACTAACAGCAATACAGGCATGGACTACACCACTGCACTAGCCGATGTTGAGTGGGCCACAATAGAGCTGTTTGAACGTGCAAAGAATTTTAGAATAGCGGGTTTTACTTGGAATAGGCTCTACAATCTAGGTATAGATCCTCAAGAACTAGATTCTTGTAATTGGAAAACCCTAAGTGAAAAATACGACCTAGTACAGATGACACAGGATCGTCACAGACTAGATTCTAGCTCTTGAATTCTAACCTGTAATTGAAAAATAGCCGACAGTAGATCTTCTCTAGGTTCCTGCTGATAGGCCTGAGTAATTTCTTCTAGGTCTGCACGAAGTTGTCTAAGGGTCTGTTCTACTAGTGTTGTCATAGTGATATTTATTTGGTAAATACCCATGGAGACATAAAATGGCAGGCTTCTTTGGTGCAACAGGTACAACTTTTGAAATGGGCAGGGTCAACCGGGCCCTGTATAACAACGGCATTCCTCCAGGATTTGAACTCAATCTACGTGCTCGCCTAGGTGCCTATTACGGACTAGGCGGCTCGGCCAACGTCAGTCTTAGCAGCAGTTTTGCTGGTCGATACTATCCCTATACCTATTGATCTTTCTAATTTTTTCTGCAGAATTATCTATGCAGTTAAATAATGGAAAGGAGTCAATCTATGAACATTGATAAAGTACGTGCTCTGTTGTCCGAGCATTGTGTAAAGCAGAGCTATTGGGAGTTTGTAAACTTTGTGATCGAACCCTACGGAGAATTCAAAGGCCGTGCTATTCTAGCAGTTCTTGCCAGACTGAGAGAAATTGATCAGTTACGTGCTAATACTGTTGATCCTACACATCTATCAGAATTTGCCACAGAAACTGCACATCTAAACAAATGGCTATCACAATGGTCTGAAGAAGACATACAGCAACATCTAGCCAGTATAGAAGAAAATGAGCCAAAATACTGGGCACAGAGATTGGGTAGAGAAGCAGCAGTTGATCTACTGAGCACCGGAAGAGTTAGCACACAAACTATGAGTCGTGCAGTTTTACTCAGCGAAGACGACTATAGAACATTTGCGGAAACCTGTGGAAGTATCACACACGTGGTAAACACCATCAGCAAAGAAGTTGAACAATCACAGGGCATTTCCAGCATTCCAGAAAATATGGGTAGATAATATGAGCCTATTAAAAAAAGCACTAACAGGAACAGAAAAAACTGAAGCACCGCAGGCTAAATCAAACCCTGCACCTGTGTCTAAACAGGAAACTACGCCCAAACCTATAGAAAAGCCAATTAACGAACGAGAAATTAGGTTAGCCATCTGTGTTCCTTGCAGACAAATGATGCATAGTGTTTTCAGTCACAATCTACATAATCTTTTAAACTATAATTGGCAAAAGGGCATTGACACTAAGGTGTTCTACAATATGAGTACTCTTTTGCAGGCCCAGCGTGAAAATTTAGTGGCCGCAGCACGTAGTTGGGCAGCTACGCATATATTATGGCTAGACAGCGACATGAGTTTTCCTTTTTACGCAGCTTATAAACTACTAGATCATAAAGAACCAGTAGTTGCCGCAAATTATGTTACTCGTCAAATGCCCTACAAAACTGTAGCATATAAAACCCTTGGCGGTGATTGGGAAGATTGGTTAAAACATCACAAAGATATTCCCATAAACAAACAGTTAATTGAAGTTGAAGGAGTAGGAATGGGCTGTATGCTAACTGACATTGAAGTATTTGATTCGTTAACACATCCTTACTTTCCAGTTACTTGGATGCCCGAAGCTGAAGACTATCTAGGAGAAGATATTAATTTCTGTCAAGCATTGCGACAAAAAGGATATAAGATTTTTATTGATGATATCCTCAGCAGGCAAATATCTCACCTAGGAACCTTTGCCTACGGACACGAGCTAACGCAATCTTGAAACAGAAATTTTGAACTAAATAACTGATAAACTAGTTCAGGATTTTTTTTATGGCCGGCTCAGGTGAATTCCCTAAAACAGGTGCAAATACAGACGTTATATATCGTAACGACTATAACACTATTCAGAGTGTAATAGCTGGAGTTGTCTCTACTTTTTATGGAAACACAGTTTCAAGTAGTCAATTAGCAGGTAATCCACTTATTGGTGCAGCCGCTTGGGATCTTTTAAGAGTAGACATCAATAAGGCATACAAACATATAACTGGTGCTGATAGTTCAATAACTGATGTTAATCAAGGCGATCTTATTACAGCAGCACATGCCAATTCTTATAAAACAGCCGCAGATTATTGTGAAACTAATAAGACAACAGTTAATGCTAGTCAATTAGCAAGTGTAACCAGAACAAATTCAATTACCTTACCGTGGAACGGAACCAGAGTATGGACTGAAACCTATACTTGGGCTAGTTCCGATGATGCAAACTATTTCTTTAATACAGGCGGATACTTTGTAGTAAACATTGACGGCGACGGCAGTCTTGGAACCAGTAAAGACGATGACTGGCAAAATAACATTTTAAATGTTATTGGTACTCAGACCTATAATAGAACAAATTGGGTCAACGCTACAAATATTGATGTAACTGAATACGGAAATGTTTCTCAATATGCAGAAAACTATGCACGTATTCAAATCACCAAAGTTGGAACCACTCAAGTATCTTTTACTCTTACTGTTAGTGATTCCGACACTGGAGATCAAACTGGTACAGGTCCAGCAGTTGACGAAGATGTCAATACTAATGCCTACGCTTCTATTGCTAGATATTACAGTATTGACGCAATAACTGCACCTGCCCCTGTTGTTGCAACTACTTCACAATGGACTGATAATTTTGAAGCTACCGTACTAGTAGTTGGCGGTGGTGGTGGCGGTGGTGCCGCACCTGATGATAGTGTCGGTGGTGGTGGCTCTGGTGGTGGTGGTGGTGGCTTTAATGCTTTTTCAATTACATTAACTCCATCGACTACCTATACAATTACAGTCGGTTCTGGTGGTGCTGGCGGCGAATATCCAGCACCGCAAGGGTTGACAGGTGACCCGTCGTCTCTAGTTAATAATTCAACTGCTGCAACCTATACCGCAGGTGGTGGTGGCGGTGGCGGTGGCGGTCAAGGTCCCTTCCAAGGTGGTGCCGGTGGATCTCCTAATGGCAACGCCGGCGGTACTGCTAGGAATCCCGGCGGATCAAACGGCATAGGTGCTGGTGGAGGTGGCGGCGGTGCAGACGACGCACCTGTAAGCGGCAGTGGTGGTGCATATCCAGAATTCAAAGGCGGTGATGGTCCTCAATGGTATGTCAACGGACTTAGATATTCTGGCGGTGGTGGCGGAACAACCGACTTCAACAATTATGGTAACGGCGGCGAGGGTGGCGGTGGCCGAGGCGGTGCAGATGACCAAAGCGGATTTGCAGGAACTGCCAATACCGGTGGTGGCGGTGGTGGTGCAGGACAGTCTGCTAACGGAGGTAATGGAGGTTCCGGAGTAGTAATTATAAGTTACTCAGACGGATTGAATGCCGCAGCATCAACAACTGGAAGTCCAACCTATACAGTTTCTGGTGGTAGGAGGACCTACACATTTACCCAGTCCGGAACTATTACTTTTGGTACTTTAACCTAAATTTAACCAAATCAATATCAATTGTGCATGTGATTTTCTTAGATAATTACATGCATGACTCAAAATATTGAAAATCAAATTGAAACCGCTCTAGGTTTTGCACAATATCAATCTACACTGTCTCAGCAGAAAAGATATTTAAAAGAGCTTTTTGATACAGATACTACAATTGCCTATAATGGTGGGTTGTTTAAAGTTACTGTTGAATGGTTGGGAGGATTTGACACTACACAACATTGGCACTTAGATGTTAATGGTACTCCAATTAAAGTCGATGATCCGCAGGAACTTTATACAACTGCTAAAAATGCCTATAGTCTTGCAATTGAAAAGTACGGAGAAGAATATCAAAAATTAAGAAAACAACGAAGTGTTAGGAGTTTAACTGATCTATGACACGCGGTGTTGTTTTCTTTGCACACGACAATGAACGAATCAAATATGGCCTATTGGCCTATTGGTCTGCACTCAGAGTAAAAAAATTTCTTCAAGCAGGCTCAACTTTAATTGCTGGACAGAATACTGTAGACAATTTAAATGCATCAATTCCAGATTGGCATAGACATTTTGATAAAGTAATCATCCAAGAGTCTACGGCTACCCAAACTAAATTGTCAGGTAATCAAGGAGAAAAGTTAGTTTTTCATAACCTTGATAGAATAAGTGCATATGAGTTATCGCCGTATGACGAAACTATAGTTATGGATAGCGATCTTGTGATACAGACCAACAGTCTATCAAAACTGTGGGGCAGTAATGAGGATTTAATAATTTGTGACAAGAGTCCTAATCTTAGTGGAATAATAGATAGAGAGTTCATGTTAACTAGTGACAAGGGAATTAAGTTTTATTGGGCAACAGTTTTTTATTTTAGAAAATCAGAGTTTGCTGAAAACTTTTTCCATGTTTGTAAGTGGGTAAAGAAAAACTACAGTTGGCTTTCCTATATCTACGAGTTGCCTTCTGGGCCTTATAGGAATGATTTTGTTTGGAGCATAGCAGCTAGACATTTTAACGATTCTATTTGTACTATTCCTTTTAATATTTTTCATAGTAATTATGAAGATAACATACTAGAAATAAACCAAGAAGCAATTAAGATTCTTTCTGGATCTACAATTTGTAAAGTAAAAAACGATATACATGTTCTTAATAAGTTTGATCTTCAAGAACATATTGAAAAGGAATTGTTATGACTCGAGGATATCTAGTTATGGCACAAGGTTCCACGTATTCAAAACAAGCTGAGAGCCTTGCAGAAAGCATCAAACAATCGCAATCTCAAATTGCATCTATTTCAGTTATAACAGATCAACCGTTATCAAAGGATCTATTTGACAACATTATTCCTATTGAAAATGATTTAGCTGTTAATTCTCTATGGAAAATAGAAAATAGAGTTCAATTTTATGACCTAACACCCTATGACGAAACTGTTATTTTAGATGCTGATATGCTATTTCTTTCTGATGTTAGTCATTGGTGGAGATTATTAGAGAAATATGAATTACTTTTAACCAATAAAGTAAAAACATATAGGGGAGACTGGGTAACTGAAAATAATCCCTATAGATCAACGTTTATACAAAACGAATTGCCTAATGTTTATTCTGCTTTTACATATTTTAAAAAAACAGATTTGACAAAAGAATTCTTTCAATTAGTAAAAGAAATTATATCAAATTGGGATAATTGGATTTATCTTTTTGCACCTAAAAAGATGCAGAAGTTTCCCTCTATTGATCTTGCAATGTCGATAGCTGTTTCTATTTTAGGCATAGAAGAAACAGTTACATCATCTGAGTCATTTCCTACTTTCACGCATATGAAAGCTAGAATACAAGACATAAATGTTAATTCTGAACATTGGAATAACTATCTTGGGATATTTAAAACTGAAAACGGAATTAAAATAGGACCGTATCTTCAAAGCGGAATATTGCATTATGTAAAAAAGGATTTTGTATGAGAGTCTATTACAATCCAATTAATTTTAATATTACTGGCCTATCATATTATCCGGCAAATTCCAACGATCCTTTTTTTGATACTGAAGATCCTATTGCTGAACAAATATTTCTTGGAAAAGTTAAAAATACTAGATACAAGGTAGTAATTTCAGAAAATGGATCGCCTCAAATTAAGGCTAGACAATCTGTTTTATTAACTGCCATTCCTCCAGATCAAAGAATATGCTGTATTGATAAAGAAACTTCTCCTGCCGACTTACATATCACACAACAATTAAATTCAAAATTAATAACAGTATCGTTAACTGAATGGGCATTTAAACTTTGGGAAACTGAAGAGTTAGTTAATAGAAAAGTTTATTTGATTGCCTGTAGGAACAAAGATCCTTATTCTCCTTTGTGGGCTAAAATGATCACAAGGGATGAAATATCTTCATTGTCTTTGTCTATTTCATACGAGGGCTCTGACAATATAACGTTCTTCACTCCAAAACTTTTTAATTCTTATTCACATGAAATTATTTCTAGCTGAAGTTGACTGCATTTTTTTAAGTTATGACGAGCCTAATGCAGATAAAAATTGGGCAGACCTTCTCTCCAAAGCACCCTGGGCAAAGCGTGTTCACGGAGTTAAAGGCAGCGATGCTGCACACAAAGCCTGTGCAAAATTAAGTGACACAGAATACTTTATCACTGTAGATGCAGACAATATTATAGATCCAAAATTTTTTGATATAGAAATTGACCTCGATAAAGTTAAGCACAAAGATCGAACACAATTTAGTTGGACAGGTAAAAATACCATCAATGGACTCGTTTATGGCAACGGTGGATTAAAATGTTGGACACGTGATTTTGTCCTAAACATGCAGACTCACGAAGATGCAGTAAACAGTGCTAATCAGGTAGACTTTTGTTGGCAAGATTGTTATACTCAAATGTCAGAATGTTATTCTGACGTAATAAACAATTCCACTCCGTTGCAGGCATGGAGAGCAGGATTCCGTGAAGGTGTTAAAATGACCCTTAATAGGGGATTGAAAGAGCCCTTATATAACGCACAGCACCAGTTAGAAAAAAGAAATTATCAAAGATTATTAATTTGGTCGAGCGTTGGTGCAGACGTTGAAAACGGAAAATGGGCAATATACGGTACGCGACTAGGAACATTTATGACCCACTGCACAGATTGGGACTTCGTCAACGTTCGAGATTTTGAATATCTAAATAAATTGTTTCACAGTTTAGATGTTAATGAAAATAATATTGATGAACAAATTCAACAGCTAGGACAAGATTTAAGATCTAAAATTAATTTACCTGTTGCAGACCTAGACAACACACAGAGTTTGTTTTTTAAAGAAGTATGGACTAATCCTCCCAGGACACCTAGAGCGTTATCAGAAAAAGATATAAAATGATAGTAATTGATAGATTACATGTAGAAAAAGTTCGTTGGGACATTGATCCCAACAGTTATGATCAACGTCTATATCAGTTAGGTCAGGAACATAACGAATTCATAATTGTAAATCCTATCTATGAGGATTGGATATTAGATTACATTGACACTAATATCTCTGACAGAAGCTGCCTTATGTGGACTAAGAAAGACAAATGGATCGCCAAGAAGTTTACCAAAGGATGGGAACCTAAACATGGTTGGAAGATAATTGAATGTAATTTTGTAGTAGATAAAATTAAAGATTTTCAATTATCGGAAAAGTTTAATCAAGACCTACCGCAACACCTCTTTGAAAATTTAAAAACAACCATAGAGCCGGAAGATTATAGGCTTGAGCACACTTGGTATCTTGATCCTAGCTTCTTTAAAGGGGATAAAATTTGGGTTAAGAAAGTTACTGCCTGCGATAATCCTGCAGGAACAAAAGACATGGGCTTCGTTAGTCCAAACATTGTAGATGAATTAGATGTAATTTTTTTAAGCTATGACGAAAAAAATGCCGATGCTAATTTTGAAAAAGTTTTAAACTTTGCACCATATGCACAGAGAGTTCACGGAGTTAAAGGAATATTTGAAGCACATAAAGCTGCCGCTGAATTAGCACAGACAGATATGTTCTATGTAGTAGATGCAGACGCAGAATTGCTGCCCGACTGGCATTTTAGATTTCAACCAAATATTTTTAATAGAGATTGTGTACATGTTTGGAAAAGTAGAAATCCTATAAATGATTTGGAATATGGATACGGCGGCGTAAAACTATTTCCTAGACATCTTTTGCTAGAAGCAACCAGTTGGAAAGTCGACATGACCACAGGATTTGGAAAATTTAAACTAATTGATAAAGTAAGCAACATAACTAAATTTAATACAGATCCTTTTAGCACATGGCGTAGTGCATTCAGGGAATGTGTTAAATTAGCCGCAGGAACTATTAAAAACCAAATAGATGAAGAAAACAAAATTCGACTGCATACTTGGATATCAAAAGGTATTGATCGTCCTAATGGAAAATATGCAATTGCGGGTGCTATCGCTGGGTTAGAATACGGGGAAAAGTACAAGGAAGACCTCAATAGTCTTAAATTAATTAACGACCGACAATGGTTAGAAGAACAATTCAATGAACAAATTTTCTAAAGATATAGACCAAGCAATTCCAACATTTTGTGCAATTCCATTTATTGGAATGTTAGTTAATACGGATTCTACTCTACAGACATGTTGCATGATGAAACGTGGAACACATAGACTTAGAGATGACAACGGTAATCTATTAACAATTAAAAATAAATTGTCAGATGCTTGGAACTGTAAAGAAATGAAAGCTGTTAGAACAGCTATGATCTCTGGACAACCTCTAGAAGGTTGTAAAGTCTGCTACCTGCAAGAATCTAGTGGTCGAACCAGCAATAGGCAATTTGCTAATACAGAATGGAGTAATGCATTAGGAGAAAAAGAATTATATGATAGGATTGATCGTGCAGCCATAACAGGAGGAGAATTAGACTTCGAAGTTGCATATCTTGATCTGCGTTTAGGAAATCTCTGTAATCTTAAATGCAGAATGTGTAATCCTTTTAACAGCAGCCAGATTGCCAAAGAACATATTGAACTAGAAAAGAAAGATGAGAAATATAAAGTTGCTTGGGCTAAGAGTTTTGGCAGATTTGACAAAAGAATAATGGAAGTGCAGCCGTTCTTTGAAAGCAATTTCTTATGGGATCAGATTATTGATCTTATTCCTAGTTTGAAAAAAGTTTATATGACTGGCGGCGAGCCTACCCTAATTCAAAATAACTTCAAATTTATGGAAGAATGTATTAGACAAGGGCGGCGTGATATAACCTTGTTTTTCAATACCAATTGCACAAATGTCAATAAAAAATTTACCAATCTAATTGGACAGTTTGGAAAAGTTAACATCAATGCCAGTGTTGACGGAGTAGGAGAAGTTAACGATTATATTCGTAGCCCCAGTCATTGGTCACAGATAAGTGCAAATGTAGAAACACTCGCACAAATGCCAAATGTACATCTTGGAGTAACTCCTACTGTACAAGTTTACAACATTTTTAATCTCGTTGATACGTTAAAATGGGTTGACGATCTAAACAAAAAATATAGAAAGTTTATATTTGTTGATTTTTTAATTAATGTTCATCCTGCACACCTATCAGTAAACATACTTCCAGATAGCATAAGACAAAAAGTAGCCAATGATCTTATCGAGTATAAAGAACAATATATCAAAAAAGAAACACCGGAACTAACTGTTAATAGTGTAAACGGAATAATTGGTCTTTTACAGCAGCCAAGGGCACATGACTGGCAAGAACAATTGCAGAGATTCAAAGATTATACAAATAGTTTAGATAAGGAAAGAAATCAGAGTCTTAAAACTATTAGTAATGAACTAGCGGAATTAATAAATGAATAATAAAACTTTTTGTATATTACCTTGGACACATATGGCTACCTATACAGATGGTAGTGCATTGCTTTGCTGTGTTGCAAACAACAGCGGATTAAATTTTAATAATAATACTATGGACGAGGTATGGAATAGCGATCATTTTAGATCTGCTCGTCGTGCTATGATTGAAGGTAAACATTTTAAAAATTGTGCAGCCTGTTATAAAGAAGAAGCTGTAGGAATTTTAAGTCATAGACAAATTGAAAATCATATTTGGAAAAAGAAATTAGGCGAAGACGCCATTAGAGAGTTAGTTTCAAAAACCAAACCCGACGGCACTTTAGAAGAAAAATGGATTACTTTAGATCTACGTCTAGGAAATACCTGTAATTTACAATGTATAATGTGTAGACCAATAGACAGTAGTAAATGGGTCAAACAAGCAACTATATTAAAAGATGAATTAAAGACTGACGTTAAATGGGATTGGAAACATAAAATAGAAAGTTATTCAACTAAAAATTTTGAATGGTATAAAGATCCTGAATTCCTTAAAGATTTTTATGATTCCGCTAATAATATACGTCATATTACTATCGGGGGTGGCGAACCATTATACATCAAAGAACACAAAGAAATTATATCTCAATTAGTTGAGATAGGTGCATCAAAGAATATTGAATTAAGATATCATACTAACGGAACAATCTATGATAGAGAAGTAGTTGACCTATGGACTAATTTTAAACTAGTAGATGTGATGATAAGCCTTGACGGTGCCAAGGAAGTAAACGATTATATTCGTTATCCTGCAGATTGGGAAACTATTGAAAGAAATCTCTATCTGTATGATCAAACCCCGGATAATATTACAATTAAAATTCTCTGCACAATTCAAGCACTGAACATCTATTATCTTCCTGAGTTTGCCGAGTGGTTATTGCAACAAGACTTTAAAAAAATCAATAAGACAAACTTAGACGGAATATTTCATTCTGGTATTTTACATTATCCTCCGTATCTTAGTCCAAAGATTTTACCTAAACATCTTAAAGAAGCCACTACTAAAAAAATACAAGACTATGCAAAAAGTAATCCTACTAACAAAACAATTCAACGAATGACTAAATTAGTTGATTTAATGAACAGTGAAGATTATAGCGAATTATTACCACAAACTTTAGAGTATCTAGATAAGTTAGATCAAATGAGACATATTAGTAGTAAGTTTTTTAAAGAGTTGTTATGAAATTAGAAATTAGTATAAGAGATAAGTTTCAAAATATTCATAAACTATCTTACGAACTCTATAATACCAATCTAACAAAAAAATGGATTGAAATTACAATAGACAATTTAAAAAATCCTAATCATAAAGTCGTAGGAGTTTTTAATAATAGAACTGAAAATGATATTGCAGAAATTACTCAAGATATTAATAAGTTAATTAATGATATAAATTTAGAATATGATCGAGCACTAAAGTTATTTGAAAAATATGATACCAGTGCCTTAAACTACCTCCACCAAGAATTTGAAATATTTGGACAGAGAGTTTTAGAGTTTACAAACAATAAATCTCTATCTGATAAATTTTATTCATTAAACGAACATATACATATTTTTGAAGATGCAATTGCAGCTAAACCAGGACATTGGGGCGGGTTTGGTATATTGTATGATATTCATCCATTGGGGTTGCATCTACCTATTGAAGAAGAAGATCGATTAATGTTAGACACTGAATTCACTTGGGGGAAACTATATCTAGGTTATAATACTTTAGGAAAAGATTGGTTAGATGTTTTCAAGGACAATGATGTTGATGTAATAATTAGAGATATGGTTAAACCTCAAAAAAGATTTTCTGCAGAAACTTGGTTAAATTTTGGAAGAGACAATAAAAGAGATTTTATAGTGAGTAAGTTTCAAAACTGGTATAAAACACTGCCGTTAGAAATTAAAAACAAAATACCTTTAGATAATTTAAATGAGCTTTCTTTAGGTAGGCTTCAATTAGGAGAGTTGATCATTGATGAGAATTTTTTAAAATACGATTCTAATCCCTATCATTGGAAATCTCTAAGACATCCTTGTAAGCTAGAATGGAATCATAAAGTCTTAACTACTTTTAGATCAATTGAAGGAATTAAATTTAAATGAACGTTGATAAAGATGCATTCAGTAGCGGGCAGATTGGAAGCAAGATTTGGCTTTGCGAAGAATTAGAAAAAACTAATTGGACATCTAATCTAACCTACATTTACGGAGGATGGTACGGTATAACTGCTTTTCTTCTTTTAAGTAGAGGAAAGTTTTTTGTTAATAAAATTAGAAGTTTAGATATAGATCCTACCTGCGAATCTGTAGCAGATATGATTAACGAAAATTGGGTTTGGCAGGATTGGAAGTTTAAAGCCCTTACACAAGATTGTAATAACTATGAAGGCCAGTATGGCGATTTAATTATTAACACTAGTACAGAACATTTTGATAGTTTAAATTGGTTCAACAATATTAAAAAAGGAACACGGGTAGTTTTGCAGGGAAATAATATGATACACAACGATCATGTTATTCATTTTAATAATCAAGAGGAATTCGCCAGCTATTACAAGTTATCACACATTTTATTTTTAGGATCTAAACAATTCATATATCCAGAATGGCAGTTTACAAGGTTTATGGTGATAGGAATTAAATAAATTATGTTTATTGAAAAATTAAACCTTACTGCTGATATAGGACTAGTTAAAAAAGATCTAGAGAATGTTTTAACAATGTCTTCTTGGGGAGTTGAAAATCAAATAGGATTAACTCACAGAATTAATCCTAAAACTGATCCTTGGAAAGATTGTGTAGGTAGCCTATATGACAGAGAAACTGGAACGGATTTAGCCAACGAATCAGAATTTACAGAATATAATAAAGATGCACCTGTATATACTCGTCAAAAATTAGAAGAATTAGCAAGTTTAGAAAATATTAAAATTGGGCGAGTGCGATTTATGAAATTAATGCCTAAAACAGGATTAACAGTACACGCAGATACTAGCCATAGATATCATTTAGTTTTAGAAACTAACATACATTCTTATATTGCACACACATTGGGCAAAACAAACGCCATGTGTTTTCACCTACCATCTGATAATTATTTTTACAAAGTGGATACTACAAAGCATCATTTTGTCTATAATGGCGGTTATACTCCGCGAATACACCTTGTTATATGCCCAATCTAGCCTATAAATATATATTATGAAACTGTATTTGTTTATTAAAAAATTTCAGCTAGATTCTCAGATAAATTCTAAGTATTGGGGAGACATGGGGCAACTATTAGCACTGTCGTGGACTGACGAACAGATGCAAAAACTCTTTGCTTTCTATGCAGCAGCCGACGATTATCTAACTGAAGTTCGCAAATATCTAACACAATCTGATGGTCAGCGAATGCTAATGATCAAACCAGATAATAACTCTACAGAGGCATTTTATCTTTTTGGACTGTTAAATCCCGAACATTATTCGCAAATAGTTAAGAGCGGAACAGTCTATCAAACGTATAAACAAACAGTAGATTCTTTGTTTGAAGTATTGGGATGGTCTGAAGGAGAAGAAAGAGTTGTCGTTATTGAAAGTGAATTTGATCCCGAGAATTATACCTATCTAAATATCCCTCAAACTTTTCAAGAAACAAACACAGTCTATGCTACAGGAGTTCCTGTAAGCCAATTCTTTGGAGAATAAAATGTCAAGAAGTGTTTATTTTATCTGTAATACACCCGGTACATCGGGAAATTTTGTTGGAAGAATGATAAAAAGTATTTTTCCAAATAACCAAATAGAAATTACTCAACAATTAGTAACGGCAGATCCGCCGCAATCTTTAACTGCGGATTATTTTTATAACAATTTAACATTGCCCGACGGTAATCTTGTTGTAAATGTACATTTTAGACCAAATTATCAACGTCTAAGAGAAATTAGTCCTGGTTGCAAGATAATTGTTATCAAGCACACTACACACGAAATACAGGCTATATCTAGAGGATTGTACAAAACCTATTACCAGGAAAATTACGATCTAGGTGCAGGTCCTTTCTATCATAGCATTCTTAATTCACATAGTCATTTATTTTCTAACGTCAATGCAAGGCCAGAAGATTTATCACCTATGGAAAAAGAAACATTCACAAGAATTCTAGCCTATCATAAATTGCTAGATGGTTTCTATAACATAGAGGTGCCTAATGATTCTGATGTTCTCAGTTTAAATTTTAAAGATCTTTTCTTCGATATAGCTAAAGTTGAGACACAACTGGAAACCTTTACAGGTTATACTTTTAGCGAAAGTGACAAAGCTCTTAATAGAGAAGTAGTCAATCTCAATATTCAAAGTAGCTTCTTAATCAGATAAATCCCCCAAAACCTGTCAAAATTACCAGATCTTGACAGGTTTTTGTCTTTTGTGCTATAATTACTCTTACATTCTTAAAAAAGGAGGGCATACCAATGTCTAAACTACTGAAGCTAGTAGCTAACACAGTAATAGGCCTGATGTTTTTATCAAGTGGCGTGGCGGCTGCATACGATAATGGCACCAGTAAAATTGATCAGAAAGAACTTATGTGTCTAGCACGTAATATCTTTTATGAATCAGCAAATGAACCAGAAAGAGGTAAGATTGCGGTTGGAATAGTGACACTAAACAGGATGGAACATCCTAGCTTTCCAAAAACAATCTGCGAAGTGGTAAAACAAAAAACTGTTCTAGAACGTCCGAGGATAGTTAGAACTGTTCAAGAAATAACCACAGGCTGGGGACCTTGGAAAAATACAGAGCAACGAGTTGAACAAAAAACTGTTATTGATAAAATAGTTGTTTGTCAATTTAGTTGGGTCTGTGCATTTACAAAAAAGATCAAAGAGACCGATGAAAGATGGCAGGAAAGTCTTGCTGTTGCACGGAATCTATTGGTTGGAGAATATCAAGATCATAGGGTACATATGGAAGATTGGTTATACTTCCATAACAATCGAGTAAACCCTCGATGGCATAATCTCAAGAAAAAAGAGAGAGTAGGTAATCATATTTTCTATGTTGAAAAACGCTAAATAGATTTATGAGAGCCTTTGAATTTATTTCTGAAAAAACAGACCCTAAAGTATGTCGTAGTCCTAAGCGTTTGGGCAGGAGTGATCATAACTCATGCGTAAGCCAGGGACTACGCCCACATCAAAGCAAGGGCAAAGGTCATACGGACGGCCACGGTAATTACATCAAAGGCAAGAAAGCCAAATCAGTACATTACGGTGGCCGTGTAAAAGACTACGACGGTAAACCTTAAGCAGTCTTTTCTAAGAAACTTTTTAGACCCTCTACTGCGTCTTTAACAGTTTTGAATTTCAGCATTTCTCTGTCCTGAACTTCGACACCAAACTCATCTTCGAAGTTTATTACCATTTCAAATACTCCTAGCGAGTCTACGTCTAGATCTTCAACAAGTAAAGCATCATCCTTGAGATCTTCAATTGGCTTAAGAAAACTTTTAGCCATTATTTTTTTAATTACTAGATCAATATCTTCCATTTTATATCCTAAATGATTCTCCGCATCCGCAACGATCTCTTTCGTTTGGGTTACGGAATTCAAAACCTTCGTTTAATCCGTTACGAACATAGTCAATTATCATCCCTTCTAAGTATGGAAGATGTTTATGACTAACTAGAACAACAAAATCTTTCTGTGAAAAATTTGTAACTCCAGCTTCATATTCGTAGTTGTCTACATATTCTAACACATAGGCTAGGCCCGAGCAACCGGTAGTTTTTACACCTATTCTAATCCCAACTCCTTTTCCTCTTTTGATGAGTTGAGATTTGATTTTAGTTGCTGCCGTTTCTGTAAGTGTTATCATGGGTACCTATTAAATATAATTTATTTACAGATTACTAGTGTTTAGCTATGACATTGCGAAAAAGTTTGGTCATTGGTCGGTAGGAAATGTCAATTTCAACGACAAGTTTGAAGCAGCAGTAGAGGCTTCTAGAACCAAACAAAAATTAAATTTTGAATTTAACAACAAATTGTGGGATCAATTTGATAGATCTCGTATTGGAAAAAATAGCCTAAAAGAACTATATAAATTGAGGGCACAACAGATTCGAGACAAGTACGATAAAGTTATTTTGTATTTTTCTGGAGGATCTGATAGTTCCAACATTTTAGATACCTTTTTAGAAAACAATATTAAATTAGATTGTGTGTATGTAAGATGGCCTTTTGAAGTTATCAACTCCAGTCTTCATAATCCTAATACCAAAGATAAATCTGCTTTTAATTTTAACAGTGAATGGGACTTTGCTGTTAAACCTCGGTTGGAATGGTTGTCTAAAAACAGGCCAGATATAAAAATTGAGTTAAAAACTTTTGCAGGGTTAACTGATTACAAAAACTTTTTAGATAGTGGTTTTGAAGGAATAAACAGCCATTATAGTCCTGTTAACATAATAAGAAAAACAACCTACAGTGATTTTGAAAAAGAAAATATATCTAAAGGATTTACAGTTGCACAGATATCGGGCATAGACAAGCCCATGCTTCATCAAGATTTAAATGGCGTCGTAAGTATGAGATTTGTAGATGATTTCTTTCATACAATGACAGCAACTGCCTTTAATCCTTTAGGAGTTGAATTTTTTTACTGGACACCTGATATGCCCGAGTTGGCCTTTGAAATGGCCTATAGGGTTTTTGAATTTTATAAATTTAACCCTGGTAGACGATATCTGGTGCCCGGTGTACTTTATCAACAGATGGATAAAGAAATTAAACATGCCTGCAGAGAAATGTTCTTTCAAGACATAAAAACAATTTGTTATCCTTATTGGAGTAATGCTATATTTCAAACAGAAAAACCTAAACATCCTTTTAGGATAGACAAAGATTTTTGGTTTTTCAATAGTTCAGAATTTAATAAAACTAAAGAAGTCTGGCAACACCATTACAACTCTAGATTAGACAGTGTAGATAATAAATTTTGTGAGTTTGATCCTTTGGGTAGAAAAACAGGTCTATTGACAATTAGCAGTAAATCTTTTATTATAGGAAAATGGGAATGAGAAAAATTTTATTGTTGTGTCTATTTTTATTCTGCGGAACAGCAATAGCACAATGGCAACCTTCGAAAGTTGTAAAGGTAATAGTACCATTCCCGCCGGGAGGTGGAGTTGACGCAACATTTAGAAAGATTGAAAAGTTTGCAGTAACTAAAGGTGTTAATTTTGTAGCGGAATATCAGCCAGGTGCAGAAGGGGTAGTGGGAATGAACTCAGCAGTTACAGCACCCAAAGACGGAAATACTCTAATAATAACCACTACGGAAGTGGCTGCTTCAAAAGACCATCCAGGTAAGCGTTTTAATTCTTTAAACGATTTTGATTATATCACAGGCATTCGATCTAGTATTTTCTATCTTGTCACTAATGACAATGATAAGAACATATTTGGATTCAACGCACCAACGCAAAAAGACTTGATAACAGAGTATATTGAAGAACAAAAGGTTAAAGACTTCTTGTTAGTTCCGTATAAAGGTGCTGGCCAAATGATCACGGACCTGCTAAACGGTACTATATCAAAGATTATGGTCCCCGGTGTGCTTATTTCAAAACATATCGATTCTGGAAAGGTAAAACTGGTAAAGAAAGTTGTTAGTACAGGAGAGTTTGTTGTAATGGTGCCAAAAGGAATAGACCCAGAAGCAAGAAAATTTTGGGATAACTTTTTCAAATCCTATCTCGACAGTAGTCAATCCAAAATAGATGCAGAGGAAGACTTAACCGTACCTAGAGCTTTTAGTTCTGAACGAGTTAGAAAAATTGTGGAAAAACAATTATGAAATATATTGCATTAAAGCATAAGACAGTTAGATTAGAAAGCAAAGCTCAAACTGATATAGATGCCGGAGAAGAAGGTTTAATTTTGGTTCCCGATGAAGGCTCCAAAGTATTCCTACATTGGAAGAATGATTCTGGAAAGTTAGTAACTACTTACACCATGACCTTTCCGGTCAAAGTACAGGGTAAATTTACGGCTATCAATGCTTTGGATAAACCTGTTCAGATTAGAACAATTTGGTAAAATCACTCTTGACATTTTTTTCAAATACTTGTATAATAGTAGCATCAACAACAAAATGTCTGCCTAAAATGCAAGCACTTCGTGAAATTACAGAGTGGTCTAGTCCTACTACGCCCAATCACACCTATTTGCTTGACGGTAATACTTTAGTTGCATATATCAAGCAAGGTGAAAAAACTCCTTACTACTTTAAAAATGGTATCAAGGGCTTTGACAAGCGAGGACGTAAATTTGTTGAAGTTAAGCCCAATCCCTTCAAACAAAAGAAAGTTTCTAATACCATTACTGTACAAGGCAGCAAAGGTCAAACTTATTATGTAGATCCGGATGCCAAGACCTGTACTTGTCCGGGTTTTCAATTCCGTGGAACCTGTAAACACTTAGAACAAATATGAACATTCCTGCCGGTCACTACTATATTCCCGATACACCGAGAGAAAATGGCTACTTGTTCATTGAAGTCACTGAGGATTTCCAAGTGCGAGTGGTAAGTCCAGCAGTCAAATGGTGGCGTGACAAGGTGTTCGCTACTGTAGAAGAATTCGGTCAAGTGTGGCTGAAGGAAACAATGTGGAGAGACAAGGACCTATTGAAGCCCGAAATGGGCCAATTTCAAAACTATTACGGCAAGTTGTTTCTCTATCAAGGTGATGAACTTGGTTGGCGTTATATCAAAGGGATTAAACTATGAGTCATTGCGATAAAATCATTTGGGATCTAGAATCTCATTCTAGCCGAATTAACAAAGAACAGATTATTGAAGCTAACCTTGACAATGAAGAATTGTTTGAAGGCTTTAACCTTGCATTGAGTCCGTTTATTACTTTCGGTGTTAAGAAAGTACCTACTCACGGAGGCCCTGACGGTCAAGGTTTGCCCTGGGAAGCCTTTAAAGAATTGTGCAATCTTCTTAGCACACGCCAGCTTACTGGTGATGATGCTCGTACGGCAATCGAACTAGCACTATCGGCTAGTACTAAGAGCCAGTGGAACGGTTGGTATCGTCGCATTCTTATCAAAGACCTCCGTTGTGGTGTTTCCGAAAAAACTATCAACAAAGTTAAAAAGAATGCCGTACCTGTCTTTGAGTGTATGTTGGCACATGACGGTGCTAACCACGAAAAGAAAATTGTAGGTAAAAAATTGCTCGAACCTAAACTCGATGGTGTTCGAGTGTTGACTATTGTCGATTGTGAAAGCCGTACAGTTAATCAGTATAGCCGAAATGGCAAACTGTTAGAAAACTTTAGTCATATTACTGATGGTCTTCTTGCACACATTGACGATTTTGAGCGTAGTTTTGTCCTTGACGGAGAAATTATCAGTACCAGTTTCCAAGCACTGATGAAGCAGGTGCATCGCAAAGACAATGTCAAGGCAGACGATGCTGTGCTGATGTTGTTTGATATCCTTCCTTTGAGCGAGTTCAAGAAGGGTAAGAGTGTGATGGGTCAAAAACGACGTACAAAGTTCCTACAGCAGTTCAAGGCTACTTTTGATAAAGTAGGAAATATTGGAATTATTCCTCAAGAAGAAATTGATCTATCTACAGCAGTAGGGGAAATGCAATTTGCAGCCTTTAATAAGCAAGCAATTGAAAATGGCTACGAAGGTATTATGATCAAAGATCCAGAAGCTGTCTACGAATGTAAGCGTAGTACCAGCTGGCTTAAACAAAAACCTTTTATTGAAGTTTCTCTAGAAGTTACAGCCGTTGAAGAAGGTACAGGAAGGAATGTAACTAAATTAGGTGCCCTCGTTTGCGAAGGCGTAGACGACGGTAAATCAATTGCAGTAAATGTTGGTAGTGGGTTTACAGATTTGGACCGAGATGAATTCTGGACCAGTCGAGAATCTTTGATTGGACAAGTTGTGGAAGTTCGTGCAGATGCAATTACCCAAAATCAAGATGGCAGTTATAGTCTACGATTTCCTCGATTTCTACGATTTCGAGGTTTCCGTGCAGGGGAAAAATTGTGATGTATGACCCAAAAGCACAAGACCTTAAAAATCACAAGGCATTGCTTAATCCTCAGCCAGGTGATTATTGGAATGAGATGTTCTGTCCTTATTTCATTGTAGTTAATGTTGAAGGTCCGGATATTACAGTATTGAGTTGTTTGGGCGGCCCACACAGCTATAATCGACAACACGAGATCAACGCTAAGATTGAAGTAGACGGTAGTCATTGGGCGTTTGACTACGGTAAAGAAATGATTGTTGATCGTGCATGGATTGAAAAAGCAGTAAGGTACGATACTATTGACGGGTTCGTAGCTGATGTAGTACAATCAGAAAAGACCGAACGTATTGTACAAGAGTGGCGTAACTACAAACAACAAGACCTTCGACGACAGATTAAAGAGCTTGAAGCTAAATGGGAAAAATTTACAGGTTGGAAATATCTTAAGGAAGATATAAAATGAGGGATGAGCTAGACAAACAGCTTTGCGAAAAATATCCAAAGATCTTTCGAGATCGTCATGCACCTATGACCAAAACTTGTATGTGTTGGGGTTTTGAAGTAGGTGACGGTTGGTACCAAATTATTGACAGCCTCTGCGGACAGATTCAACATCATATTGATTGGAAACAGGAACAAAAAGAAAAATATGGTCGAGGCAACGGATGCACACAACTAGTAGCAGTGCAGGTTAAAGAAAAATTTGGTGGTCTTCGATTCTACTATGAAGGTGGTGATGAAGTTATAGATGGTATGGTACGTATGGCAGAATCCTGGGCTTCTGTCACCTGTGAAACTTGCGGAAAGCCGGGACACATGAGAACTGGGGGCTGGATTCGAACCCTCTGTGACGAACACGAATCTGAACGCCAATTGAGACTCGCAGAAAGATTTAAAAATGACGTTGCCTGACGAACGATATCGTGCTGTAATGTGGGCAGAAAGATTTCTTAGAGATCTTGCTCATGATACCATAAATTATCCTCGCGTACCCAAAAAAGTAAGACGAGAGGCACACAGCATCTTGCGGCACTTCCCAGCAGAATATGATATGAAGAAGGCGGCCGAAAAGTCACCCGAAGTGTTCCAAGAACGTATGGAACCTGTTTATAGGATGATAAAACAATATGAACAAGACAAACAAAACAATAATTAAAGAGCATAGTAAGTGGAGCAGTGCAGACGGAAAAGCATTTGTTGTCCTACACACCGTAGAAGCAGAAGACGGTCATGTTTGGGTACATTACAGAAGCGACTCTGGCACTCTACAGGAATATAGTTGCTATCAAGAAAGTTTCCTATCTCGCTTTACACAATTACCAGAATGAAAATCACCGCACACAAAAATGATGTACACGCAGTTCGTCCAGGCGATACCCTATGGCAAATAAATTCTGGCATTACTGTAACTCCTCGAGCTGGACTCGAAATATCCAACACCTGTCCTCCAGAATACAGATCTATATTGGTTACCTGTATGTTACATGGCTGGTTAAAACCGGTCGCGTACTTGAAAGGGTCCGAAGCAACAATGGAGTACTTAAAATGTTAGAAAAATCTGCGGTAAAAGATCTGTTTTATGGCGGTGTTATGGAAATAATCAATAACCGCGAATACTACTACAACAGTAAGATTGGGGCAGAATATAATCATTTTACCGAAAAGGGTAAAGAAGTCATGGATGTATATATGAAATCCATGGCTAATCTAATGTTGAAAGCTGAAGAAGAAAGTTTAAATAAACGTGCCAAAGAAATGGTTATTAACGGTTTGAAAGGAGAAAAAGTTTAATCGTGGCCAAAGAAGATTATATTAGCATGACGGGTATCGTAGAGGAAGTATTGCCCAATGCTATGTTTAGAGTAAAATTAGAAAATGCACATACCATCCTCGGACACATTTCGGGTAAAATGCGTCAAAACAAAATTCAAATTCTGTTAGGGGATACTGTTGAAGTAGAAATGAGCCCATATGATCTAACCAAAGGTCGTATTGTTTATCGTAGCAAATAAAAAAGCCCCTTTCGGGGCTTAAATTTATTCAAAACCTAAGTAGATTTTCCAGTCTGGATGCCGAACTTCGAACGGCATCTTTTTCCGTCTATCTACCAGTTCCCAATAAGTTGGCTTATGCGGTGCTGTCTTGGGCTTAATTTTCTTGTTATTACCTTTGCCTGCATTGCAAGGACCACATGCGGTAGTGGTGTTTTCAAAGGTAGTCTTTCCGCCGTGACTGGTTGGCAACACATGATCTAGTGTAGCTGTCTTTTTGTTAACATCAGCACCGCAGTATTGGCAAGTGTAAGAATCACGCAAGAATACATTTTGCTTAGAAAATCGGATAGAAGTCTTTGGCTTCATGTATTCGGTCAACATGAGGACGCTAGGAACCCGAGTTTCCCAGTATGCAGAACGTACAATCCAATCATCATACCAACTAAGCACATGAGCCTTTTCCAAAACCATGTACTTAATAGAATCTTGCCAGCTGATAGTACTCAGCGGCAATAGGCTGACCGGTTGTGCATCAGAATTAAGTAGTAAAGTGTCGCTCATAATTGAGTATTTATTGGTTGAACTTATGCTAAGATTGTAACATGAATTGGTAAAAAATGCAACCTAAATTTTGGCAATGTTAATATCACAATCTGCTGAAAGTTTCCAAAGTTGTCTACGTTCGACTCCTCTTTTCTGTGCAAATTTTTTAGTGTCACAGTTTGGACAGACATGATAGTGATCGTGGCTGATTCGATTGCGGTTCATTTTTCCTTGTTCTCTTTCGAATATTTTCTCGCAATGATCACACTTTAGAACAACTAGAGTTTTAATTCTAGTATATGTATGTGTAGATTTTAATTTACTTGTTCTAGTATAAGATGTAGTTACTTTTTTGATTTCTATCAACATGAATTATTTACATTTGGATTATAAAATGTCCAACTAAATAATTGTAAATTAGCTACATTCTTGCTAAAAGGACACTATGAGCAACCTATTTAATTCCTTCAGTACTATTTCAACTATTACGGAAACTACGGTATTTCCAGTTGTAGATAACGGACAAACAAAAAAGACCACTGGTCTTGAATTAAGAAACTTTGTTGGGGGTGCTGTTGGTAACCAAGGTGCTACCGGTGCCACTGGACCACAGGGTGCCACTGGCCCGGCAGGTGCTAACGGAACAATAGGCGTTGACGGCTCTACTGGTGCTACAGGACCAGCTGGTTCAGCAGGTGTAGACGGTGCTACTGGTGCTACAGGACCAGCAGGTGTAGACGGTGCTACTGGTGCAACTGGTCCGGCTGGAACTAGTGTTAAGATTGTAGGATCGACAAGCACATCAAATTTATTACCGTTTCCATATAGCGGTCAAGACGGCGACGGTTACATTGTTGATGACGACGGCGATTTATATGTTTACGCTTCAAATACTTGGACCAGTGTTGGACAAATTGTAGGCCCAGTTGGTGCAACAGGTTCAACCGGCCCAGCAGGACCAACGGTTCCTGCAACAACTACAACTTTAGGCGGAGTAATAGTTGGTCATAATTTAACAGTATCTGCGGCAGGGACACTGACCGCAGTTACCAGTGTAGTAAGTGATAATCCTCCCTCTAATCCAGAAGAAGGAGATCAATGGTGGGATACAGGCCTAGGTCGTAGTTTTACCTACTTTGACGGTCTGTGGATTGAAACAAGTCCAAACGTAGGAGCACCGGGAACTACAGGTGCCACTGGGCCTATTGGTAATGTAGGTGCTACGGGTGCTACAGGTATAGGGGCCACTGGTGCGACTGGTACTCAGGGTGCAACTGGAGCTGTTGGAGAAATAGGTGCAACTGGTGCAACTGGTGCTCAGGGTGCAACTGGACTAACAGGCAGTTTTGGCGGAATAACTTTAGATTATAGATTTAACGTATCTACAGTAAATCAAGATCCTGGTGTAGGAAAATTAGCATTCAATTCATCCGATTTAACAACTGCTTCGGAAATGTACATAGATGATCAAGATCAAGCAGGCATTGATGTACAAAGTTTCTTAAGAACGATCGATGACTCTACAAGTCCTTTAAAAGGACATTTCAGAATTAGTAATAATGACAATTCTGGTGGTTTTGCTTTATTCACAATAACCTCTATTCAAGAACTAGACGGCTATTTCAAGATCAATGTAGGATGGGTTAATGGTGCAACAAGTTTTAACGACTTTGAAGATATACTCATAACCTTTGCAAGAACAGGAGATATCGGAGCACAAGGTGCCACAGGACCACAAGGTGCCACAGGACCACAAGGTGAAAGCGGATTGTCTAGTACTTCTACACTAGTAAATGGAACATACACAGTTGAGTTGGCCAGCACAGGACCTTTGAACCTACCTCCAAGTTCTGTTGGTAATGCAAGATTGCAGTCTGTGGCTAACATAGACATATTATCCGACACAGCATTATGGACATTTGGCACAGACAGCACCTTAACTGCTCCAGGCCACATCATTCCAAATGCCGACTTGGCCTATGATCTAGGCTCTACCTCTAGCCAATGGCGTAGTTTATATTTAGGAACTTCAACAATCTACCTAGGGGGAACAGCATTAAGTGTTAGTGGTGGAGACTTAACTATAAACGGAAGTCCTGTGCAGGGCGGTGCGGTTGTATCAACAACATCTACCTTAATAAACGGAGCTTACACTATAGCTCTTTCTACTTCGGGTAGTTTAGTTTTCTCGGATGGTACATCGACTATTAGATCCCTCACTATACCCAACGACGGCCTACCAGGATTAGAGATATTTGCCCCAGAGAGAGTGTATATTGGAATCAGTACTACCAGTTCAGAATATTCAAATTTCATCTGGGACTTTAGAAACTATGGTTTGAGTGATTACTCTACCCACAGAAAACCTGCTATAATGTTCCCTGGTGGTAGTTGGATCGAAGAAGATTTAACTAACCAATCGTTAAATGTTGGAATGTTTGGTCCGTTGACAATAGGTAGTCAAGATAAGTTAACTCTAAGAACTAATACTTTAGACGGCAGCTTAACTCCGGAATCAACTCACGATTGGCAGTTTGGTAAAGATGGTACATTAACATTCCCAAGTCTTTTAAAAATTAAATCAGTAGATGCAGGAGCACCAGTTACTGGAACAGAAATTATACAAGAGTCTGGCATAATTTCTATGGTAGCAGGCGGCAATGGTCATTTCCTATTATCAGGATGGGGAGAAAATTATGGCGGCCCTGGTAATGTAGCCTATACTGATTATAACTATGATTCTGGTAGCGTAAGAATCGTTACAGGTAATAATACAGGAACACTCCATACTTGGAAATTTGATAATTCAGGTGTACTTACATTACCTAATACAACTTCAACAATTAGAACAGAAGCATTTAGTAATTTTGGAACAGACTTTCCTTCTATTGTTCTAACACCCGATCCTACATTTGATCAAGGACAGGGATTAAGAATTTATGCTGGATTTTCAGAAGCGGGTCATTTACATCTAACAGCTAGCACTAGTACCACAGATTTATTCCTTGGCAATGACAATCAATATGTTAAATTAGCATCAGATGGGCATGTAGAAATAAGTCCGCTGGCCGGATTAAGACTATGGGGCTCGGGCGTTATGTCTAACGCTTACATTTATATGCCTTCTCAAGAAGAGTCAACAACAACATCACTTTTAGTTGCTAACTACGGAGATGCTGGCGTTCTTATACAGACGGGCAATACATCTCCCCCTAACAACTGGCAGTTTGGTAGTGACGGTACCTTAACATTTCCAAGCGGTGGCGATATAACATTTGATAATAGTGCTACTAGTTATATCTATGGTGTTACCGGTATTGAATTTGCAGATGGCACTACACAGACTACAGCTTTTAAATTAGGAACTCCTCCCCTAAGTTCTACATCAACCGGTTCCGCAGGAACAATAGCATACGATGCAAGTTATTTGTATGTTTGTACTGCAACCAATAGTTGGCAAAGAATTGGTTGGGACTCTGCACCTTGGTAAATATTAAAATAGGATAAAGAAATGGCATTAAGTTTTCCACCGAACCCGCAACCAGGAGATACCTATGTAGCCCCTAATGGCTATACATATACTTGGGACGG
>JACCDT010172963.1_pt1 | contig 30504 bp, 44 predicted proteins | sample 7446291 | NCBI WGS metagenome assembly JACCDT01 (sample SAMN15323446, study PRJNA562643) | freshwater metagenome | isolation source: river surface water | place: USA:Blue River Watershed | collected 2017-08-17
AGAATGCTTAGTTTTGAGATTAAAATGAAACCAGTCCCAAAAGGACGTCCAAAGTTCAGTAGATTTGGCACTTATACGCCTGCTAAAACTCTGAATGCAGAAAAGTTCATTAAAAAAACTATAGCTCAAACTTTTACTGGTCCATTAAAAGATTGTCCAATTATACTAATTGTAGACTTTATATTTGCACCTAATAAATCAGATTCTAAAAAAATAAGACAATTAAAAGAATCTGGATTAATGTATCATACAAAAAAACCAGATTTAGATAATCTAGTAAAGCTAGTAAAAGATGCTTTAAATGGATCTGTAATAGTGGATGATGCGCAAATTGTGGCGATTTACAGTCAAAAGTTATACGGGAAAGAAGATAAAATTATAATAGGATTGTTAGATGCAATATAACAACTCGTATAGATAAGAAAATTGATTTAATATAGTATAGAAAAACATTAATAATGTGGATAGCGGCGCAAATAATCTTGCGCCATTTTTATTAATAATAATATTGAAAGTGGCAAATATGAATTTATCAAATAACGCAAAAAAATTACTAGATACTAGATACAGACAAAAGACACCAGATGGGACATTTACAGAAACACACGAAGACATATTTAAAAGAGTAGCAGACAATATCGCATCAGTAGAGAAGGATGCGACATATTGGGAAGAAGTCTTTTTCAAAGAAATGACTTCGCAAAATTGGATTCCAAATACTCCAACATTATGTAATGCTGGAACAAATAATGGCCTTGCATATAACGCGTGTTATACCTGGGGATTAGAAGATACAATAATCTCAGATAAAATGGGACCATTTGTAAAAAATAACATTCAGAATTTCGAAGGTAATCCATTCGGAATTACAGACGCCGTAACAGCATGCGCACTTATCACAAAGACAGGCGGTGGAATAGGCTATACGCTCGATAGGCTGCGTCCAACTGGAGACTGGATCTCTACATCAAAGTCTGAATCCGGTGGTCCTATAGGCTTCTGGCACGTCTTAGCTGCAATGTCTGCAGCAATGCAACAAGGTGGCAAGAGACGTGGCGCAAACATGATGACTATGAGTCTCTGGCATCCTGATATTCTTAAGTTCATTACTGCTAAAGATGAATTCGATCCATGGATGACAGAAGTACTTGGATACGAAGGAGAAGCAAGAAGATTCGCGAACTTTAATATTAGTGTTAAAATATATGACTATGATATGCATGTCATTAATGATGACCCTGATAGGATATTTGTAGTTTCTAATCCAAGAACTGGCAAATTATATACTATACCAAAAACAGTTAATATAAAAAACTATCAGTTATCTGATTTAATAGAAATGGGACATGATGCTGGCATTCCACATTATAATCATGAAATTTTAACTAGTAAGAAGTATTTAAATTCATATACATATGGTGATATATGGCAAATGATCATAGAAAGAGCACATGGTCATGCAGATCCAGGAATACTATTCTGGGATAGAGTAAACGAGAGAAGAGTATTGCCTTCTCATATCCCTATTGAAACTACAAATCCTTGTATTACCGGAGATACATTAGTAGCAGTTGCAGATGGACGAGGTAATATTTCTATAAAACAGTTAGCTGAAGAAGGATTAGATGTCCCGGTATTTTGTCTTAATGACAACGGTAAAGTTGTCGTAAGAAAAATGAGAAATCCAAGAATAACTGGCTATAATGAAAAATTATTAGAAATAGAAATAGAAAATGGTCATAAAATTAAATGTACACATAATCATAAATTAATGATTAATGGGAGATCTTATGTTCAAGCCAAAGACCTCAAAATTGGCGATAGCCTTTTTATTATGAACAAGAATATCGCTAAATTTAGAGAAGTAAGTCATGGTTTAAAACATGGTCCAGCTGGAGATTATATTTGGATTTCTACATCTGATAGAGAAACCAAAAGAGCTGAACATCGAATTATTTATGAATCTTTAATTGGAAAAATTCCTAAAGGACATATTATTCACCATAAAGATTATAATAGTCTTAATAATGAAATTGAAAATTTAGCATGTATGTCTTCTCAAGACCATGATGCTTTACATGCAAAAGACATGATTGGAGATAAGAATCCAATGAGACGAGCTAAGCATGAATGGTCCCAAGAAAAGTGGGAAGAATATTCTAAAAATATGTCTAATGCTGTCTCTGGACTAAAAAATGGCAGAGCTCATGATATATCTAATTTTCAAATTAGAAAGTTCGCACTTGAATTAACTAAAAAATTAGGACGACGATTCTCTTCTAATGAATGGCAAATTGAAGCAGAAAAAGTAGGAATTCCTACTCAATTTTCTAAATTTAGGTCAGATGAATTAGGAACTCCTTTTGAACTATCTTACTGGGCATCATTAACATGTGGTTTTGAAGGAACAAATTTACATATAAAGACCTTAAAAAACTTAAAAGAAGCACAGTTCCAAGGATATAAAACAAGAATAGAAAATCAAACTATTTTAGTAGAAAGAACATGTGAACATTGTAAAAATACATATGAAATTTCATTTCAAAAAAGAGAGCAATCATATTGCAGCGTTAAATGTTCTTCTGAACATGTTCCTTACGAAAAAAGAATATTAGGTCTTCAAAAAGCTAAAGAAACATTTGAAAATAGAAAGGAATTATTAAGAAATAAACAAATTGAAATATATAGAACTCTTAATAATCCAGATAAAAAACAATGGATAAAAGCTTGTAAAGATAATAATATTTCTTTTGAAGTTTCAAGAAAATCTTCACCATTTAGATATTGGGAAGATTTAAAAGAAGCTGCAAAAAATCATAAGATTCTTGCTATTAGAGAAATTGAGTCAGAAGATGTATACAATGGAACTGTAGATGATTTTCATAATTTCTTTATCGGAGGCTTTGAAGAATCTCCTAGATTTGGAACTAAACAATATTTATATATAAACAACCGGCAATGCGGAGAGCAGGCATTAGAACCAGGCGGCGTATGTAATTTAGGATCCATTAACTTAGCTAACTTTGTTAATGAAGATGGCCGTATAATGTGGAAAGAATTACTAGAATCATGGAGAAATCTAATCAGATTCTTAGATAATGTTATAGATGCAACTCCATATCCAATGCATTATATTTCACAAAATGCCAAAAATTGGAGAAGAATAGGTCCAGGAATTATGGGACTTGCTGATATGTTCTTTAAACTTCATATTAGATATGGAAGTCAAGAATCTTATGATCTTTGCAAGGAGATATCAGAAAAGCTATATAATGAAGCATTACAATATTCTATATTACTTGGAAACGAAAAAGGTAATTATCCTGGAGATCCTAAAGCAACAAGAAGAAATTCATACTTTACAACTATAGCTCCAACTGGAAGCATAAGTATGGTTGCTGAATGTTCAGGTGGTATTGAGCCATTATACTCATTAGCATTAAAACGTCAGGTTCTTAGAGACCATACTGGCAAAGCAGCTGATACAGAAATAGAAGTAAACAAATATCTAAAGAAATATTTAGACAAGTATCTTCCATTATCTAGTAAATACATATTAGATTACTGCTCAGATAATGGTGGTAAACTTGGCGATATAGATTTTAGTAATATAATATATTTAGCCTTAAACGATAAAGCTACAAATATATCTGATATAGAGTTAGAATTAAATAGTGTTGGTCTTGAACATTTAAGGCACATATTTATTACTACCATGGAATTAACATGGGAACAACATCTTGATATACAAGAAATATGGACTAAATATTTCTGTCCACCAAATGGCGGCAATAGTATCAGTAAAACTGTAAATATGCCACATGATGTAACTCAAGCTGATGTAGATAGATTATATAAATTAGCATGGGAGAAGAGATGCATTGGTATAACAATGTATAGAGATGGTTCTCATAAAGGTCAACCAATGACTACTAATAAGAAAGAATCAGTAGAAGAAGTGGTGCCTGTTGATATGCCAATAGAGGAGGTGGTAAAACAACCTTCTACTATTGGTCAGTTTGAAACAAAACCTGCAACAATAATTAAATCTAGAACCTCTATGGGTAATCTTAGATTAGTTGTTGGATTTGATGATAATAAACCTACAGAAACTTTTATCATTGCAAGTAAGCAGGGCACAGATGTATCATCAATGTGTGATGCTTTGGGCCGCACTATTTCTATAGCATTACAAAGCGGAGTACCTGTAGATAAACTAACTGATAGTATATCTAATATATCTGGTGGATCTTCATCAATGTATAATGGAATTACAATAAAAAGTATTCCAGATGGAATCGCGCAGATGTTAAAATCCGCAAAAAATAGCCAAACTCAAAGAATTATATTATCTAATGTTAAACAGATAACAGAAGTTCCTTCTATTGAAAAAGATGATCCTAATTATACAGGAGATTGTTGCCCAGATTGCGGAGAACAACTAGTATTCGAATCAGGATGTAGAGGCGGTATATGTAAAAGCTGTGGATTTAGTAAATGTTAAACTTTTTATTAATATTTAAAACTTAAGGCCGATTAATTCGGCCTTTTTTTGTTATATCTTACTATGAAAATAGATACAATTAAACTATATAAAGCAGCAGATATTCCTGAAACATCTATATATGATAAGGCATATAGATACTTAGTTTTAAAACACGGATCAATTGTAAATAAAAGACATTTATGTATTCAGTATTATTATACTAATACTATCACATTTATAAAAACTACTTTTATATATGAACCAGGCTTCTATAAATTAACTTATAAAACATCTGAAATATGAAATTAAATCAACTAATTCTCTTCAAATTAAAATCAGAAAAACCATCTGCTTATGATCCAACTTGGAGGTCATTATTACTTATAAATAGTAAAATAAATTATCAAACATCGTTTAGAAGAAAAAGTTCTATAAATATTCCTCGTATAACTTTTAATTATAAAGAACTATTAATATCTAATATATATATTAAACGTATACTTAAAAATAAACAATTTTTTAAAATTGCTATTAAATCAAATAATTTATGAAGTTACAAAAATTGTGTTCATTTAAAGTAAAAGAAGAATTGACTGAATATAATCGAAACTATATGAACATAACATTTGAAAAAAACAAAAATTTAGTTTTTGATAGAACTTGGATTTATTCACTAATAATTAATGTTCCATGTATTGATAAAATTAATCAAGTTTATTATAGCAACAAAATATATGGAATTAATTTTTTCCAACTAGTTTATAAAATAAATAAATATGAAAATAGAGAAAATACATTTAAGATATTCTAAAGATTCATTTTATGCACAAGTTTCATTTCAAGAAACTACAGATTTTTATTCTAAAAGACCTGTAATTTCTTTATTTCGCTTTTGTGTTTATAAAACTAAGAGAATGCCAATTATACAACAAGCTATAATAAAAATTATTACTAATAAAGACTTCTTTAAACAAACTAAACAAGTTGAATCATTATATGAAATTACGTAGATCCAATCTTAATACAGAAAATTTATATAGAAATTCTCCATATTATTATAATATCATGTCTTTCAATGACAAAAGAATTTTTATTAGATCTGAAATAGTTATAGTATTAATTATAAACGATAATTTAATTACAATAGCGTATAGTAGTGTTCTTAAAAATCCTAATTTCTATGAAGAAACATATAAAACACATATATTATGAAATTAACATGTTTATTTTTAATTACTCCTAGAAATTTTTTTATACCTAGAAGATTTTTCTATTTAACTTTAAACAGAAATATGCAATTTATTTATGAAGAATTAGTAATTAGTATAAGTACTATTAATAATATTATTGATAATTCATATCAAGCTAAAGTTTCTAATTCAAGATTTTATCTTGATAATCGAAAAATTAATTCAATCATATGAAAATTGAAAAACTACAGGCACGTAAATTATTAATTGTGCCATCTTATCTTATACATATACCTATATATTTTACTTTAAATAACAGCAGTATATTTAAATATAATGAATTCGCTTTAGAGATATTTACATATGAAAATACTATAGTAAATTTTGTTAATACTGTTATAATTAGTACCAACTTTTATATAGATACTATAAGAGCAACTAATATATGAAAATTGCAAAATTACATTCAAGATCTGATAAAAAACCATCACCATATAAATATATATTTTTTAATAAAGATATTAAACCAATTCATAAATATTCAGGTATTACTATTTATACAACTAATTATAAGTTATCTATAATTCATTATACAATTTTTGATAACGATAACTTTTTTGGAATAACCCATGAAGATACAAACACTTAAAATATTTTATCCAAAAAGATATAACAACAATAGAATATTGACACTTAATTTTTCTAAATTAATTAAACACAGATATAGATCGGATGTTTTTAGCATTGATATAGATATAGCAAATAATAAAGTTAATAAAACTTATATTATTAATAGAAGCAATGCCTTTATAATGAAACATTATTATCCAAGTAGATACAGGCTTATTTAAATTTTGGCGATAAACCAAATTAAGTCGAGGATAACATGGCAAAAACTAAGAAAACATTACAAAAGATTGTTATAAAGCCAAATAAAGTTGGCATTTTAGAACTTAAAACACTAATTAATGCATTAAGCATACCTAATAAGCTTAAAGTAGAATCATTTTATAGTAATTCTGAGAGAATTCTATTCTCTCTCAAAGAAAGTTCTACATCTATTGAAGCATTAATTCCTAAGAAATTTAATTCTTCAACTACTATAACTGTATATAAAGACAAAGATTTTAATCAGGTACTATGTAATATAAAAGAGACCGCTTCAAATTTTAAACTTGAAGTAGAATCATATCTAACACCTAGTATAATCAATACATTACTAAAGGTAAATACTCTTAAGAAAGATGATTTACTTAGTAAGTACATCGATAAAAAGCAGCTACAAGCATTTCTAAAAAAGTTTTATGAAGATGATGATATTGATAATATGTCTCTAGATAACTTAGCTAATGAATTAGAAGGACTTTTATATGAATATTCATATGAGATGCCTGATTGGGTGATCAACAATATAGGTATACATACTAATGAATTTATAGAAGGGGATGAGATAATTAGTAATTTTCTAGATTCTCATGAAAGCTTTAAAGATAAATTTATTGCTATGTTAAATATATTCAAGCAAGGATATTTTAATATAAAGACATATCCATCTAATATAACATTACTGATGGGTTATGATATTGATTCTGAACTTCCATTCATATCACAGCTACCAACAAATCCAACTACAATTGAGCAAGCTCATAAAGATTTATTACCTAAAGAATTCAAAACTTTAAAGCCAAAGAATTATCTTAGACAAGGTGAGTATTTCTTTGTTCCAGTAAATAAACTTGATATTGACTGGTCTAATCTTTTAATTAATGATTTCTTTAGTTTAAATAATTTTTATGGGAAAGTTTCTAACAGAAATCATATTGCTAGATATGCATTTGTTTATGGAGGAGATGTTTATGTAACTGGTAAGATTGAGGCAACAAATCATAAAACGTTAAATTTGCGTGGTTTATATAAAGTATATAGAAACGCCGAGGTAGAAATCGAGGACGCTCAGTACGATTAACTATGAAAACACTTAAAGAACATCTATTGTCTGTCAATAGAGATGAAGTATTTACATTTCTATTGACAGTCACAAACTCTGAATTTCATCCTACATTAGTAGATGGATTAACCAAATACCTAGACGAAGTAGCTTCTATTGAATTACAAGAATCGCAGTATACTATTTGTATTGATTATAATAATCTCAATAATGTTCCTAGAGCTGTATTTGTAATAGATAATAATACTTCTGGGATAAAGCATTGTACTTCGATATTCAGAGAAGAACTTTTGTCAGCACTTTGCGCAGATGTTCTTCCTATTAATATAGTAGCAAGAATACTATTCGAAACTTGTACATTAGGATGGACTTCTGATTTAGTTAGAGCTAATTTTTTTAAAATAAGAGATATTAGTAATCTTATTCTAAAAGGTGATATTAATCTTGATGATGTTTCTCTTAAAATAATAGATCCGTCACATGAATTAACTACAGAAGAAATAACTGAATCTGCTAAAAAACTAACAGATGCTTATGAAAAACTTAAGTTTGAACAAGCTTTGTTTGATGAAGAAGCAGAAAAGAAAGCGTTTGAGGCTTCTCTTAATTCAAGCTTAAACATATAGGAAACAGCTAAATTTTGGCGGATAATTTAAACTAATGTCAACAAAACCACCCAAAAAACCTCCTACTAAAAAAACGAATAGGGGGTTTCCTCCTCCAGAACCAGAGAAATCACCAATGAATGATCAGGTACCTTTTAAGTTCATTATTGTCATGCTCCTTCTTTGTCTCGCTTTGATGCTTTCTACTTGTATGTATGAAGGTGTAGATAAGGGAGAAAAGAAAGTAGGATATCTATTCGGAGCATATCACTCTGAATTAGAGTCAGGCGCGCATTTCCCTGTAAATCCTTTCGTTTCTTGGACAAGTTTTGATCTAAGGCAACGAAATAAAAATTTCGACAATCTTGGACTTCCTTCAAGAGACAATAATATTTCTAAAGTAGATATTAGCGTACAATATGTTCCAATCGGTAATCTAGCAAGTTTTGTTATTTCAAATATTGGTACAATTGAAGACTTAGAAGAAAAGCATTTAGTCCCTAAGACTGAATCTCTAGTAAGGGAACAGGGAAAGACTCTTAATGTAGCTGAAGATATCTTTAATGATGTTATTCAGATTAATATGCAAGAGTCTCTCGCTACAGCATTAAATGAATATCTTAATCCTATGGGTTTAAGAATCATGTCAGTGCTAATTAAGGAAGTAAGTCCTCCGGACCATGTACAAACTGGTATTATTCAGAAGAAGCTAAGAGATCAAGAAGCCGAAAAGGAAATCTCGGAACTTAGACGATTTACAACAGAACAGCAGAAGCAGGTTGAAGAAGCTAGAGCTAAGACTACAGCTGCTGAAGCTGAAGCTAAAACTAAGAAACTACTAGCCGATGCAGAAGCCTATTCTATTGAAGCTAAGCAGAAGGCTCTTGCTAACTCACCAGAATATCTAAAGTTCGTAGCAATACAAACTCTAGGAATGATGGCGAAAGATCCTGCAGCCAAATTCTATTTCATAGATCCTAAGTCAACAAGTGTTCTACCTCTATTAAATTTAGATAAGTAATTCTAAAATCATGGAAGCTATAAATATCGAATATGTGATTAGATCTATAAATCCTCCAAATACACAATTTTTTGATAAAAATGTTATATTTTTTGAAGGATTTATAACAAAAACATTAACTCCTATCCAGGGTGCATCATTAGACGAACTGATTAAGGATGCTCTTAATAAGATATATTCAGAAAAGTATGATTTATCAGAAGTAAGCTTTAATACTCCAGATTCATATTATAGCTGGAAAGTCCAATATAACTTAGGTATAAAAACAGAGCATATTTATATATACACAGAAAATATAAAGCCGGCAAATATAAAACTATTGTTTGGATAAATAATATGGCAACAAAAAAATCACAGAATAAAACATTAGTCATAAAGCCTACTAATGGTAAACTAAATCTAAAGCCTCTAGAAAAAGTACTAGATACTATTGGAATTAATTATGATATCGAATATTTCCCAGAAATTTCCAGAATAGAGCTTTCGGTTAACGAAGATTCAGTACATATTAATGTGCCATCTATATGTCATGTTGGTACTGTTATTACATGTTACTATGGATTTAGTGACTTTAAACAAATAATTCTTCATATAAATGAAAATGCTGCCGTATATAATTACAATATTAAGATGAAAGTTTCTAAGGAAGCTTACGAACTTTTAAAAGATCATGATAATGGAGATGATAGTGCAGTTATATTGGCAAAAGAAGTTTTTGATACTCTTGAATATAAACTAGAATCTGAATTAGAAAATAATTTACCATTATGGGTACGAAGTGCTGCTACTAGCAGACAAGCTATATACCATGACAATGTAGAAAAAATATTTGCTAAATTAAAAACGCAAGATCTTTATGATATCAAGAGCCTTAGATCTATTATTAAATTAATTGAATCTAAAAAAATTTCAATTCCTGTTCGTGAATCTAGTACTCCATTACTAATTGGATATGACGTTGATTCTCGATATCCTTTCATATCACAATTGCCAAAACTTGCAAAAACTCTAAAAGAAGCACATAAGCTATTATTGCCCGCAAATCTTCCTAAAGATACGGAATACTATAGACAAGGTGAGTTTTTCTTTGTAAAGGTTAATTCAATTGATAAATTTGAATCAATTAATTTCTATAATAATTACGATTTAAATACTTCATTTGCTCGTAGAAGTTCAAGAAGACATATCGCAGAAAAAGTAATTACTACATATCATCCATCGACAGGCTTTACAATGTATGTAACAGGATATGTATTTGCTGATAACCATGCAACACATAAGTTTAATAATAACATATATAAAGTATTATTAAACAATGAAGTTGATATGGACGGAACTTACGATTAAATACCGTTAAATTTTGTTGGATATAAAAAAATGGATAATGATATCATTAGAAGGCTGATGTTAACAGTATTAGCATGTAGTCTAGTTTTAAATTTCTTGTTAATATTTTCTTTATTATTAATGGAAGGCAGTTTTAAGCCTGTAACTAAACCAGATGCTACCACTATATTAAATAATTCTATTAATTTAGAAGTTAGAGAACTTAGTGATACTTCATATTTAATATATGCCACAAAATGAAATAATATGTACTTGTTACAGACTTGATGAACAAGATATAATTCAAATGTATACAGAAACCTGCGAAATTTTGGCGGGAAAAGCTTGTAGAAGTTGTCTCAAAGAAGTTGAAGACATAATACAAAAATTAAATATAGAACAAGAAGCCAGTAAAACTGGTGAAAAATAAAAATTGCAATAATATTCTTGTGTATTGCTTAATCCTAATTAGGAGTTTTACAATATGAAGACCTCAACATCAACTCGTTATTCAGTTAGCGATATCGTTTCGCAGACAGGTGCTGGCGAAACAACTGTTCGTAGATACCTACGAGCTTACCAGGCGAGCCACAGAAACGTAAATATGCGTTCTGGAGAATCATGGAGCCTTAATACACAGACGTTCAATACAGTTGTACGTCAGATTAGAGCCGTGAGAAGCCGCCTTAACCTAGATTAATTTTAGGTTAAAATACAAGGTTGTACGAAAATACAACCACATAGCGGGGTAGAGAAGGCTGGTTTAACTCGTCAGGCTCATAACCTGAAGATCGTTGGTTCAAATCCGACCTCCGCTTTAATAAGTTAAAATAAAGTAGATAGAGCATGACATTATTATTGTTAGTCTTTCTAGTCATAGAATAAACACTACAACGAGCTACTATTTCTGCTCCTATTTAAGTCTTAGAAATTTAAATAGAATATAAAAAAACAAGTTTATGTCTATGAAATAACTTATTCCTTACAAAAATAAATCTTAAACTACAGTGCTGATTTATTTCTATTATACGTCACTAGCGAGGGTTTTAAACAACAATCGTTGTAGCCCAAATAAAAAAAATTACGCTTCAATAATCCGTATTTAATGAAATAAATCTATATTCAATGCTGATAGATTTACAATTAGTTTTATCAATAAGAGTCATAGAAGATTTTGATAAAACACACTAATAACTAGCCTATACAAGAATAATTATGAAATAAAATGTATAGAGACGACAGTAGAGAGTATTGCGATATACTTGCAGTCAGTGAAATCCTGGCGATTTTTTCACAAATATGTTAAATAGAATTAAAGAATTACTTAAAAAGAATACATTAGAAAAGATAAATAATGGATTTGACTTTGAATCAGCAGTAGATGATTCAATTGAAGAAATAAAACATAAATATCTTTCTTTAAAAGATATGGATAATAGATCATTAGAATTTCTCAAAGACGATATATATAATTTGATATATGACAAATAATACAACAAGTATACTTAGAATATCAAATCATAAAAAAAATATACTTTTTTTAAAATCTTTACAAATGATAAACAAGACAATGGCGATTCGCAATATAAGAATGGCCGGTTTAGATTATTTGGAAACAAATAACAATGAAGATTATTTTAACGCCAAAGGCAATAATACTATTGCACTTTTAGTTAATGGCGAAAAGATAATAGATTGTAGATATTGTTTCTAATACAAATATTTTTAATTTAAGTTTAAAAATATTAAAGTCTAAGCTCAATTTAAATCTATATTTACATAAATTTTTATGATTTAGTTTTATCTATTTATAGATAAAACATTTAGAATTTGAGTATTTACAGCAAACCAATCTTAATAATTCCATCGAAACGGAGAGGTCGCTGGTTCGAATCCAGCCTGGGGCATTCACGTCCCAGTAGCTCAGCGGTAGAGCTCTAAAAAAAAGAAATACTCAGCTTTGACATTGATGGATATTTACAGCAAAAAAATATAATAATCAACTTAAAAAGGTGACTAAAAAATATCCAGTATTTGCATTAAGGAATATTTACAGCAAACTAACTCTTAATAAAAGACCATTCGGAGGTAGTAATGTAGGTGCAACTCCTGCCGACATTCGCAAGATGTTGTCGTCTAATAGTAGGACGCTAAAAATAAAAAAGAAATATTCCGTTTACATAGGGGTTATAGCTTAAGTTAGAGCGGACGCGTAAGCGTAGGATACTAGTTCGAGTCTGGTTAATCCCATTTTTTTCTCCTCAATAATCAATATTGATAAAAATCAATAATGGAGAAAGGATAAATATATAATTTAACTATAGATAGATACTTTTCTTAAAAGCATTGAGCTTTATTACTACATCACACATTAAAAAGAAATTGTCTACTTAAGATAAATCTATATTTATCTATATTACATATAATACAAATGCTCAACAACAGCGCAAACTTGTGGTACGGTGTATTATACGGATATCAAAAGAACAGAGCATTATATTTTGATATCATTTCAAATTTGCATCTATACAGCAACCAAATAATAAAAAATTTGCTAAGTTTTTAAACCAACAGATGCAGTTACAAAATTTATGGATTCCTTCAGCAAACTAAAAACAACCGTTGTAGGTAACAAAAAAACAGGAATCCAGTTATAAATTTGTATGTCTACAGCAACAAAACTTCAAACAGAAAAATTGAAAAAAAGGAACATACAGTATGTCTAAACTATTACGATCAATAAAGAAGTACGGCGGTGGTGTCACACCTAGAAAGACAAAGAAGAAGACTTCTAGAAATTCAATTCCAAATACTAGTACTTTAAATGGTGCCCCCACCTTTAGTACAAGTGGAAACCCATTGCTAGATCTATTCTTTATTATCGGCGGAAGTCGTGGCAAGGATATCACATCTGAATTTGTGCGAGCATTTGGTCATGATCAGACTTTGACCTTAAGAATGCTTTTATGGGCTCGTGATTGTAGAGGTGGAGCTGGCGAACGCCAGATATTCCGAGACCTATTCAGACATCTTGTTGAGACAAGCCCTGCTATGGCAGCTTTAATGCTGCATAAGGTACCAGAGCTTGGAAGATGGGATGATGTTCTTGCCACGACATTCGGGACCAGTTTAGAGTCCCAAGGATTTGGCATGTATGCCGCTGCTTTGCATGCTCAAAATGGTCTTGCAGCAAAATGGTGTCCCAGAAAAGGCAAGGTAGCTGAAGCGTTCAGAGCGCATCTTGAACTATCTCCTAAGCGATATCGTAAGCTAATAGTAGGACTTTCAAACACAGTCGAGCAATTGATGTGCGCGAGACAATGGTCTTCTATTGATTACAATAAGCTACCCAGTTTAGCTGCTAGTCGTTATTCTAAATGTTTCACTAGAATGGATGCGGATAGATACAATAAATATCTAGAAGCACTCAAGAAGGGAGAAGCTAAGATTAACGCAAGCGTTATCTTCCCACATGACGTTGTAGTCAATTGTGAGATTGGTAATGCAACGACCGCTGACGAGCAGTGGAAGAGATTGCCAGATTACTTTAAAGGTGTTAGCAAAATAAATATTTTGCCAGTTGTAGATGTGTCTGGATCTATGACAGGACCACCTTTAGGCAACAATGGATCTGCTTGCCCTATGACAGTATCTACTGCTATAGGATTATACTGCGCAGAAAGAATGCCTGGTATTTTTAAGAATCATTATGTGACCTTCTCTAGTGTGCCAGTACTTCAGGCAGTTAAAGGTAAGACATTATCTGAAAAAATTCATGCTATGAAGACTACTAATGTTGGTTATGATACTAACCTACAGAAAGTATTTGATTTAATTCTTAATACTGCTGTTGCAAATAAGTTGAAGTCTTCGGATCTTCCAACTCATGTATTAGTAATTTCAGATATGGAATTCAATAATCCTAACGTTGGAGCAATGAACAAAACTAATTATCAGGTCATTGTTGAGAAGTATCAAAAAGCTGGTTATCCAGTACCAAAGCTTGTGTTTTGGAATGTAAGCGTTAAATCGTCTAACGTCCCAGTAAAAGCACATGACGAAAATACTGCTCTAATCAGTGGGTTTTCTCCTGCTATCGTCAAGAGTCTCTTAGAAAATATTGACGAAATGTCTCCATTATCAGTAATGATGAGAACTATACAAAACAGTAGATACGATTTCTAAGAGATATTTTACAATTAAATAGAGCCGGTTTTACTGGCTCTATTTATTTTTAATAAATAATAACAATGAAAATTTATAAATTATATTCTAAAAGAAAAAGATTTGCATCTGATATGTTATCAATTAAAGAATCTGGCGGAACTGTATTTATAAAAATTGAAGAATTATATCAACTACAAGATAAATATGATTCTTTGAATTTAATAAATTATAAAAAAAATGGATTTACTTATCAAGATTATAGTATTGGTATCTTTTTTAATATACATTTTTAAAAAACAATGAAATTATACAAATATAGCACATCACTTAGTGGAAGATATTCCACTACTAATGGTTCAATTATTAGTGTAAGAACAGAATTTTTAGATCGTCGTTATTGGCCTTCTTTAAATGTTCAACCATCTCTTGAACCATATAAAATAGAGATATTTATAAATCATTACCTTATTAAAAGAATATAATTATGAAGCTATATAAACATCAAGTTCCAACTGTTTTTAGATATGGATTAAATAATTATAATATCAGATCTGTTGAAAGAGATTTTTTATTTAAAACTTCGAAACCATCTTTCCCAAGTATAAACATAAATATAAAAACTAAAAATGGAATATGGATTTATATAAACAGTTATTATATATGAAACTATATAAATTTAATTTTCCTTCTGCTAAAGATTCAATTTTTGAAAATAAAACTATTAGATCTGCATTTATCGTCTATGTATCTCCTATGCGTTATTCTTTACCAAACTTAAATATTACATCATTTATTGATTATTATGATATATTTATAAATATAAAAACACAAAAATGCTAGGAATTTCATTTAATGAAACTATATAGATACTATCAACATAGGGATATAACAACATGTCCTGGATATTCTGGTAAAAAACATATTTCTTTTTGTAGAAAAGTTCCTGGGCAACTTATACAACATATGTATATTGCTTGGAATAGTCCTTATACAACAATTAAATATAATTTGATTGAATTACTTCCTACATATGAAGATTCTGTTTTATACAATATAAGACGAAATCCTGGAATTATATGAAAATTATTAAACTAAAACATCAATATAATTTATTAACTACAACAAATTGTTATGTCACTGATGTAATGATTGGACGCTCGTTTAGATCTACTTTTATAATAAGACGTTTTTATTATGATGAAGAAATAGATGATATCTATCTTAAGCTATATGAAACTAAATAGAACAAAAGAAGTAAGTTATTATAAATCAAATCGTCCAATGTTTAATAGGTGTACATTTTATGTAGAGTCATATGAAAGACTTACATATAATAAAATATTGTTTTCAATTTATCATAAGAACGTACTTATAAAAGATTTGTATATTAGATTTAACGTTGATTATAAAAATGAAATTAAATAGAGTAATATATACTTCTGGTATAGAATTTTCAAAAAGAGAAGATCCAGCACCTATTCATAAAATAACATTTTATGAAAAAAAGGGTTCATATGCCGTTAAAATACTTACATATTTGGAATATCATGTTTATTCTATCTATGATATATAACTAGCTTTAATATATATAATATGAAATTAATAAACCCATTCTTTTATAATAGTCATGCAATAAGATTTCGGGTGATATCATCTAGTCCAGAAATATTTTGTCAATTAGTATTAACTATTGATAGAAACAATATTCTTTTAAAAATAAAAGACTTTTACTATTAAATATAAAAATGAAATCATTTACACATCTGCACAATCATACACATTATAGTCTTAAAGATGCTATTAGCTCTAGCGCACAATTAGCAGAATTCGCCGCAAAAAGCGGGCAACCAGCGCTTGCTATTACAGATCACGGTAATTTAATAGGAGCTATAGAACACTATAAAGCTTGTAAGTCTTATAATATAAAACCAATTCTTGGATGCTTAATAGCAGGACAACCAATTATTACAATAGATGGCATTAAAAATGTTGAAGATATAAAAATCGGAGATCTAGTATTAACACATAAAGGTAGATTTAAATCAGTAATTTCAACTATGAAAAGAACTCATAAGGGTAAATTTATAGAAATTACATTAAATCAAAAATATCCAAATTCTGTTATAGTTACAGACGAACATCCTATTTATATATCAGATTCAGAGGGTAACGCTAAATTTATTAGAGCAGACGAAATAAAAGCAGGACAAAAAAATAAGCATGGAGGTATAAATAATTGGAATAGCTATGTTGTTTTTCCAAAAATTAATAACTGCCTAGAGTTAAAATTAAACTTAGAAACTATCTTACCAAAAGATTTTTCCTTTAATGAAAAGAATAATAGATGGGAAAAAGTCATTACTAATAATGTAATTGCTTATTGGAACATACCAAAAGAAATAGTTTTAGATGAAAAATTGGCTTATTTAATCGGTATTTTTTGTTGCGAGGGATCTTTTTCAACAAATAGAAACAAAAAAATATCTGGTCAAATTATTTTTTCTCTTCATTCTAATGAAGTTGAAATAGCTAACAAAATTACCAAATATTTAAAAGAATTGTTTAATCTTGAATGTTCTATTAAAAACAGAATGCCAAATAGGAATTCTTTAGAAGTATATACATGCAGTATACCAATAGCATATCTTTTTAAGTATTTATGTGGCAAAGGAGCTAAAAATAAAAAAGCTTCTAAAGAAATATTCTTAGTTAACCAACAAATACAATCAGCTTTTATACAAGGAATCAAAGATGGAGATTGTAAAAAACTTACCACTAATAGTAACAATAAGCAGCAAACTTTAAAAGTTATTTCAAAAAATTTAGCATGGCAATTCAAAACATTACTAGCTAATCAAGGTTCTTTTACTTCAGTTAAATATACTAAATCTAAAGAAAAAAGTCGTCAAGATACATATCTTGTGTCATATACAGATATTACTAATACAAAATTCAAACATTCAAAAGAATTTAATAATTTTGTAATTAAACCAATTAAAAAAATTCGCTCATTTATTGACACTAAAGATGTATATAATTTTGAAGTAGAAGAAGATAATAGCTATGTATCTGATTTTGCTATGCATAATTGTGAAATATATCTTGCAACAAAAAGCGCAAGATCTTCCAATAGAACAGACGGCAATAAAACAACTCACCTAACAGTCTTCGCCTCTACTAATGAAGGCTGGACTAATCTAATTAAGATAATTAGTGATGCCCATATTAATGGTATGGGTAGTGGTAAACCACGCGTAGATAAGAACTTCTTAAAGGCCCATTCTAAGGGCCTTATAGCTCTTTCTGGGTGCCAAAGCTCTCAGATATCAAGAGCTATATTAGAAGACAATATAGTAGGCGCTAAAGCTTCAATAGAGGAGCTACAAGGTATATTTGGTAAAGATAACTTCTTTCTAGAAATAATGAGGATTAATAATCCAAGACAAACTAAGATAGAGGAAGCTTTACTACAACTACATAAGGAAACTAATATACCAATAGTAGCTACTAATGATATCCATTGGATGTGTAAAGGAGATTACGACGTTCACGATACTATGATATCTATTCAAGGAGAAGAATTAAAATACTCTATGGATAGAAAATTTAAATATGATACCAAAGAATTATACTTTAAGAACTCAAATGAGATGAGATCTATATTCTCAGATATAGAAGAAGCCTGCGATAATACTTTGTTAATATCTGATATGTGTAATGTTGAGCTCGAACTTAATAAGATTAGATTCCCTCAATGGAATGATTCAGAAGGATTAACCGCGCTTGAAAGATTTAACAAGGAAGTGCTTAATGGTTTCAAAACAAGATATTCTGATAATAATATTGCCGCCAAAAATAGACTTGAGCATGAATTAAAAGTAATTATTAAATTAGGATTTCATGAGTATTTTCTAATACTATGGGACATTTTTAACTTTTGTCGTAAGAGTAACATACCTACTGGCCCTGGGCGCGGTAGCGCCGCAGGTTCACTAGTTGTCTATTGCTTAGGTATTACTAATGTTGATCCACTTAAATATAACTTAATATTTGAAAGATTCTTAAATGAATCTCGTGTATCACCTCCAGATATAGATAGTGATATATGTCAAGTAAGAAGAGACGAAGTGATAGAATATCTAAAACATAAATATGGCCAAGACTCGATAGCAAAGATTGGCACCCTAATGAAAATCTATCCTAGAACAGCAATTAGAGAAATTGGTAAAAGATTAGAAACTCCATTTGAGTTCTTAGCTAAAGTAGAGAAAAGAGTACCAGAAGGACCTAACGTATCTTTTAAAGAACTATTAAAAATAGATCCAGAATTACAAGAACTACAAAAAGAAAATCCTGCATTCTTTAAAAATGCTATTGGACTAGAAGGCAAACCAATACATACAGGAAGTCATGCTGCTGGTATTATCATATCTGATCAACCATTGTCTAATCTAATACCATTATCTAAAGATAAAGGAACTGATGGATTAGTTACTCAATATCAGATGAATGATTTGGAAGCAGTAGGCTTACTAAAAGTAGACTTGCTTGGATTAAAAACTTTATCTATTATCAATAGATGTATAGAATTTATTGGCACTGATCGTGCAGAGATAGAGAGAAAACTAAATGCAGTAGACGACATTAATGTCTATAACAATATATTTAGGAAAGGGGATACTCTTGGCATCTTCCAGTTTGAATCTGCTGGTATGATTAACTATCTAATAGATCTAGAACCATCTACAATAGATGATATTTCGGCAATGAATGCTCTATATAGACCAGGCCCGATAACTAGTAAACTAGTAGAGAAGTTTATCAATAGAAAACATGGCACGGAAAGAGTGGATTTTAAAGACAAGCGACTAGAGAATATCTTGAAAGATACTTACGGGCTTATGATCATGCAAGAAGACTGCATGAATATATCTACCGTACTTGCAGGCTTTTCGCCTGTTGAGAGCGATAACTTACGAAGAGCTATTGGTAAGAAAGATCTTAAAAAGATGCAAGATATTAAATCTCAATTTATAAATGGTTGTATAAATAACAATGTGCCGGAAAAAATAGCCAATGAAATATTCCAAGAAATGGAAGCTTTTGCAGACTATGGTTTTTGCAAAAGTCATTCAATCAGCTATGCTATTCTTGCATATAAATGTGCATGGCTAAAGAACTATCACCTAATTGAATTTATTGCAGCTAATTTAGATTTTGAGGAAAATAACGATGGTAAGTTGCAAACATTCCTACATTATGCAGAATCTAAAAATATAAAGATATTACCGCCGCATATAAACTTATCTGGCGTCAAATCCTCTATTGAAAACGGCAATATAAGACTAGGACTTGCTCATATAAAAGGTGTATCTGAAAATATTGCAAAACAAATAATAAAGAATAAACCTAAACTAGGATATAAATCTATGGCTGATATAGTGAGAGTATTAGAAAATGAAAAATAAACAAGACCCAATAATATTAAAACTATATTTAAAGAATAAGTATATCTATTTAACTTTAGATATATCAACTGATTATATTTCTATAAGAAATATATTAAATCAATTTAATAAAAATATAACAGATTTATTTTTCTATTCACCAGAATCGTGTAATTTATTAACAAAGAAATTAGAAAAAAATATTTATGATATTAATATCATAATTAATGATTCCTGGGGAGCATCTGCATCATGTAATATCCAATTATCAGATATTGAGCATAATAAATTACTTGAAGATTTTACTAAATATGAAAGAGAATACTATGAAGATATAGTCAAAAATAGTAATAATTTAAAACAAAAGCATATTGCAGATTTACAAAGTACAATTGATGTATACAAAAAGAATCTTGAATTAGAAAAAACAAACTTTGATAAATTAGTAGAAGAAGCAAATAAATATTTAAAATCTTTGGAGGAAAAATATGACTAATTTCAGAATGAGACAAAAACCAATATACTATCAACCAGAAGATATTATTGAATTTAAAGTAGACATTTATGACGGCGATTTATTTAACGATGTAATACATCGTATGATGTTAGAAATCAAATATAAATTTCTAGATACTCAAGTAGATGAAATAAAAGAGGCGTCAATTGCAGCGGAAGAACAAATACAAAAAGGAACTTTTACATTTGAAAAAGTAACTAAATATGATTATGATGATAAAATAACTGGCGAAGATATATTTTTATGTATAAAAATTCCTCAAGTAAGCGCAGCAATAAAGATAGCAAAAGAAAAATATAAAAAAGCTTTAGCTGACTATAATGATTGGCTAGAAAAAAATAAAGACAAAATAGAAGCTTATAATAAAAAAGAAAAAGAAAAAGAAGATAAGAATAAATTAAAACTTGAATTAGAAAAGAAAAAAGAAAAAGAACGAGCAATTAAAAACGCAATCAAACTTCTTAAACAAGAAGGAATAGATAAGATCTAAAACAAATCTTCAAATGAAATTATATAAATTTAACACTACTCGTAAAAATTTAAAAAATATTCATATAGATGCCAAAACATTTGTTGAAGATTTTATTGAAGACGAAGCTAATCCACTTAGCACATTTACAATGTTTTTTATTGAACAAAATTGCATAATTTATATATTCATAAACATGATATACAAATTAAAAACTAACATAATATAAAATACAATGCAAAAAAATATATCAATTACTCTTGCTGATAAAATAACAGAACATCTAGCAAAAACTGGACTCAGTTATGACTCTATGACACAACAAGAAAAAGACTTGGCTGCTTTTCGTAAAGAAATATCTAAAATTATCTTACAAGAACTAAAGAAATATACTATTTATTATAAAGTACTATGAAGCTATATAAATTTGAAAGCGGAGTAAAAAATGTAGATTTAATAGATGAAACTTGTAAAATACACATAGAAGTATTTTTTCAAGATTATGATAAATTTGACAGATTAAATATTATTAGTGATCAACCAATAGATTTTAATATAGTATATGAAATCTTTATAAACTTTTATGTTAAGAGTATAATAAAATGAAACTATATACTTTCAATAGTAAAATTCATAGTATAAAAGAAATACAATTAGTACATAAAGTAACTATAGCACATATACTTATAAATTATAACTTTACATTCGACAAATTGAATTTTACTACTACTTCTACTCGTGGAATAGAAGATGTTGAAATCAGAGCAATATTTATTAATTTATACGTAAATCTTAAAAAAATACTATGAAACTATATACTTTTAAAAGCACTATGTACGATAAATTAGATATACCAATAAATTGTAAGGTAAATATAGAAATATTTAATATAGACAGATTTAATCAATTTGATAGATTAAATCTTTGTGTTAATAAAATACTATTTAATAAAAATTATATATACAAGTTAACCCGCATATATATAAATATATATGTCAAAGTTTTGGATTATATAAGATGAAATTATACAAATTTGAAAGCAGTTTAAAAAATACTGCTATTACAATATCAGAACACTCTACTACAGATATAAAAATATTTACAAATAAACCATCAAAAAAAAGATCTACTTATGATAGATTAAATCTAGTATGTGAAAATGGTACTTTCTTTATAACCTCAATATTTATTAATATATACACTAAACATAAATAATATGGCTAAAAAACAATTAGAAGCTTTTATAAAAGCTGGAGCACTTGACTGTTTAGGGATCAATAGAGGAATGTTATTTGCTTCTGTTGAAGCAGAGATACAACGTGCCAAGACTTTCGTGAAGTCTGAGAAGAAGGGCCAATGGTCATTCTTTGAAGAATACGAAGGAGATGACTCAATAGAGAACATATCGCAGCCTACATTTTACGAAGGTAAGAGCTGGACTAAAGAAGAATATCAAGCCGGCGAAAACGAAGTATTAGAATACTATTTCTCTGGACATCCATTAGATATTATTAAAAATAAATATAACTTATGTGTTACTTCTGGCACAAAGAAAACTAATGATATTATCATTACTGGTATTATTAGAAACACGCAGGTTAAGCCTATTAAAACTGGCCAAAACAAAGGCAAAAAAATGTTAAAAGGCATCATAGAGGATAAAACTCTACGAATGCCTTTCACAGTGTTTTCAGATGTATATGATCAATATCAACAATTATTTGAAGATAATCAGATCCTAGTTCTAATAGGATATATGTCAGAAAAATTAGGCGATAAAGAAATAATGGTACGCGAAGCTTATCTAGTGAATTCTTTCATAAAAGAAAAAATAAATTCCATAATTATTCGGATAACTTCTCCTCAAGCCAATCTTCAAAAGATTGCGAAGACTCTTGATTCTCATCCAGGTACAAAAGAAGTTTATTTTTATATACAATATGATAATTACGAACTTCTTGGATACAGCGATTATAAAATAACATTAAACGATCATTTAATCGACGATCTTTGTGAAGAAGTCGGATATCAGAATATAAAAAAATATTCTTAGAAAAAGATAAAAGTCTATCTTCAGTACTCTTAGATATAGAAAAATACTTGGAGCATTTATCCCCAAGTATTTCTTTCATTTTTAAAAAAAAGAAGAGACTAGGTTCTTTACTTCTTAACAAGAAGTTTAATTCTATCTTCTCTCTTTTTAGCTTTCTCAGATATGGATTTGAATACATTATTATTACTATGATGTTCTCTAAGAACAGTTAAGAAAAACTCTAACATGTTACTAGCTATAAAACCAGCTTCAAAAGTTTTCTTAACATCTTTTTTAACTTTAGCTTTCTTCTTAAAACCTTCTCCACCATTAAGATATGTGTTATATACTTTAATCATCTGAATCTTTAGATCCTTAGGACTAATTTCAAACCAAGTATCTCCATCTTCATAAAATCTATCAAAAGAATTATATTGTCCTTCTTTAGTAGAATTAACTAAAAATGCAATTGCATCATTAGCAAGATCGCAATAACCATCATATGATGGAGTAATAATATGCTTCTCCATTGCAACTGCATGATGCAGTCCACTAAATAAAGCATCCCACTTAGATATATTAACAAAACAATCTATATTGTTTAATAGCTGCATATACTCATAATCAGCTAAAGATTCATTAATAAGAATAATATTAGGTAAATTATTTTGCTTTAACTTATTCTTCATTTCTAATATTTGATTTTTAGTATATGAATTATCATTTGAATCTCTAGCAGTATTAAGTACTTTAAGTACTAATACTACATTATCAGTATCTTTAAATGCAGAACAATATCCGCGAATTAACTCTTCAAAAGCATTTCTAGTATGTAAACAACCTTCTGCATAAAATATAAAAGGCTTAGTATCTTTTTCATTTAGAAATATATCATGAGTTAGATTAATAATATTGCCTGTATTAATACTAGGATTACATATATTAGGATCTATCATATAAGGAACATGTATATATTTCTTATACTTTGTTGTCTTATTTATCTCTTCTGTTTGTTTATAAGAATTTAAAAAGATATATTGAAAATGTTCATGTGCAGCTAACATTTGTTTATTAAAATCTACAGTATTATGTATATTATATAATACATTTAAAGAGTTAGGCATTAATTGAAAATTAGGATTACTAATATGCAATGTAATAATACTTGGATCTAAACCATTAGATATAGTTAATTGTTGCTGAAAGAAGCTCTCTTTGTCTAGAGTTATTTTAGACATTGGTTTATGCATTAATTTAACATTAAGCCCAAATTCTAAATTAAACGTAGTAGCCATAGTTCTAGCTAACATACTAGAACTACAGCTGCTAAGGAAATCACCTACTAAATTAATATCTGCTTGCATAATTAAATCTTCTCCCCAAATACACAAAATGTCTTTTTTCTAATAGGTTCAGAAACTTTTTGGAAAATACTATGCCATTTATCTACAAGAATATCAGTAGATTGATCTTCTAAATTAGTTCTACCATTGCGACCATCTATAAGAATCTGATCTCTATTAAAATAATAATGTCTTACAGCTTTAAGAGTTTTACCAGTATCTGCGATAATTCTCCAAATACAACTACCAGCTTCTGGTTGTAAAACACCAGGCACAGTAATCCCACCTTTAGATTTATTAATAATCTCACCGTGAGCAGAATAATCTGTACCAATAGAAGGAGTTTCTGCCAAAATAGATTCATAATTTGGAAGACCAAAACCTTCTCCGCCAGATAGATATATAGATACATCCCATATATTATATAAGATATTCATAAATCCAGGATCTAATCCCTTCTCTCTTGAGAAGTTAGGAGTATATATTACTTCACCATTTTTCAAATTAAATTGTTTATGTAATACTTCTACAGGCCAATGTTTATCTTCATGAGCCATATGGCTCCATAAGTAAACATCATTTAATGGTTCAGCTTTTGTAATATTTTCTGATTTACAATAACCACACACATGTTCAAATTTAGTAGTAGTTCCAGGATAAGTATCTATGTACTTATTAGTACATGGATTATAAGGAATAGGAGTGATTTCAGAACAATCACCACATATATAATATGCGCCACTTCTTATATAAGATAAGATCTCATATGGTTTCCATACCTGCTTTCTCCACTGATTTCTTCCAGCCCATCCCATAACAAAAGCATTCTCTGGTATATTTGGAGCCATAGCTTTTCTATGCTTCTGTTTTTCATTAGAAGGGATTTTACCGAATCTTGTTAAATCAGCTGGATGATATATGACTTCTATCTTAGAAGGATCTAATTCTGGCATACACTCAGTCATTACTTGTTTAGAAAAATCTACACATGTAACAAGCTGATCTACATTTTTAAGCCAAGCCTGATCTATATCTCCATATGGTATACCATCATATGTTAAATACAACACAGTTCCATGATTCATAATTGATTTGTGATTAATCATATGATTAACATACCAAGGATCTCCATAACCAAAAACAATATCTGGTTTAAAATCCTTAACAACATTAGGATAAGTTAACTGTCCATATCTATCAGCTTCTTTAAACTTATAAGAACCATCTGGATTTTGGTCATATTGTGTTGGTATAATTTGCCACATTGGTTTCATTATAGGATTGCTATGAAAATAGCCTAGCTGGACAATTTCATAAAACTGTCCATACTTATCCAATAACTTTTTAAATATAAGTCTAGTAACTTCTGCAAGTCCTGTATGTAGAACATGAGAGTCAGTACATATTAGTAATTTCTTTTTCATTAGAAAATTAGATCCTCTACGAATTGATGATTTATTTTTATTATCGGTATCCCTTCAATACTCTTAGCAAGAGAGAATTTGCATTGCTTTCTACATAAACACGACTTACATTTATTCTTTTCCATGTAAGGGATAAACATCCGTGAATGAACACTTTTAATAGTAGTAGTAATATATTCATAATTATCTTTTAACCTCTTATAATTTGGACTAATTATATTTAGTGTACCACAGATAGGATCATACAAATATGTAATAATATTTTTTTTGAGACCACTGGATTTAAGTATAATAGCTGGCAATAAATCATACACTAAAATATTATATAACTCATTGTTATCAAACAAGTTATCTTTAGTTTTAAAGATTACTAAATCGCCATTTCTGGTATCCAAAAATAACGCTTCTATTGAACCAGTTAAAACTAAATTATTGATGGTATCGTCCCAATAGTACAAACTTGATATAATAGACAAATGATCAAAAAAATCAGATTCTATTAATCCTCTTAAATTGGATATGGTAGTATTAATCTTTCTAGTATGGGTAATAACTTTGTTGCTATTAATAATTTGACTAAAATTTAAATTCTCTTTTTCTCCTACGTATTTATACCAAATATTACTATACTCTTCATAAATATCCGAATACTTATAAGCACTTTTACAAACAAATGCTTTATTAAAAAAACTTTGCAATGTTTTTTTTGTTATCAAACTATATAAAGCTGTCATATTAATATATAATTCTTTATCATTTAAATGAACATTTTTTTGCGGACAAATAACCTGGAATAATAATTTATTAAAATCAATCATGAATACATTTATAGAACTTACTAATAAAATTAAGCCATTCTTTAAAGAATACTTAGAAGAGAAGAACATCCCATTAAGCGGGATGTTCAATTGTATTAATCCAAATCATAATGACGGAACTCCATCAATGTCATATTTCCCAAAAGGAAATATTGTAAAATGTTTTGGATGCGGATACATAGCAGATATATTTATTGCATACTCAGACTTAGACAATGCACCAAAAAATGGTCATACATACGTAATAGACAATGTCAAGAAATTAGCAGAAAAATATAACATTCCTGTACCAAATGATATTATATCACAAGAAAACTTATTAAGTTACAATCTTTATAAAGTATATGAAACTATAGGTAATTTAATAATATCAGATGAACATTTTTCTGAAAAACCATTTATTATGAGAGGATGGAATGCAGAAGAATGCAGGAAAAACGGAATTGGTTCAATCAAAGATCCAGAAAAATTTATAAATACTTTACAAACATTAACTAATACTCCTAAAGAAACATTAGATAATTATGGTATTACTGAACATTTAATTAATGATAATACAATCATTATGCCAATTAAAACTCCAAATGGATCTATTATTTCCTTCCAAGGAAGAAATATGTCTATATCAAAAGGAGATAAACATTCCAGATTTTATATACTTCCAAAAGATATTAAAACAGTATCAGATACTGGAGAAATAATTAAAAAAGAAAATCCATTAGTTAAAAATATGCATTTCCTTCCTGGAATAGATAAGGCCATTGAAAATAAACATATGAGACTAGATCTTGTAGAAGGGATGGGATCATTAATATCTTTAAATGCAAATAAATATTTCAATGTTATATCAGTAATGACTGCTACATTTAACATAGAAATCTTTACATATTTACAATCACTTGGCTTTACTCATATTAATCTTGTATTAGATACAGATGACGCTGGAATGAACAAAATTCATGATTTAATTATGAATAAAAAATTGCCCCATGATTTATACATTACTGTAACCATACTAGATTTCTCTGACGAAGACATTAAAAATGGTCTTAAAGATCCAGAAGAGTATATTAAATTATATGGAATAGAATCTTATAAACATATTAAGCCAATGGAGGCATTCGAATATTTAGCTGGCGAGACAATTAAAAATAGAATTAATTTTCCAGTAGAAATTGCTATAAATCCTTTAATAAAAGATATTTGCAATTCAATAGATAGCCAGCTTAAGCAAAATAGAATGATAACAACATTAGTTAGTGTTATTAAAAAATTCCATCCATCCATTGACGAACAAAAATATATACAACTAATAACTAATGAAGTAGACAAAAGTAAAAGTGATGATACAAATAGTATTAAAGCACATATTATTAGAGAGCTTAACAAAGCAAAATCTACCGCAGAATTACTATATATTACTCAAAATCAAGTAGATCTAATTAAAAAAGCAAAAAAACTACAACATGCAGAAATATCAAACTATGAATCTTATATTAGATATAACACATTAATAAATCAAATAGATACAAATCCAGAATCAGCAGGATGGATAACAGGATTTAATAATCTTGATAAGATATTTAATAAAATACCTAAAAGCGAATGTAATATTATCTTGCCTGGAGATTCTCACCATGGTAAATCAATTGTTGCTAATAGTATGGGCATTAGCATGGCATCACTAACTAATGAAAATAAACATTGCTCTGTCCTTTATTGGGCTCTAGATGATAGTTTCCAGGCTATTTCATTAAGATCGATGTCTATCATTGGCAAGATAGATAAAGAGCTTATAGGTGGTCTTAGACGCCCTACAACAGACGATGAAATCAAAGCTCTGAAATATGCCAGAGAAACATTATCTTCATTAATAAGTGAGCAGAGATTTGTTGTAAAAGATACTTATGATATAGATTCTTTACAATTAGCTTCTCAATGGATACAAAAAACACAAGACAAAACTGGCAACGATGTGATTATGATTGTAGATGCCTTAAACGACCTTCCAATTGACGGAGACGACTTCTCACATATTGAACAAAGTATGGACTGGATTAATTATCTTACTAATATATTAAGATGCTGTGTAATAGCAACAACTCATAATAGGAAAAGAAATGCTCCTGGAGAACCATCTTTATCAGATTTAAAAGGTAATAATAAAACTGTATATGTTGGCAAAATTATTATGTCAATATATAATCAAATGCAAGAAGTTGGTCCAGACAATGCAACAATTGGATGGGTAAAAAATGGGAAGAGACAGCCAATTATTTGTGCTAATGTTATGAAAAATAAAACATTCTTCGGCGGAAAAGGAAAATCATATTTCAAATTACACGAAGATTCCATTTCTATTGAAGAAGTTCCTGAATCTGATATATTTTTACCAAAATCAACTGGAACTCCATCAAACATATCAATTAATCTAACTGGTCCATCAAACTATTTTGACACAGATACAGACGGTGTTTATAATCCATTTAGTTAAAATATTTTTCCATTATCATGAAAAACTAAGAATCCTATAGTATAATATGTATAAAAACATATATACAAAAAGGATTTCAAATGCAAAAAATTTCAGATAGAATAAAAAATATTATTGAGAATCAACATGTCTTAGGAGATATACGTCCACAAACTGGATTTTACCCATCGTCTGCATCAGTAGAATATAACGATCCAGTTCTTGGTCCTACAGCTCAAGGTGCTTGCCTGCGTAAGCAATGGTATGACTGGTATAGATTCCCACAACAAGGGGAAGAAACAATATCTTCTCTTGGAAGGAGCCTATTAGGTTCTTGGGTTCACGATGGATTCCAAAATCTTCTTAAAAGCATACAAATATATACAGATTTATATATAATAAATGCTGAGCATGCTTTTTGGAAACCAAATTGGAAATTATCTGGTAGACTAGATTTACTATGCTTTGACAAAAAAGAAAATAGATATGTAATTCTAGAAATCAAAACAGTCAATAAAGAATGGGGACCTGCTGGATTTAAACAGCAAATGGAATGCCCCAAATTAGAATATATATTACAAGGTACATGCTATTATTACGCATATGAAGAGCTTAATCCAAAAGTAATTATATTATATGTTAACTTATTGTCTGGAATGAATGTAGATTTCTTATTTGAATTTGAACTTATTATTCCAAAAAATAATACAGATAATATTGCTGTAACTGATGGATCAAAAATAACACAATTTCCAGAGATTTCTATGGCAAAAATAATAGAAAGATGGAATACATTAAACGACTATATAGCTCGCAAAGAATTACCACCAAGAGATTTTTGGCCTGAATTATCAGATGAACAATTAACAGCATTATATTATGCTGATAAATTAAGCTATAAAGCAGAAACAGAAGCAGTAAAAAAATGGCTCGATAAAGGTGCTGTAGAAGGACAATTACAAATGCCTTATGGCAGAAGCTCTAAACAATGCTCATGGTGTCCATATATTAATCTTTGTAAAAAAGATTTTAATGAATTCAATGTATCATGTCCAACTTCAGATACATTAGAATCATTTAATAAAAAAATGGAATCTATTAATTATGTTAGAGATCAAGAAATTAGACAACAAGACAATATTGATTATTTCTGATACTAAAGAAAATATGTTTGAGTATATAGAAAGATTTTTATTATTATCATTTTATGAATCAGAAAAAAACAAAACATTTACAAT
>JACCDT011457197.1_pt1 | contig 30503 bp, 29 predicted proteins | sample 7446291 | NCBI WGS metagenome assembly JACCDT01 (sample SAMN15323446, study PRJNA562643) | freshwater metagenome | isolation source: river surface water | place: USA:Blue River Watershed | collected 2017-08-17
AACTCAAAATCGAAGCAGCGTCTCGCAGTGATGGTCCACCGGACATCGCGACAAGGACATCATCTCCTGATTTCGCATATAGTCGTAGTACAAATCAATCAAAAACTCTCGAGTCGCGCTGCGTGCAGCCACATGATTTCCGGCATTTGCATCGACAATCTTGGCTATTTCTGATCCAACGTATTTGTCTTCCTCCAGAGCCGCACTACGGTCAGGGGAATCTGCACCGGGAAAATACGGAACTACTGCAGTTCGCAAATCTCCCAATGGCCAATTCGGATTAGTAGCATCGAGTCGATACAATTCCAGCAGCAACGGCGGGATCATTGTATACGCACACGTTTCCTTGGCTTCTCGCTGAAACAAACGATAAAGATCGTCGGTCCGAGCAATGTACGCCAAATCGACATGATTCGTGCGCCACACCATCGGGGACACACGTCGAAGTGTCACGGTAGCGTCGGTCGGTTGTCTCCAATTGGGCGCCGGGGTGTTTCGTGTCGGCCCAAAGGTCAGCTTCTCAAACGCACGAATGACATCGCCGCTGCGATTGACCACCGCGTTCGTGCCAAAGACCGTGCACGCCGGGGTGTTGACGGCCGTCTTGGCGCTCTCTTCAATGGAAAAGGTTTGTTGTTGCGCAGCATACACGATGCCAAACAAGGTGCATTCATACGGCGGGTTGTACTTGACCGTTGTCTGTGGTTTGATGGACTGCACCGCATCGTCCGCGTCTTCGGGGTCGACGTAGTATCCAGACTCCACGGGAACCAGCAACAAGTCGCCGTCGGCCACCTTTTCATTGGCTGCATGCACCACCATCACGTTCTTCACACCCATGGGACCCGGGCGCTGCATCTGCATGTCCAACGTGCGCATATCATCGTCGTCCATTGTCGCTCTCTTTGAATTGTGGTGAATGGATGTTTCATTCCGCGTATAAGTACATAAGACATTCTCGTCAAAAATCAATAATGGAATGAATCTTGTGGCCGGGCACACCGGAACTCAGCGCCGTGAAGTACGACGAGCGGAACCCCGCTGCTCCTCGTGCCCTACGATGCACATTGACGTAGCGCGTGATGCCGTCGACGCGACCCGTCTCCTGGGCAGCCGAAGAGAAATCCAGTCCGAATCGATGTCCAGGCTCGGCAGTGTATAGGCTCTCATCGGCCAGCTTGAATCCGCGAAAGATCAACGACGTGGAGCCTGCAAACGCGACCGCGAAACTGATGGGGTCTCCTTCGACGTGCTCGCCTTGGGTCACCATCGACACACCGATCACTTCGTTGAACGCAGAATTCACGGCGGTGTTGGACGCGACGAGATCCTGGTTCACGCTGAAATTGCGATACACGGTGTCGCCTTGCATAACGCCGCGTTCGGCCATGGATTTGGTGCGCACGCCGTTGGTGGCCGGGTCGAGACTCGACGTGACACTCAAGACACGTGATTCGTCGGGGGCCATCATGTTTCGAACCAGGCTTCTGTATCTGGCCATTCCATAGTCAACCAATCGCGCCTTTGACTCGTCAAAGTCGGTGGGCGGCGGATACCCTTGGTCAAAGTTGTACGCTAGATGGTTCTTGATCGGTTTGGCACCGCCACCCAAAGCAGGAGCCGATAAACCACCGCCCGATGACGAAGACATCATTGACGATCCAGTGGCTGCGCTGAGACTTGAAGCCGATGTAAGAGCAACAGCACGTGTCGACGCAGAAGCAGGAGCAGAAGCTGATGCGGGGGCAGTAGGTAATGTGGCAGAAGTCGACGACGATACCATTGACGATCCGGTGGCTGCGAATAGACTCGTCGCAGAGACCGGAATTGGGGTAATAGGATTTGCCGACGAAGATGTCATCGAGGATGCAGTGGCTGAGGATAGAGCCGGTGCAAATGTAGGCGACGGCGATCTCGGCGAACTGTCCGACGCCGATCCCTCTGAAGCATCCGCTGCAGCTCTTCTTGCTTTTCTGTTCGGCATTTACACGCAGACGCAGCGTTTGAATTGTGAAGAGAGACCTTGCCGTTTAATCAGGTACATATGAGCGTGGTCAAAAGTCGCGCACGAGGTCGATTTGTTTGTTGGCCGGTATCACCCCGATGATCAACGCCTCTTCTCGTATCACACGTCGTACCGGTGGCTCGGTGATTGGTCGGCGGGATCGTCGCGTCAGGTCGAAACGGAGTACCATGACGGGCAGATCGTCGTAGCGCACCTTGCGCATGACCGCGACGAGTTGAGTAGCGTCGTGAATGTCAAAGCGAGGATTGAGCACCCATTCACACACAAAGGCAAAGACGCGGTCTTCGAGCTGGTATTCGTTGGGCTGAGCACATGTACTCGGCGGGGGTATTAGCCCGGAAACATAGTGCCGACGATGATGGTGTCGAGCAGCAAACCTGCCCCACACTTCTTCGTCGATGATTGGGATCGGCGAAACTTGCCACGGGTCTTCCGGAAACCCGTTCCATGGCCGTTCTCTGTCGGGTCGCAGCGGCGCCCATCGTCCCCACTTGCTGGCGTCGCGAGCGTCCTTGTGTGTGATGATCGCTGCTCGATGTCCTACATGCAATGGTCGAATCTGTCTCCCGGTGACGGCGTCGACGCGAACCGGAAACAGGCCTTGGTCCAGTCGCACCGTGGCGGGGCCATATATCATCGCCGGACACTCGGTGGCGTTCTCGATGGTGATGGGCGATGTGCCGACCACGACACTCTGCTTGGCTTCGGGCAAGGAACAGTGTTTCAAGAGCCGCGCGTCGGTAAGTTGGCCCTGGAATGCAACGATGACGTCCCCCATGCGTATCGTCGTGGGCTGGGCGAAAAAGGTCTTGTCGTATAAAGTTCCCGCGGTGTTTACTGGGTTGAATACGTGATGTTCCGCATCGTCGTTGCTACTCATTGCATTGACGTTGAGTTGTGATTCGGCGAGGGTACATACGCAGGGGAAGAAGAGGTCGCGTACACGGGGGCCTCTACCACGGGAATCTGCGTTGGAAAGTACGCTTGGCGGTAGATAGAGCCGGTGTACACAATAGACGCGTATCGCTGCACGATCTCGGGCGCGGCGGGCTCCATGTTCCCGGCCACCGTCAACTTGAAATTGGTGGTTCCAACATAGTCGATGGTCACTTGGGCGATGTGCAACGCGGCAGTGGACTCTTCCAGGAAATACGCCCACCGAAGACTGCGCACGTAGGGATTGGGCACGTAGGTCGGATCCAAACACAAGTACGCGAATCTGGAATACATCTGCGCCGATTCCGGAGGCGGGTGCGGCGGGGAAGGCGGCGGAGGAGACGACGCTAATGCCGCGGACTTGGTTTCGGTCATTGCCGAGTCATTATTCATTGGCATTGGGTCTGTATTCGCTGGCACCGAGTCATCGTTCGTTGGCATTTGGTCATCGTTCGTTGGTATCGGTTTCAGTTGCTGGATCTTGCGTCGGGGTCTCATGGGGCAAACTCTGGCCCCGGAAATCAATTTGGGTTTTGATCTTCACACCCACCCCAAGACCGTCGAGTTTGTGAAAACCAGAAATGGCGCGCCTCGAATCCGAAGCCAAAACGCTGCGTGTGTGCAGCGCATGATGAAGATCGAGACCAAAGACTCTGACTCGGCGCTACGTATTCGGCGAGACGCGTTCGTGGCCAGGTTCAAGTTGCTGCAAGAGGCTCATACGCGACCCATTCTGATGCCCATCGAGGAAGCCATGCAGTGGCGCGACTTGGTGGTGGACCTGGGCGCGTGCCTATACAACGAACACAGTGCCTGTTCTTCGTACGATGCCGCGAGTGCCATCATGGCCGCAGCTTTCGACACGGTTTCCCCGATGCTGGTGCAACGAATCCCGCAAAAGGACATGTGGCCCGGCGCTACGATGCACCTGCAACGATTGCTGCATCGGTGTTTCTGGTCGGGTACTTTGCTGCAGGCCCAGACCACCCTGCGGTTCATGCCCTTGATTCCCTGCGACTTTCCCGATGTTCGTAACACCGTGGCAGTTCACTGCGCGTTGCGCCGAGCTGTGCCTTATCAACGCATCGAAACCGAACTACCCAAGACGGGGACCGCGTTGCTGCGGATCAAAGAGACCAACGGAGAATGCCTGCTGATGAACGACGAGTTTGATGTCCGGAACGTGCGCCCCGAGCACTTTGTCGCGGCCCCTTCTCCGAATCAAGAGACCGTGGTCTTGTCCGACACACAAATCAAGCCCCGTGCATCGGTATTGGGATGGATCGCGCGAGTATACGTTTATTTGGTGGACAAGTACGGCCGCGACGCCGTGGGACGCAACTTTGCATCCGACGCGCAGATTCTCGAGTGGATAGGGTTCGCCCGTTCTAACCAAGAAGTGTATTCCGAACAAGTGGCGGCGCATCTCACCGGCGACTACAATCCGTTGGTGCTCTTGCCGCGGAAAGACCGGGTGAAGTACGCTCGCACCGTGTTGCTGGAACGCAAAGACGTGCCGCGAAGTATGCCTATCGCTTCGTCGTCGTCTGTAGATCACGACTTTGAATGGACTGTCACGTCCATGTACCAAGCCGAAGTTGCCGAACTGGTGCACGCCGAAACCAACGAAACGCGGATCGTGGTGGTGGGCGACCCCAATAACGACGCCTCGATTTCAGACAGCGTCCAGGCGTTTATGGAAGACAGCATCGACAATGATGAAGCGTTGCCTTGACCATGTATACACTTATTCGTTGCACCCAATACATCGACATAATTCAACGTATCGCATGTGTTTCCGTGAAGGCGAAGTGTGGGACTCGAAGCGGCTGGCCCGACTGCACGCCAAAGCAGCGGCGCTTCACACTCTGGCGTTCCTGGCCTCTTTCGTGTTAGTAGTGTCGTATCCCAACAAGATTATCGTCGATGGGTTCCCGGTATCGGCCTGGATCGCCCTGTTCTTTGGCGTGACGGCCATCTTCGAGATGCTGGCGTCGCAGGTGCGCGTCATGCGAGTGCGTCTCAACGACGGCTATGCTGCGGCTCGGTGGATCGAGTACTCGTTATCGGCGACCATGATGTTGATCGCCATTGCCCAGCTTTCGACGCTCACCAACGCAGTGATCTTGGCCAATGTCGTAGCTATTCCGTCGGTGCTGACCATGATAACGGGCTATTTAGCAGAGAAGAAACACTCCATGGGCTGGTTCTACGCGGGCTGCGTCGTGGGCATTGTGCCGTGGATCCCCATCGCGGAACGGTTCTTCGCCAATGTGCACGACGTCCCCGACTTTGTGATCGCCATTTTCGTCTCACTTTTCATCCTGTTTCTGCCGTTTCCGATCATCGCCTGGCACTACCTCCAGGAACGCATCAACTTCGCCGAAGCCGAATTCTACTACACCGTGGCCAGCTTCACCGCCAAGTTCGCCTTGGGGATACAAGTTCTTGTCGGCGCCTTGCGCAGTGGAGACGAAGACATTGAGTACTAGCCATTGTTTCGGAATCGTCGACTTTGAGTATTAGCCATTGTTTCGGAATCGTCGACTTTGAGTATTAGCCATTGTTTCGGAATCGTCGACTTTGAGTATTAGCCATTGTCTCGGAATCGTCGATTTTTGGAATGCAGTGCGGGGTGAATCCGCGTCTGGAATTGTATTTTACGGTAGAGGCTTATCTCGTCGTGGTGGTGTTGGCGGCGCTGGGTTTGTTGAGCAGTACGACGTCGTTTGGATACGCCATATTCGGATTTGCTTTGACTATCATTGTTTTGATCGTGCCTGCCTTGTTGGTGTTGCGTCCCAAGAGTACCGATGACGTGTATTTCATTGTATGGAAATACGGACAACTCCGACACTTTGATCATTGGGATATCACTGCTTCGGATGATTTGAGGACTTTGCGGATCGATATGGCATGTCGACAAGATGCATAAATCGTCGTCTTGCATTCATAATTCAAAGGCATGGTGTGGTGTCAGTGTCTGCGATACTTTACTTTACAAACTCGCACCGTCGACAATGTGCAAGTCAAGGATGTCGCCGGGAAACACTTTGTGGAGCACGTGGGGATTACTATCCTCCTGGTGCTTCCCTTTGCTTTAGGGTTGTTCTTCCTCGTCACAGCCCCCGGCACTACACTACGCATCGCCGGCCTGTTTATATTGACAGTACCCATCGTGTATGGTCTGCTGTTGTGGTGGGCTAATAATCGAGCCTTTTCCGAGTACAGGGAAGCCACGGATATCACGGAACACAGTCAAACCCCGTGGTATTTCATGCTCCTCGAAGACCCCGTACTGCAATGTGACGCCATAGTCCTGCTCCAACACCGACTCGTCAATGTCCAAGCGTTGCTGGATGCCACGCGCACTCTCATGATCTCGAATTACAAGCGGACGTGCCCCCTGTACCCCATAGCCAAAGTCGACCGCAAAACGCTGCGCGCTCACTTGTCCACTCAGCTCGAGTACGATCTGCGCACCGGGAAGATGTTTTTGGATTCCATCGAAGCCCCGGCGCTGAACAACTCCGAGGCCCTTTGCCAAGCCTTGCTCAATAACGACGGAGTTTCAACGTCTGCATCTGCATCATTGATGCACGAATCAAAAGGACCCACCCATGTGATCAGCGATGCAACAGAAGACGCTGCGATGGAATCGGATACTTTGAATGAGATGTAAAGTCGTTGGGGTTTTACTTTGTATACACGATAGAGTCATCCTCCAACCTCTGGACTACGACTGCATACGCGAGTATCTCGGCAAGAGTTGAATCAGACGCATCCCCGTTTCGGACCTTGCCCAAAACAACACGGAGGCGCTCCACCGTCTCCTTAGCGACCACGGTGAATTCGTAGCCCTTGACCTTCGCCATAACGTCGTCGAGGCGCTTGAAAAGGGTGGAGATCAGCAGGCGAGATCGAGCTCTCTCCACGAATCTGTCGGGGGTATCCAATTGATCAGCAGGCGAATCGGAAGAAGAAGATGACGAAGCAGAGGCAGTAGCCATTGTAAAACGGCGAATTTGGCCAGTTGAAAAATGAATCAACGGCGCAGCCACAACTCAATCTTCAACGACAATGGGGATCGCCGAATCCGTTTCCGGTGACTGCCACTACCAACGAGCGTTGATTACGCGTCAGATCACCGCACTCGAAAACGAATGCAAACGACTCGATCTCAAGACTCAGGCCGAAGAGCAGCGCATCATTGTAGCTAATCGAAGAGGGGCATCGCGACAAGAACTCAAAAGACATGCTACGACGATCAAGTCCATCGAAAAGGAACGCAAAGTCATGCAGAAGGTCGTCGCCAGACTTCAGAGCATCTCTGCTGACTTTGTCAAGGCCCAAAGCACGGAGATTCTCAACGAACACTTGTCGCAGCTCGATGACGTGATTTCGCAAGTCAATTCGCAAGTCGTGATTCCTGAACTCAAGCTTATGCAGCGCAACAAGCAGCAACTGAACGCCAAGTCCAAGGCTATGAACGAGATCATTGATGCTTCGGATGAAGAAGACGAAGTTGAAGAGGAAAACGAAGAAGAAGAGGAAAAGACAGCCAACGAGATACTGGACAGAGTGTTGGGTCCTTCGTTGCTCACCCAGTTGGACGAGATCCAAGTTCCTGATACGACGCCGTTTACACTCAAGACAAAGACCAAGTCGACGAAGAATAGTGTAGAAGACAAGAAACAAGACAAGTAGTAAACGTTGCGATTTATTCGGCCAATGACGATGCAGACGTCACTGCGACGCGGGACAAGCAGGATACAGCGATGGTGAGTAGAGCTGCCAAGGCGATGACCGCGCCCAGAATCACGATGATGACTTGGGTGCTGGGACGCGTGTCTTGGTCCGTGGCGATGTATTCGCATAGAGGGGAGCCTGGCCATCGCGTGCTCAGTCCGACGCTGCACACTTGGCAAATTTCGGTGTGGATTCCGTCGGTGGTTTGGCCAATGGGACAGTCTCGGCACTCGACGCTGCCTGTGATGCTGGCATATTGGCCGGCCGGGCACTCCGTACATTGCTCAAAGCCGCTGTACGGAGCATATGTGCCTTTTTCGCACGGAACGCACCCGCCTTCCGCGTTTGTATCGAAATGGGTGCCTGGTGGACACGGATAACAGACTCCAGACGTAACATTCGCATAATGGCCACTCGGGCAAGGCAAGCACACGGCGCTACTCACAGCGCGATGGTGTGCAGGGCACAAAGTGCATTGTGCCGAGCCTTCCACGGCGGCGACCGAGCCTTGGCCACAGGGTAAGCAGATCTCCGAGCCGGCTTGCGACGAGTAGGTGCCGATCGGACACGCCACGCACTCGGTGCCTTTGCTATATGTGCCGGGAGGACAAATGGAGCACGCCACCGAGTTTTCGGCTTCGGAGATGTATCCGGAAGGACAGATGCGACACACAGCCCCGCCGTCGATAAACGCCCCGGCAGGGCATCGTTGCTGGGGCTGCGCATTAGTTATCGACGATGTTGCTACGCACACGACGACGAGCAAGAGTCTAAGCATTTGAGTTTTGATGATACATTTCGATACATTCCTTTATGCAGTGATTCATTCTAATGCATCCAACGGCATCGTCAGCGTCTTGGAAGGTACTCCGTTGCTTTTCTTTGATTTCAGCTTGGGCAGTTTCAAGGGCAATGCGTCGTCTTGTAAAGGCGGAATTCGGCGTTTCTCCTCGGTCTTCCATTGCCGGACTTGGGCTCCAAACGACATTTCCGAGTCCGAGGCTTCGACCACTTGGAGCAGAGGATCGGATTCCTGGTCGCGATGAATGTCGTTGATGGTGTCAACGGCGGCTTGCTTGGCCTCTGTGGCAATACTCGGTTGCTTGGACTCGCCGTTCTTGGTGTTGCGGTTTCGACGGCGTTCGCTTTCTTGGGTGGCTCGCTTTAGCTGTGCTTCGACAATCTCTTTCAGATCATTGTCGCTATTGGCGATTTGGGTCATTTCGGCAGCAGAAATGAGATCCAGCCATTCGGAATAGGCGGCACTATAGATGCGGTACTCGCGCACCGCTGCTTGGTACTCGATGATCTTTGCACCCACTTCGTACTGGTGATCTGGCAACGGGATGCCATCTGCGTCGTACATGCTCATCACCTCTTTTTTCTTGTCCGACACCTTTTTGGCTGCTTCCTCGAGATGGGTTCTCGTTTCTTCCACCTTGGCCTTTTTGCGCTGGGTGATTTCCTCGGTGTTGGATTGCCACACACCCGTGCTCAGAAACGATATGCATTGTCCCATTGACCGGGGAAATGAATGAATTGTGACTCTTAACAGTGAAGAATGTATACGACGTCAACTACTCTTAACAGCGAATTTATACAACGTCAGGTAGAGTACACTGTTTCCCACTGATATTCCTTCTTGCGATGAAGCTTGTTGCCGAAAAACTGAAACGCGTTGGTCTCGTGGTTCTTGCGTGCCAACTCGTACCGATTCAGATCCAACTTCTCCGTAGAGTTCTCCATCGCGTAGAGCAGCATGTGGGTGCCGCACAAGGCCGCGAAACGCAGAGAGACCACGTCCGCGAACATGAGTTCGTGCAAAGGCACGTTGCGCCACTTGGCATTGCTCTTGATAAACTCGTGCATCTGCATCACCGCGTACGATGCCGTGGGGACGTAGAATTCCGGCAAGTAGCGCAACAATTCGGGGAGACTATTGCATTGATTGAGACGACGCAAGGCATCCACTCCCACTCGAATCTGCAGCAAGCGCTTTTGCCGCAGCTCTTTTTGGGCTTCTTCTTTCTGTTCCGGAGTCGCCATCAACGCCATTAGCTTCTCTTCCAAGGCGTCGAGATCAGCGGCCTGGAACGCCTGGCCATTGTCTGTTGCGACGGCATTGCGTCGATGTCGAGCGTGTGTTTGAATGGGCGCACCTTGCACCAAGTCGTTGTAGTCTCGGTTATTGTCCTTGTACATCTTCTTCTCTTCGATCTCCAGTTCTTGCCGCAGATCCAGATTCAAGGGATTCTCTGCGACTTTTCGTCTCAAGTCGCGCAGCTTGGCCATTTTCTCAAACGTGTGCCGTTCGTATCGATACTCTTGTGCTTCTTGATCGCTGTACACTGAAAATTCGTCTTCGACGCGACCCATCACCAAGTGCCACAACGTGGACCCCGATTCGATGTCCGGGAAGATGCGCACCAGAATCAAGTCAAGGTTAGTGTTGGCTGCCCCGGCCATCATCTGTGCAAAGTGGTACAGGGGGCCATACGCGCGGGGTACGTGGGCCGCATTGGTGATGCGCTGGATCGGCCACAGAGACAGACGCTTCTCCTCGTCGATTTCCAGGGACAAGTTGATCTTGGGCTGGTACTGCGCCGTCTTGACGCCCACCGACTCGGCCAACAGCTGGTCCAACTTGAGCAAGTCGTCGCGGGTCTTAGTCTGGTGGATCTCGCGTTTGTCCTTGACGAACTTTCGCACAAAGTTGGCAATGCGCGCATCCTGGTACTTGCTGAGCAGCGTGTCGTTGACTTTCTTCAGTACCGCGTACTTGCGATACAGCGTGTCCATGTAGTCGGCGATTCGGTCCAGCTCTTCGGCGGTCATCTTCGTTGGGTCCACCACGCCCAACAACTCCATCGACACGTCCTCGTTGACTTGAGCGGCTTCTTCGTCGAGCCATTCGACGACCATTGGCACCACACCATCACCTTTCGCTTCGTTATTGGCTTGGGCCGCGGCTTCCGCGTCAACGGATTGCTTCTCGATCAACAGACGGCGTATGCGATCCTTGAATTTGACCACCAGTCGCATTTGTTCGGCATAGCGTTTGGTTTCTTCTTCCTTTTGAATGCGTTTGGCTTCACGCTCGACCACTGCTTGCACCGACTCGGGATACGCCTTTTCGGTGATGGTCTCGTAGGCGCGCATGACTGCCACTACCAAACGAAGGTACATGGTCTTTACGTGCTCCGCGTAGGAAAGTCCCGCCACGTTCCCTTGCGGTGCCAGGTTATTGTCGCGTTCTTGCTCGAGGAGTTTGGCCTCGGCCAGCAGCGTTCGACCCATACGCGTCTGGACTTGGTCCCACATCTTTTCCAGCTCGGTGTCTACCTTGCCGAAAGTACGAGTCACGACTTGGCCAAACTCCGTTATCAAACGAGACGAAGCATCGATCGTCGTACGGTCAAACACGGACAGGAGCTGCGGGATGGTCAGCTCTTTCCGCTCATTGACCTTGGAGAGAACGGCAGCCGCTGCACTGGCCCATTTGTTCATGTACTCGTGGATCGGCGCGAATGCGTCTTGGCGCCACCCTTCGTCCCGAATCATGCGACGCAGCCACTGATAGCGCGTCTGTCTGTTGATGTTGGTGCGTATTTCTATGGGCAAAGGGCCTTGGATCTCAAGATGCCCCTTAACGTCTTGCTCTAGTCCAACGCCGTTGCCTCGTGTCCACTGATTGAAAAAGTCGTCTTCTGTGAGCTGGTATCGATTGCTCTCATAGGCAGCAAACTGGGCCAACTTGTCGCGGAACGAATCGAAGACTCGCGTGTTCCAGTCGACGAGTCGAGTCACCCATGCAAACAAGCTGTTCACCGTTATCATCGACTCGGTCACAAACTCGTCGACAGCATCTCCTCCTCCTCCTCCTCGTTTTTCTTCTATTAGGGGTGGGTCGTCGTCGTATTGAGAAGGATCGAACCTCAACGGTGGATCCAGGTCATTCAGAAGTCGGCGGACGCTAAACACATCGTCCACGTTCAGCGGGGCAACGACGAGTGCCTGTTCTCCGTCGTCGTCGTCATCGCCGTCAATGGATATTGTCGGGATTTGGGCCGCGGGTTTGGGATTAGGGGCTTGAGCCGCGGGCTTGGCTGCGGGCTTGGCTGCGATGGGTTGAGCCGCGATAGGCTGGGCTGCGGGTTTGGCTGCGACGGGCTGGGCTGCGGGCTTGGCTGCGATAGGTTGAGCCGCGGGCTTGGCTGCGATAGGCTGAGCTGCGGGCTTGGGATTCGGGGCTTGAGCTGCGGGCTTGGCTGCGATGGGTTGAGCCGCGATGGGTTGGGCTGCGGGCATGGGATTCGGGGCTTGAGCTGCGGGCATGAGATTCGGGACTTGAGCTGCGGGTTGGGCTGCGACGGGTTGAGCTGCGGGTTGGGCTGCGACGGGTTGGGCTGCGGGCATGGGATTCGGGACTTGAGCTGCGGGTTGGGCTGCGATGGGTTGAGCTGCGGCCTTGGGTTTGACCGCGACCCCAAAGAGACCAATTGGCATGGGCGCTGCTACGGGCTGAGGCTGGGCTGCGACCACTTGACGCGATCGCGAATATTCATCGCGAAGCTGGAGTGCAGAATCATTGGCCGATTTCAGATCGTCTGCGTTCAACGGGGCCACGACCATTGCATTGTGCACACTCATATCTCCGGGTAAAGCTTGTTGTTGTTGCTGTGCATGTAATCGTTGGACATGTTGAGCTACAGACGCCACGTCGCGCTCTTCTCCGAGCGGGGCCACTACAATCGCAGGCGACGACATTAGTGATTTGCGAAACTGAGTATCTATGAAGTATGACACCACAAGTCAAAGATCATACTCTCAACTGCAGAACATACATGGCATCGTCGAGCGGCGACGAGTATGCGCGATGGGGGTGTGTGTATTTCCAGCCCCCCGAGCACACCCAGCTGCGATACGAGATTTCGCGTGGCCAATTGGCCGCCAAGATCTCCCGTGGCGAGTTCCGCGACCTGCCTGTCGACGTGGGACACGCCTCCGAGGTGGCCACCGTGGGTCGAGTCACCGATGCCGTGCAGGCCAAGACCAACGGCTCGGTGTTTGTGCGCGTAGCGGTGAAGCCCGGCAGCCTGGAGTCCGACTTTGCCATCTCCATGATGCGCAACGGACAGATACGGGGCTTGTCTCTGCAACACGACTCGGGCACCGACGAGCGCAAGTTGTTGGCCGTGGGCGTGACGCCCAAACCGCGTCGGCCCAACACGTTTCTATTGCCCGAAGGCACTGACCCTTTGTCGTCCACGAAACGACACAGCGGATCAACCATTGTCAGTTTTTCTGCTTTTGATTCGTTGGATATATACGGTACTCTCGATGCGTCCTCTTCTTCTCAAAATCCAAACGCCCCCGAAGCCGACGAAATGTCTTCGACTCAGCCTCCTGCCACTGCTACTGCTACCGCTACGGCTCAGCCCGATGCTAAGCCCCAAGCAACGAATCCCCAAGCAACGGCCCCTGCCCCCGCCAAATCTGCTGAGACGAAAGGCGTGATGCTCGATGGCGAAATGGCCACGCCCGAAGAAATCAAGGCGTTGGTGGACTACACGCGCAAGATGAAGCAAGAGCTCGAGGAGACCAAACGCGCCATGATGGAGAAGGAGAGTCTGCTCAAGCCCGTGCTCGAGGAGCAAAAGAGCAAGGCGCTGCGATTGATGCAGGGACTCTTTGATCACGGAGTGGCGGCAGTGAGCGAGGCCGAGAAGAAGGAGATCGAGGAGACACAGAGTCGCCTGATGACCATGGTGGAGAAGGATCCCCAATTGCTGGCCCGCATTGCCAAGTTTTCGTCGACAGAGCAAAAAGCAACGGCGCCGGTGAGAGATCGTGATGCGTTGGGTAGATTCGTTTCTTCTTCCTCCTCATCACGCGATGATCAGAACCAGGCACACGATGCTCAGCAGCCACCGCAACGAGAAGACCGTCGATCCTCCAAGCGCAATCGTTCCGCCGACGAGCTGATTTCCGACTATTCCTCGTCGCCTGCGACTGCAAACGAAGGGCTGGCTAGCAAGCTGTTGATGCGCGAACCCGAATCCAAGGGCCAGCCTCGATCGCTTCACCCTGTGTTGCGCGACATTCTAGGAGCCGGTGCGTTGGAACAACGACGAGCTGTGGCGTACTCGGCCGCATCCGCGGACCAAAGTCAAGTGTACGAGCAGTTTGAGCGCAATCGCGTGGAGGCTCTTCGCGAATTGAGCATGACCGGCGTGGGCACAACGCTGCTGGCGACCACCGAGTTCCCCAACATGCGAAGCTACGAAGACTATCTGCGCTCCGGTGCTGTGTAGCGACGTCGACACAATTCAAAGCATGCAGGCACTATTCGCGCAACGATTGCTTCAGTACCAAAAGCACCGACTCGTTGACAATGACGAGGATACCAAGAGTAAATGTATTGTTTTCTATGACACCGAAACCACTGGACTGGACGCTCGGAACAAGGACCAAGTGGTGGAATTGGGCGCCGTGTGTCTGCATACGCGCCAGACCTTTGACCGGCTCATTGCGATCGACCCGTTGCAATTTCCCCAGTACACCGGGGAATACACCGGCATCCTGCCCTCGATGCTTACCGATGCGCCTCCGTTGGCAAAGGTTCTGACTGACTTTTTGGAGTGGATCCAAGCCCAGTGCGACGAATCGTGCCGAGAAGTGGTGCTCGTGGCCCACAACAATCATCAGTTCGACATGGTGTTGCTGGAACGCCATTTCCAAGAATGCAAGATCGACGTGCCCACCGTGTTGCGTCCGTCGTTGACGTATGCCGATTCTCTGCCCGCGCTCCGACACGCAGCACTCGCCAAAGTCAAGTCGTTTGCATTGGGCTCGTTATTGGGACTTCCCGACGTGAAACTGCATCGTGCACTGGCCGATTGTCAGGCATTGGTGATCGTTTTATTCGATGAGCGATTCGATACTAACAAATTATGGGGACACATGTACGAAAAACGCAAAAAGTCGTCGAGTTTGGATCGCGGCGAAAAGAATAAAGCATAATGCATGCTTTAGATCAGAGTGGCGCCTTCACTACCGCGTTTTTCGGCACCACCCATCCATCGCCAGAGGGTGTTGACAAACTCCTGCTTGAACCAGAAGCAGAAGAAGAGCGTGTTCATAGCCAACATGTAACCCACGTACACCTCGAAGCGGGCATCGGCCAAAGCCATGGGCACGTTGCTGCCATAGGCAGAGACTTCCGAAGGCAAACCATCTTCCACATAATCGGACTCGACTTGGTGGTGGTGTCGGAAGAGAGCCAGTGCACCTTGCACCGCATAGGCAATCGCGCCGATGCCCCAGGTGGTGAAGTCGTCCTTGAGCGTGGCAGAAGCGCTCTTCTTCGAGGCCATCATGCCAATGGCAATGGCGCCGAGCAGGTACATGATGGCGAACGAGGTGGCGGTCCATCCAAAGGTCATGTAGTTGAGGAAGGCCTTTTCAGTGAAGGCGTACATGCACGCGATGATGAAGAAGATGGGTGCTCCCAGAGACACTAGCCACAAGAGCTTGCGGTAGTTCCTGTACGAGAGGAGCGACGACGAAGATCTGCTCGACGACGACTTGGGCATTTTCACAGACGAGGTTGAGTTTCACACGCAACACAAAGAAGAAGAGGAGTCGTCGACTGTGCGTATGTACCCTTCATCCACCGTTGCGACACAAAGTACATAGCCAATGTTTTTCTTTCCGTTCCTATTGGTCGGCCTGGCCGGGTCGTTCATCGACAGCGTGATCGCTCGGCTGTTGGACCCCTTTGAATTTGTCGGATTTGCATTGGGGTTCGGGTCCTTGTTCGTGTCGTTTCTGCACAACCCGTCGCGATGGCGGGACTTGGGCTTTGGTGCAGTGGCTCTGTCCGCCTCGGCGTGTGTCGACGCAGCCATGGCCGATGTCTTCCTCGACGCTATAGCATGGAGCTCAATAGCCATGATCTTTGCGTCGCTGGCAGCGTCGACCGCGTGTCTCTTGTTTTGTGTGTGGTGGATCCCCGATCGCTACGGCTTTGACCTGATGATCATCTCGTCGGGGTTCAACAGCTGGCCCACTGCTCCGCGACGCACGTCGGACGCCATCATCCACCAACTGGTCTACTTTTGCTCGGCGGCCTTTCTCGAAGTGGGCGTCCACGAGATCATGCAGAACACGCACTGGATATGGTCGGCACTGGCGGGCGTGCTGTGTCTGTTGCTGCTGGCCTATGCTCTGCGCATCTCGCCCTTGTCGCTGATCCTCTACACAGTCGCCTCCTCGGGCTTTGACCTGGGGTGGTCGGCGTCGCTCTGGACACTCAGTCGACGCAACGTGTGGATCCAATTCTACGTGGGCAATGCAGCGGGCCTTTTCCTCTTGTTCTTGTTGTTTGGTACGGCGTATGTCACCTCGCCAAAAGATCACTACTGGAAATCTACGCGCGATAAATAAACATTGCTTCAGCGTTTATCACGTATTGTAGTCGTTGACAGGTACGGCGTTAATGCAGACGCAGATACACTCATTGCCGATGATGACGCCAACGATGAAGATGATGGCGATGCCAATTGCGACGAAGATAGCTGTGACATGAGTGCATCCGAAGACACGCTTTCGTAGCGGACACATCGTTCCAGCATTTCGGTGTACCGGTGCTCGGGTTCGCGGATTTGGTCAGGACGGATCAGCCATTCGCCGGTCCACCGGAACGTCCTTAGCCATTCCAGTACGCGTTTCTCGGTCTGCGTGATGCTCTTTTGCTCGCATCCCACCACGTATCGCCAGTTCCGCACGTTGAACAAATACAAGCGAATGGACGGAAGCTGGGGAAACGAATCGGGCGAGTGCGTGCACATGATGCGCAGGAATGCCACCGTCACACGTCGAAACGAAGTGATGTTCTGGTTGGTGTGAAAGAAAAAGGCGCACGCCAAATTCTCAAGCAACGGCGAGTCCTCCTTGTTGTGCAGCACGAAACATTCGGCCAGGAGATTGTGCGCCAGTGCCAATAGACCCGCGCGCACTCTGCCGGCCACCGTTTCGAACGACGCCACTCGTCGCGCCCGCTTGGTGTAAAACGGCGAGTCCACGTTCATGCGCTCCACATCCTGGCGAGATATCCGTTGCTGCTGTGACATGGAAGACATCCAAAGACTGGAACTCAACGATTCAGCGCTGACGGTGTGCGGTGGACCCAGCACAATACCGGTGACTGCACACACCATATCCCCGGCGCGAGTCTCGGTGGCAAACGGACACTTGTCATAGGTACGTGGACATTGTGTGTGGGGATGCAAGAACACTTGTCCGGTGAGTTTGCAGATGCGGAATCGTCGACGTTCAAAGTATTCGCATCGGTGGTGCGAGTCGTTATCAAAGTGACGAGGAACACGTGACCAGTCGCCACGGAACGTGTCCGCATTGCATTGAGCCCATAGTCGGTACAACTCCAGAATATCGTGCTCGTCCTCGAGTGTGACGCACAGCGCCATTGTGTCGTAGTTTGAGTTGTGAACGTAAGTGTCGTGTACTAGTGAAAGCGATACACTGGATCCGTTTTCACGCCCAAGAACGCGGCAATGTACTGGTTGATTAGCCGGGGATCGTTGGCCAAGAACTCGGCAAAAGCATTGTGTGAACCCTTTGTTGCGTCTAGGATACCGTGCTGCAGAATCATCTTGTAGGCCGTGATAGCCGAATCGCCGGCTTTGGAAAGATCTGCGGCCGGATACTCCTCGCCGTTGATCACGCCGTAAAATGGCACATTAACGTCGCGATTGAACATCGACATGTCGCCAAAGAGACGCACGTCGTAGAACTGGGGTCGGATACACGTTCCTGGCAGACACAGGTAGTAGTCGTCGGCGGGGCCCCTTTCTTCCGCATCGAGTTCATTTTCTCCGGGCGCAAACGACATGTCAGTCGGAAGAAACGCCGCTAGACGCTCCATAATGTCATGAAAGACGCCGTTTTGTGGCTCTCCCTCATCCGAGCTTTGTGCATTCAACGTGGCCAAATGCAAAAGAAACGCATCAGTGTCGGCTGCATTGTCCGAGTACACGATCACTTGCACCACCAACTGAGCACGCAGCCCTCTCACGTCGCAGGTAAGGTTCGGGCGACACGAGTCATTGACACGTTGCGCAAACTTGTGGTACCCCTCGATATCAATCACCGTTCCTTGATCCGGTAAGAATTGTCGAATGTGCAAGTACACGAAGAACACAAAGATGGATCGCTCCGAAGTGGGGCGCCGAAAGTACTCTGACGCTGCAAAAGGTCTCGCTTCACGCAGATACGGCCGATTCGCCGCGGGGTTATTGAGCTTTCGCATATCGTGCCGAACTTTGACACGTGATTGTCTTGAGTACAAATCGACCCATTCCTGGCGCAACTTGGCCAATGTCTCGTCGTTTTGAGGATACGTGACATCGTCGTAGATCAAACGAATGGGTTCAGTGGTGCGATTCGGCACGTTGTCGTCGTGTACGATGCTCTGAGATAACCACCGTCGCTTCTTCTTGGAGATGCGCGCCGTGTGTTGCTTGTGTTTCGACTTGACCTCCGATTCTTCATCGCTGGAAGAACCTTCTTCGGTGTACTCAAACCCAAGGTTCCAAACCTTGTTTGTAGATGGCTTGGTCTTGGTTTCCATTGGATCACATCACAACGTAACAATGCGATGTCTAATACATATTGACTAATTGCATTATGTACTCGCAGCGCACTAGACATTGTATTCTTCTCTGCATGCTCCGCCTACGCTGTATCGTCGTTGTGTTTCTCATTGCAGCATTGACGCAGGTTCAGGCCGCGTGCAAGCCCGGGACGTATCTCAGCGGGGGTCATTGTCTGCCGTGCAGTGGGGCCACGTACAGCACCAGCGACGATGCGGGATCGTGCACTGCCGCGAGTCTGGGCTACGAAGCCAACAGCGACAAGAGTAATCAGGTCGTGTGTCAAGTGGGCCATTTCCGCAACACGTCGCAAACTCAGTGCACACGATGCGATCCCGGATATTTCGGCAACGCTACTGCCTTGTCTGCGTGCTATGCATGCGATGCCGGCAAGTTTGCCTCGTTTTGCGGCGCCACGGGCTGTACTTCGTGTGCGGCCGGCAAGTACCAACCCACAGCTGGACACGAAACCTGTCTACTCTGCGAGCCCCCGCTCTATTCTAACGTCACCGGATCGACTCGTTGCTACAGTTGCGTTACTCGGACCTCGATTTGGGTCTCCGCGTCGCAACAATGCACCGAGTGCACTACGGGCAAATACGCGTCAACACCCTACCATTGCGAGGACATTCCACCGGGCTACGAATTCAACGGCACGACGGCGGTGGCATGCCAGCCCGGAAGAATACAGACGCAAGGAGGACTGTGGACTCCGTGCGCATCGTGTCCGCGCGGAACGTACGCCAACGACTCTGGCTCTGTAGTGTGTCTGCAGTGCCCCACTGGATCCACCACCCCCGTATCGCAGAATGGGACCTATTGTGTAGACTGTGGCAACGGCTACGCTCCCGATTCAGTGACCGCGATCTGCACCGTGTGTCCCGCGGGCTACTACCGCGCCGCCAATACACCGATGCTGTGCAGAGCTTGCGATCCCGGCTACTTTGCCAATATCACGGGCTTGTCTGCGTGTTTCAGCTGTGGCGTGGGAAGATACGCGTCAACGAGAGCCGCGACTACTTGCACTGCGTGTGCTGCGGGTACATATACGTCGTCGGCAGCCTCGACACAGTGCACGCCGTGTTCTGCGCCGTATGTTTCCCTCGCCGCTGGAGCATCCTCGTGTTCAAGCTGTGCCGTGGGCACGCAACCCAACTCCTCGTCCACGTGCTCGGCGTGCTCGGCCTCGACGTATAGTCCTTTTGGCCTAAACTGCGACGTGTGCCCTTCAGGCCAGCGCAGGTCTTCGGCTTCGGCGTGTACGGCGTGTTCGGCTGGATACATCGTGGCCCAAGGATCGTTGGGATCATGCACTGCGTGTCCTGCTGGCTCGTATCAATCTTCCACGGCCTGTCTTCCGTGCTCCCCGGGCCAAGTCAGTGCTTCGGGCTCCACTGCTTGCTCCAATTGCGACGCGGGCAAGTACGCTTCCGGCGCTTCTACGTGCACCAACTGCGCCGCGGGCTACTTCAAGGCTTTGGCCGCCGATGCTCAGTGTTCCGCGTGTCCTTCGGGCAAATCCAGTGAGACGGTCGGTGCTACTACCTGCGCCTCGTGTGCTGCGGGCAAGTACGCCACCGAGGATGCCCAGTTGACATGCACCGACTGTCCTTTGAACTACTATGCCGCCGGGACGGGCACCAAGGTGTGCACTGCCTGCGACTTTGGCAAGTACACGACGACCACGGGCTCGACGGCATGCGTCGCGTGTGCGGAAGGCAAAACCACTTTCACAAGAGGCGGGGTCTGCGAGAAATGGGAGGGCGCGCCTCGAAGCATGCCCCCGGACGAGCCCGATACGCTGCTCATGTCTCAAGGGGCGGGCGTGTGGATCTTTTTCGTGTTTCTCATGGTCATTGTCGCGATCGTTGCCTATGCATTTGTACAAGTATTTCGGCGTCATTCGTTTGCATAAATCCAGCATTGCCTTTATTTTCAAAGAAATAGCGTATGTTCTTTGTGCCACTTGCTTGTCATTTGCGTATAGACTCGATCAGCGATGCGACACTTGGCATCCGTCGTCTTGTTGCTCTTGTGCGTTTGGACGCAGAGCATCCACGCAGCGAACAGTCCTTCGTGCTACGTGACTTCAAAGGTTGCCGGTGACGACCTGACCACCCAGCGCAGTCACCCGTATGTGAACGTCGTCGTGGAGTTTCCTGGCACTTACGCGGTGAACGGAGACACCGGCGACGCCAAGGACTTTTATCGCTCGGCGTTCCACTTTTACAATGCCTCGAACGACGTGCAATTGTTCCCGGAAGAACTGGACCCCACCGTCTCGTCATCGTTGGGCGTGACTTCGGTGCGATTCGCCTTTCGCTACTTGCCGGCACAAGTGGGGTCGGTGAAACTCAAGTACACGCAGCAGTTGTGTCAGACCATCCGACTCGTCTTCAACGACACGGCACTCACCTCTCTGGATCTGACGTGCGCTCCTCTGAAACTCAACTCCGCGTACATGGCTGTGCGCCACTCCAACCACATCAGCGTCTACTTCAGCAAGCCCGTGAAGCCGTGTCATTCCAATGGCACCGATATCATCCCCAACACCTGGTTCTCATTGGCATCGGTCACCTGCTCCCCGATGGTCAGCGCGTGTTTGAGCATGGCCAATCAGGGTCCGTGCGCCGGCACAGGCTTGTTGCCGCTGAACGACCAGCGCATGGTCTACACGTGTCTTGGCAACACCAACTTTTCGTCGAGTATGACTCGTGCTACCTACACCATCCTGGAAAATCAATTGTGCGACGTGGGCGACAATCATACCGTGTCATCGTACGGTCACGGCGAAACCTACAAACTCACGCTGTTCAATTCACTGGATCTGGAATCGTTTGACGGATTCAAGGTGATTGCCCAGCCCCAGGTCGCCGACCCCACGCTCTACGACCGCGTCCTCGTAGACATTGGCTATCCAGTTCCGAATTTCGCCAACTTTAGTGCCAACACGCCCTATATCTACGTCAAGTACCTACTCGACCACGCTGCCGTGCGATGCACCGCCTCGTACTTGCTGGCCGATACGTTGGTCGTGTTTGCATGTCCCGTGTTTAGGCCGTTGGGCAGCGAAGGACTCAAATGGGTGTGGGTCGGCAACTTGATCCACAAGATCCCCGGCAGCGACGCCTTGTTGCAGCAAACTCTGGCTCATGACGATGAGCTGGACGGTGCGTTTGTCGACAGCGGGACTACGTTTACCTCGCCAAGAGCCTATCGCGTCGTTGGGTTCTACTGGATCGGGCCCAACACCGTGCGCTTTGACGTTTCGCACCCGCTGCGCAATTTGCCCCCTTACGCCAACTTCCGCGTTCTGCTGACTTCGGGAGCCATTTGCTACAATGCCAGCAACATCACCCGCGTCGATGGCTTGTCCAATGCCTTTTACCTCAACTTCAACGCCGCCAACACCTTGCCCGACCCCGAAGACGTGCCGCTGAGCGCCTACCACGAAGCCAACTCGCTGGGCAGCAATCAAGTGCACATTCAGAGCGAGTTCAAGACCGTGGAAGAAGAGGTGCCCAGCACCGATACTACCGCCGACCCCGAAGATCTCAGCAGCTGGAACTACACGGTGTGGATCGTGGGGTACATTGCCATGGGTTTGGTGGGCTTGGTGGTGGTCTACGAAGCGGGCAAGTACGTGATGGACCATGGCAAGAGTGGAAAACGACGAAAAGGATTCAGCGCTGTGAGCAACGACTAGATTTATGTGTTGTTGTTTGTTTTTGCTTAAACATGCGATGCTTACTACGCTTTGAGAGCAGTCGAATGACATTTACATCTCGTTGTTGCGACTGGTCAACAAGTACTGAGATATGTATGCATATTCGCTTATTCGCTTTGTTATCGTCATCATCAGAAGAATGCAGAGACTTGTTTTTGCCGCGTTGGCACTCGGATTGCTGGCGACGATTGGTCAGGCACAGATTCAGTGCTACACCGAGAGCAACGTCGGCAGCCTCCAAAATCTGGTAGCCACCGTCAAAGTGGTCTTTAGTGCTTCGGCCGTTAGCACGTACACGTCGGCTGAGCTAGCGGCCGCCTTCTCGTTGCGCTTTTCGTCGGGACGACCCTTGTTCATACAAAGCGTGTCCATCGATGCGAACAATGTGACTCTGTCTATCCGCAAAACAGCCACTGACTTTGAGGCCCAGACCGGAGCCACTTTGTTCGTGAACTTTACCGCTTTGAACGACGTCCCCCGCAATCTGACGATCGGAGGCACGGCGCTGAGCAGCGGAAGACTGTGTACGACGGTCGACAGAGTGGGGCCGGTGATCATGTCACTTCACGCGCAGACCGACACCGGGCCCAATGCAGTGGTGTTCTTTAGTGAACCCGTGCAAAAGTGCGGGGGCGGAAACTTGCTGCGATCGGCGTTCACTACGAGCAGTATCACCACAGCGGCAACGGAGCTGACACCCCAAGGCACAGCTCCTTCCACGGTGTGGTACTTCCCCGTGTCGTTTATATTGAACGATCCATTGGCAACCATTTCCATTGCGGCGGGCGGCGCATGCGATAGCAGCGGCAACGCTGTTTTGGCAACGACTGCCGTTACTGCGGACTTTTCAGACGCGCGACTCTTTGCGGCAAGCTCGTTGCAAGCGGGCTCGTTCAAGTATTATGATCTGAACACTGACGGACGAGTGGACTCTATGCTGTTTGTCGGCTCGTTTGCATTCAACGAGACACTGTATCCGCTAAGCCCAGTCCCTGTTCAAGTCGATGGTGTCAATGTGGCCAATGTGGCGCGTGTAACAGATACCGTTGCCACGGATAATGTGGTGTTATTCAGCTTCGACGACACTGCGATAGGCGCAGTGACCAGTATCGACACGACACCCACCGCCCTGTTTGGGCCCAGCATCACCTGTCAGAGCGGCGATGCAATGACTGCCGTCGACTTTGCGCCCCCTATCATCTCTTCAGTCGCAGGAACGCTGGGCTCTACCCAGCTCACTGTCATTGTCTCGGAGGCCCACTCTTCGTCCTTGGCTTCGTCCCAGTTCGAAGTGTACTCGCCGTACGGTCTCAGTATCGCGGGCTCCACGGGGACTCCGACGACGACCCAGATCACGCTGGTGTTGAGCGACAATGTGCGGTACGTGGCCGCGTTCTCCAACATTGGCTCGTCGCAACTGAGAGTCTATCTCAAGCTGCAAACGTACGGCACCGCCACCTACCAGGGTCTGCCGCCGTGGAGATCGGTTTCGCCCACTTCCAGCACCGTCTCTCGCTCCGTGATCACTCGCGTCGGCACCGGGGCGTGGGACACCCTGACACTGACTCTGGCCAGCGCCTTTTCGTCGTCGGATCTCTCCGCGTCGAGTCTCAGGATCACGGACACCTCTGCGATCGAGTACACCGTGGAAACTGCAGTGGCCTTGTCGTCGACGCAGGCTCGCTTCACGGTGTCCCAGGTGTGTCTGAATGCATCGGAGCCGTGCATCGATACGAGCCCCTCGATCATCTATAATGTAACGATTGGGAACCAGTCAGCGACGCTTTTGGCCACGGAGATAGAGACCGCGGCTCCTGTGTTTGTGGGGGCTTCCGCCGCAGTGGGCTCTAACCAAATTCGAGTCAGATTCAGCGAGCCCGTCATCGGGTGGTCCCCCTCGTCGCTGTTCAGTGGCCTCAGCATCGCCTCGATCGCAGACGGGCCTCTCGCCGACAAGGAAAAGACGCTGACTCTGGGCCGAAGCATCCAGACCTCGGACCTGAGCAAAGAGTGGCTGGAAACGGAACTCGTCGATGCCGTGGGCAACGAAGACACTGTAACGCCGCTGATCTTCGCGGTCACGGCCACGGCCCATGACGACGACGGCGACGGCCTCGTCACGCGCATTCGCCTGACCACGACGCAACACCACCAAGCCTTTACCTCGTCGGCTGCGTTTGCGACGATTCCGACCATGACGCTGGGCGCCGTCACTCGAGTCTCGGCCGCTGTCTCCGACATTGCCGTGACGGAGCACAACGTAGCGTGGGGCTCCAGTCTGAGTATACGCTACGCAAGCCACGCGTCGACGACAGCCCGAGTCTTGTTGTCCGCGGACCTGAGAGGCGGACTGGAGTTGCCCTTGACGACCTTCTCTGTCGAGTCGTCGGGCGAGACGCTGGGCGGTGGATCTTCGTCGTTTAGTGACTTGTCGACTGCAACCCAAGCGCTGATCATCGCCGGTGTCGCGGGCGCTATGTTGGTGGGCATTGTCGTGGGCTCGTGGTGGCGCGCTTCGTCAAAGGGACGACGCCAGAGACAGCGAGTTAAGCACGAACTGATGCAAAGCGACGAAGAAGACGTGGAAATGAATTAAGTTAATAAACGGTGTACTGTCTCACGCAACCACTGAGCTCCGACTGCGCCGAATCAAAGGCGTCGGATGCACCACTCCTTTCGTGGCCTGCGTCTTGGCGGCTCGTTTGACGTCTTCGGCAAACTGTTGTTGCTCAGCAGCTTGTTTGCGTCGATGTTCGTGTGGATCGGCGGGTATCGTGCCAAACTGACGAATGATGGGCAGCCACTTTTCCAGTACCGCATAGGCGACGGCCAGAGACGGCGGGCCGGTCATCACCATGGTGCCCGCGGGGAAGATCGACAAGTTCATGCGCGAATCTTCTTTTAGACGCAAACGCAGACAGGAAATCAAGTCGGGCACATACAACGACGATCGCGCGATCTTGGGGTGCCGGTGCAGGGCTGCGAGGTCCAATTGCATGTCGAGGTAGCCGGTGACCATCAGATTGGTGCACTCAATGTTGACGGGGTACATGGCGATGCCCAGTTTCTTGCTCAGGAAGTGAACCGTCATCCAGGTGATCACGCAATTCGACGGATAACTGCGCACACCCGCCACGTTGAGTTTCATGCGCGACGGGTCTTCCTTGCACGGTAATACTCGCAGAGACGCTGAAATGGGATCGGAGATGGTGGCTTCCGAGGGAGACGAGTGTTTCTCCTGGCAGAACCCACCGCCCAATAGCACCGCCGCGTGCGCACTGGAAAAGAGATCGGTGGTGGTGCTTCGACACACGCAATTCTGCACGACGAGACCTTTTCGCAACATCTTTTTACGATGACAAGGACGAAGACAAGGACGAAGACGAAGACAGCGAATAAGTTTGGGAAATGAAGCATCGATACATGTATTCACAATGTCAATGCGTAAAGCCATAGTCTGTGTGCATTTGACGCAGATAAAGCACCGGGACTGGACACGAAGCGTTGAAATCGCCACAGAGTTGCACGTAGACAGAGTATTTGCCTTGTGCTTGTTCCACCAAGGCGCGTTCTAGCGTCGTCAAGGGATACACTCGCCACTTGTACCACACGTTACTGCAAAACTTGAGTCGATGCAGCATGGCGATGACGGCCAAGACGGCAAAGCGTCGGCGTTGAGTGGAGAGCTTGCGTTTTTTTCTTGCCTGAAGCAATGCCCGTCTTCCGATGACGAGGAGGTGTCGCATACGATGCGTAGTCAACGATACGCCACACCGTTCGAATTCGGAGCGAATGAGCCCCACGTACGGCGAATACACGTCACTGATAGTGGGCAACGACGCTGGCAGATTCTCGAACATGGTCCGTGACCAGTATCGCTTGCACCGTGTCATGAACAAGGGGTATATCTCCGAAGCATCGTAGCGGATGGAATTCGAAGCGTGCAGGATTTGAGTAATTATCTCCGACTCTTGGTTATTGAGTCGAGGATTGCGGATCAGGTCTTCGTCCCAATCGTATGTGTTAGCATCGAGTACCGTATCGCGCACAGCACTCAGGATCATCGACTCGGACCATCCTTCCGCTTTGCCTTGATTCGTAATCTTTTCCAGTTCGTGGAGACTAGACATTCTGCACGATGACTTGTAGTCGATGCTATAAAGACGATGACTTGTAGTCGATAAAGACAGAAATGACTTGTAGTCGATGCCAAGACAGAAATGGCCTTTTTCGGTGGGTTTTACTCCTATCAATTCACGCCGTTAAAAGCGTTTTTAACCATCGCACAGTCTTATCTAGTATCGCAGAAGTATCGTCCACGGATGGATACTCGGTGATTCGATCGACGTTATTGTCGCTGCGAGTAGCACACACCACCAAGACCCAATTGCGCAGGAGTTCATTGTACAAGGCCGAGACTTGGAGCGAGGCGACACGTTTGCCGGGGAGTCGCCAGAGTAGAGTGTGCACCGGAGCGTTGAGTCCCTTGCGCACGTCTTGTTCGTCGGGCTGTCGTTGCACTTGCTTGAGCACGCTGCGAATAAATACGAGTCGACTTGATTCTGTCTTGTCATTGACTGAAGCCATTTCTGTCGATCCGATGACTTGATGAAAAATGACTAGTGCGACGAAAAAAAAACAAAACTCAAGTCGCTGCTGTGCATATGATCCCCGTTACACTCAGCAACGACACGGAGGAGAAGAATGAAGCATATCACAATGGAACATGCATCGTGTGCATGCAAGAGATCACAAGTCACCGATACTGGCGATGTCCCAATTCGGTGTGTGGTGACGTCGAGGGTCCAGGCCGAGCTTGTGACGAGTGCTACGGCGAGCTGGACAACAAGAGAGAGTGCCCTGCGTGTCGCGGTGACTTGACGAAGAATCTCATCACCGATCCCAAGCTGCTGCCGTTCGTCGTCAACACAGACGGATCTACAGAGTGGAAGCAAAAGACGCTGCATCGATTGATTGTAGATGGCGATCATTTCGATACCGTGCTTAAGATGGGACTATGCGGTGTTGGTGTGTTGCGCCATCTCGTCGGATTCGCCATATCGGAATGGTGGGCATTGCCTCTGGACCGCCTCCAGCGCCTCTATGCTGCACTGGACACGGCCATTGCGTTTGCGTTTGACATGTTCGCGCGCATATACGGCGCCGAGTCGGCCATCGAAGCTGCGAAACAACGCCCTGAATGGCTGGTGACGACCGCGGAGTGGCTGACGCAATGGATGGACAAACGAGGTCTTTATGCTGACTACGCTAGCGACATCATCAAATTGGAAAGACAAGCATTGCTCTTGTCCTTGTGTGAAAACAAACAAGAGTTCAAGGCGTTGCGGCGCATACTGACGGGTGAGCCTGTCAGCGATATCATACGCGGTGACGTCATTGACAAGTATTTGGACATCGATGGAAAAGGCCAGGAGTGGGTCATGCACGCGTTCTTGCGCACGGGCGAGATCGTCGACGATGAAGATAAGCGCGAGAAGATAGCTTATCGACTCCTGACCAAGTTCCCCTGTCCGGAGATGTACGAATGGGTCCGAAAGCAGCGACTCGTGATCGGCGCTCCTTCCGCTGAACTGGCGCTCAAGTATCATGTGTTTCCCATCGTCTATGGCTGCCACTCCAAGGGATTGTACGCTCAATCCACAGCCCTTGTTCTTAAACCCGTTTCCTTCGAAGACAAACACGGTGGACATGGATGTTGCACCTTGCTTCCGCCAGTACATCCCGATGTCAAGCAACGTGTGATCTATGTTGACTTGGCTCACGACACGATGAAGCTGGATTGGCACACGGTCCACGACATCAAGACGGTGGATGCTACCTCGAAGCGAGTCATCGTGGAACTGTGTGAGGACGGAGCGGAGATCTACTTGGACGGGGAGCAACTGATGTTTCCTGCGAATGTACCGCTCAAGATCGTGCAGTTTACTGATTTGAGGTTGAAACAGAAGATCGGAGCTAAACGCAAGTTCTTGTCGATTTGACTTGAGATTCACTCTGTCGCGATCTGCATCGCTGTATCTTCTCCTTCTTTTTCGTTGCTTAGAGCAAAGACTTGCATCGACTGAGTAAACCAATAGTCGCGCAACCATTTCATATACTCCCACGGTACGATGCCTTGTTCAGCGGCTAGTCTTGTGCGCACCCTCTGTTTCGTCAGATTGGACGCGTCTTCTTTCAACGAGATGGCCTTGTCCAGAGGAGTGATGGTATCGGCACGACCCCCTGCCACCGTCTGGAACCATCGACAAACACGTTCGATTGTCCACTCGTTGTCGACATCGGCGATGCTAATCGTTTCCAGGGACTCCAAGAGGCGGGGCACGAGATGGTGGTGTCCTACGTTCGGAGTGCACCACTGCTTGTCCACATAGTCGTTGCCTGCCGCCATGCACAAGGCCAGCAAGTCGTGACGCGTGAGTCGGTGCTTGTTGAAGATATCGCGCGCCGCCTGGTTCACGTCCACGTAGCCGTACTTGGATCCTCGACTCTGGATCACTTCTAAAGATCCACTGCATAGTTCAGTGCCAAATCGAAGCAGTACCAAGGCGGTTACGTCCGAGTCATCGGTCCGAATCAATACCCGCCGCTTGGATTCACCGCTTTGATTCGATGCTGTAGACGGCGACTTGGACTCTGCGCTTTGTTTCATCGTTCCAAGCAGCAATGCGATTCGATTCACGATCGTGATATCGGCTTCGGCGTTGCAGGCTTGGTCATTGACGCACTCCTCGATGGTCACATTCGGTGATGTAAACTCGGCGCGCTTGACCTCATCGACCAGGAATCGGAATAAAGCAGCTCGGCTCTTGCGGTTGCCCACAAACTTTGCAGGAGACCACTCCTCGCCGACTTCAGGCACCACCCGCGTTCCGTCATCGAGTTCGGCGCAAGTGGGCAGGAACTTGACGATATGCTCCGCCTCGGGATAACTCTCCGACTTGGGGCGCATCGACCGCGTGACCTGTTTGTGCGGCAACTTCACCTCCGAGTTGTCCGAACACAGAAACAGCGTCGTGTTGGCATAAATCGCAGGTAAGGCATTGAGTAGCGTCTTGCTCCACTGGAAAGGTTCCGCCGACGCAGGCAAGTGGAACGCGATACCCGACAGATCCACGATCACCAAGTCGCTAGGAACCGGCGCCGAGGGCCACGTCTCCGAGGACTTGGGCGCCTTGGACGATAGAGTCGGCAGTAGATACGTGAACCACTCTTTTATACCCATCCCCGACGCTTTGAAACGACGCTTTGAAATCGGTGTCTTAAACCGACGCTTTGAAATCGGTGTTTTGGAGTCGGCGTTTTAGAGTCAATGTCTTTGAATTTTTACGTAAAGACTTCTCTGAGTCGGAACAAGGGCGGGGGTTTGGATTCTGACAAGGTGGGCAAGTACACGCTGAGCGTCGTCTCGGACCGCAGGCAGTACACGAACGTCTTGTCAAGCGTCCCCCCGTGGTACACCGTCCCAGGCGCCGGACAGTGACAGACGTGGAGAGTGTGTGTCGTTGAGAAATCCGAGGCCAAGGGTGTTGGGGTATTGGAGATCGGGCGAGGCACCAGGCGTATGGTGAACGTGGTATACTTGCTCGAGTTCGACACTTGGCATTCGATCGAGTGGGTTTGCAGGGACAGGAGCGATGGCCAGGTAATGTCCTCGACCAGCCACGTCGGTGTTCGCTTGGTCTCGGGGTCTCTCTTGGAAGTCAAGTGTTGGAACAAATCGGGCACGGTCGACATGTTTGCCTTCGTCGCTGTCCTCGGATTGAATCAAAGGCGTGATGCCCACGTAGTATGTGTTCAGGATACGGTGAACCAAGCCCCAGTCGCAACGCGGATCCCGAGGGTAAATGAAAAATGACGGCTTGCCGCGGATTAGGAGTATGACGTGCGCACGCTCGCAATCGGCCACCAACGCCCACTCGTGACACGGAATCGTCGCCACTTGAATCATCGGCTGTTCTTCGCCAAACAACATAGTCTTGACACGAACACTCAAGTTGGCATCGACGGACCACACCCACATTCCGTTGTTCTCCACGAGTTTGCGCACCGGCACCAACCACGGGTACATCATGTCCCACGGAAACTCCTCTTTGCACTGTAACGACATCACCGAGTCGTCGCTGCTGCTGCTCGCGTCCGTATCCATATGTGTTCCCTTCCAATGAATTGTGCAACGACCTCGATACGCGAACCATTTCTGGCGAGACATGTTGGTGGAACACTTGTGTTTTATTACTGGTTGGCGTCGTAAACCCCTCAGTCAGATTACCTGGATTATCCGTGAAAATGCTGCACACTCGATAAAAAATGCCCCAAAACCTGAAAGGATAGTTAAAATATACATAATTCCGTTCGAATTTTTACCTCCATA
>JACCDT011386896.1_pt1 | contig 30492 bp, 28 predicted proteins | sample 7446291 | NCBI WGS metagenome assembly JACCDT01 (sample SAMN15323446, study PRJNA562643) | freshwater metagenome | isolation source: river surface water | place: USA:Blue River Watershed | collected 2017-08-17
GTGAGCTCGAGCACCAGGGAGTGCACCCGCAGTTCGATCTTCTGGACCTGCTCGGGCTTCACGCCCTGCTCGCGCAGCTGCACGCAGGCGTCGATGCTGGGGTGGATCACGATGCCGCAGGCGAAGGGCTTGTAGGCGTTGAAGCTGATCTCGAAGCGCTGGCCGAGTTCGTCGCGGGCCTCGGACCAGTCGTACTTGGTCGAGACGACCTGGGCCCAGCCGCGCGGGGCTTCCAGCGCGCGCGGGCTGGCGGTGAAGCCCTGCTTGGCCATCAGCGCCGCCATCAGGCCGGCGCGTGCCGCGCCACCCGGATGGAAGGGCTTGGTCATGGTGCCGAACTGCTCGCGCAGGCCGATGGGCTGCGAGGCGGCAATGCCCAGGGCCATCTGGGTCTGCTTCGCATCCAGGCCCAGCAGGCGGGCGCAGGCCGCGGCCGCGCCCAGGGTGCCGGTGGAGCCGGTGATGTGCCAGCCGCGGTCGTAGTGCTGCGGATAGACCAGGTTGCCCATGCGGCAGGCGACGTCGATGCCCAGCACCGTGGCGTCAATCACCTGGCGGCCGCTGGCGCCCAGGTGCTCGGCCAGCGCCATCACCGCCGAGGCCACCGGGCCGGCGGGGTGGATGATGGTCTTGAGGTGGGTGTCGTCGAAGTCGAAGGTGTGCGAGGAGATGCCGTTGATCAGCGCGGCGTTGGCGATGTCCACCCGCTCCTTCCGACCAGCCAGCGTGGCCTGCGGCGCAGGCTGCAGCACCTGCACCGCGGCCAGGGCCGCGTCCACCGCCTCGTGGCGGGCGGCGCCGATGGCGCAGCCCAGCCAATTGAGGAAGGTGCGATGGGCTTCATGGTCGACCGCGTCGTTCCAGCCGCGCGACGGATGCTCGGCGACGAAGCGGGCCAGTTCCTGGGTGATGGGCGGCGCCTGGGTGTCGGCGGCCACATGGGTGTTGAGGGTCATGGATCAGGATTCGAGGTTGATGTTGCGGGCCTTGGCCAGCCGGGTCCAGCGGGCGAGGTCCATCTTCATGTAGTCGGCGAACTGCACCGGGTTCATCGGCATCAGTTCGACCGCTTCTGCGCTGAGCTTTTCGCGGAAGTCGGGTTGCGCCAGCACCTGGGCGATGGCGTCGTTGAGGGTCTTGACCACGGCGGCCGGCATGTTGGCGGGGCCGACCACGCCGTACCACTGCTGGGCGTCGAAGCCCTTGAGGCCGGCCTCCTCCATCGTGGGCACGTCCTTGAGGGCCGGGTGACGCTGGGTCCCGGTCACGGCCAGGGGTTTCAGGCGGCCACTGCGGATATGCGGCAACGCGGCGGCGAGACCGGGGAACATCGCCTGGGTCTGGCCGGCGATCAGGTCGGTGGTGGCCGGGGCGATGCCGCGGTAGGGGATGTGCACCATGAAGGTGTCGGTCTGCAGCTTGAACAGCTCGGCGGTCAGGTGGGTCAGCGAACCGGCGCCGGCCGAGCCGTAGGACAGCCGGGCGGGGTTCTTCTTCAGATACTCGACCAGTTCCTTGACGTTGTTCACCGGCAGGCTGGTGTTGACCACCAGCACGTTGGGCGTGCTGCCGATCATGCCGATGGGCGTGAAGTCCTTCTGCGCGTCGTAGGGCAGCTTGCGGGTCGCGGGCGAGGTGCCGTGGGTGGCGACGTAGCCCTGCATCAGGGTGTAGCCGTCGGGCGCGGCGCGCTGGGTGGTCTGGCAGGCCACCACGCCGCCGCCGCCGCCGATGTTGTCCACCACCATCGACTGGCCCAGCACCTTGGACAGGCGCTCGCAGAGGTTGCGGCCAATCATGTCGGAGCCGCCGCCGGCGGCCACCGGCACGATATAGCGGATGGTCTTGGCCGGGTACTGCTGGGCCTGGGCCAGGCCGGGTGCCAGGCCCGGGGCCAGCAGCAGGGGGGCCGATTGCAAGAGGGTGCGTCGCTTCATCTTGGTCTCCTGGGTGTTGTGGGTCTGGAAGGGAAACGGACGGGTCTCGGGAAGATTCAGGGTTCGGTGTCGGGGGTCCTGCGGGTGCGGCTCAGGCCGGACCCGGCGCCGGATCGGCCGACAGGCGGCGGTGGGCGTCGCCCACATGGCGGGCCAGCAGGGCGCGGGCAGCCGCCGGGTCGCCGGCTTCGATGGCCTGCACGATCTGCTGGTGCTCCTGGATCGAGGACCGCATCGCCAGGCCGCGCGAGAGGCTGCGCAGGCGGGACAGGTGGAGCTTTTGGACCAGCTCGCGGTAGCTGTCCTTGAGGGCCTGGTTGCCGGCCGCCTCGACGACGAGCCAGTGGAAGCGCAGGTTCTCGGTGTAGTAGTCCCGGACCTGGTCCGCCGCCAGGGCGACGCCCATGGTGGCGATCGATTCGGCCAGCACCTGCACCAGGGCCTGCCGCGCCGGCAAGGCCAGGGCGGCCGCCTTCTCGCCGGCGAAGCCGTCCAGCAGGGCGCGCATCTCGTACAGGTCCCGCACCTCGGCCGGCTCGATGTGGCGAACGAACACGCCCGCGTGCTTGCGAGAGACCACGAGGCCGGAGCTTTCCAGTTCGCGCAACGCCTCCCTCACCGGAACTCGTGATATAGACAAGCGTGCACTCACATCAGGCTCACTGATCCGGTCGCCAGGCCGCAGTTCGCCGCCCAGGATGCGCTCGAGCAGGTCGTCGCGGACCAGCTTGGACAGCGAGGTGTCGCGCACCGCCGCGAGGCGGCTGGAGGTGCTGGCGGAGGCAGGGGCTAGCCAGGGGAACATGAGCGGGAGGGTCTCGACGACGGCAGGAACGCGGGGGAGGTCCAACGGTTATTTCGTCTGATCGTATACGTTAGACAGATGCGACCACCTCGGGATTTCCCCGAGGTGCCGGGGCGACGGCAGCCCATCGACATCCGGTCGGCCGGAACAGGCGCCGCGGTCGGCGTGGCACCCGCGCCGACGGGTCCCTCAGCCGAAGCGCCAGTCCGCCCGGACCCTCTGCCCCACGCGCAGCAGCGCCCCCTCGCCGGCGCGGACGATGAGGTTCATGCCGAAGCAGATCTGGCCGCCCATCGAGGGCAGGCTGCGGTAGCCCTGCAGGGTGTCACCCACCGCCGGGTCGGACAGGGCGGTAGCCGGGTCGATGTTGGGAATGGGGCAGCGGGTGCAGGGCTTGACCGCCTGCAGCCGCGCCGCCGGGCCGGGCCCGTCTGTTTCGACGAGCAGGTGGCCCAGGCTGTCCTCGTTATGCGCCTCCAGACCGTCCAGCAACAGGTTGGGCCGGAAACGGGCCATGCCCACCGGCGCGTGGCCGGCAGTCTGCAGGCGTCGGTTGAGTTCGTCGAGCGAGGCCTGGCTGGCCACCAGGATCGGGTAGCCGTCGGCGAACTGGTTGGGAGCCTCCACGCCGCCGGTCCATTTCAGCGAGGACAGGCGCCGGTGGTCCGGGTCGAAGCGCACCAGGCGCAGGGGCCGACCCAGGAAGTCGGAGAACCACTGCGCCGCCACGGCGCCCATGTCCCAAGCCGGCACGTCGTCGTTCCAGACGCGTGCCTGGGTGGGCGCCTCGACACGGTCGACTGGCAGGTGCAGGGCCAGCATGCCCGGCGCCCGCAGCACCAGGTCACCCCCGCGCAGGGCGGGCTGGACCAGGGCCAGGCGGGGCGCCTCCCGCTGGGTGACGAAGACGCCGGCCTCGTCGACCACCATCCAGGCGCGGTCCAGGTCCAGCCCGGTTTCGGTGAGCAGCGCCTCCTGGAGCGCGATGCCGGCGCAGGACTTGACGGGGTAGATGAACAGGCCAGCGATGCGGGCCCGCAGGTCGCCCGCGACCTCGGGCAGGGACTCAGGCTCGGGCGTGGCGGTGGGGACGGTCATGGTGCACGGAACGTGGCAAAGGTGGACCCGCCACAGGGACAGGCGGCGCGGGGGCATTGTGCCGGCTCCTACAATGACCGCATGGCTTTGCCACTTGATGTCTGTGTCCGCGGCGGCGGCATCGTGGGCCGCACCCTGGCCCTGTTGCTGGCGCAGGAGCGCCTGCGCGTGGGGCTGGTCGAAACGACCTCGGCCGCACCGGAAGAGCGCGCCGATGTCCGCGCCTATGCGATCAACGCCGGCGCGCGCGAACTGCTCCAGCAGGTGCGCGCCTGGCCCGAGGACCTGGCGACGCCGGTGCTGTCGATGGACGTGCAAGGCGACGCGGGCGGACGGGTGCGCTTCGGCGACGCGCCGCCTCGCGATGCGGGCGCCGGGACCGCAGGCGCGCCGCGTTCGGCGACCACTGCGGGCCAGCCCCTGGCCTGGATCGCCAACGCCACCGACCTGCTCCAGTCCCTGGACCAGGCCCTGCACTACCAGCCCCAGGTCGAACGCCTCACCGAACCCCGCACCGCCGCCCTCACCGTGGTGTGCGAGGGCAAGGCCAGCAGCACCCGCGCCGAACTGGGCGTGGACTGGCAGGTGCAACCGTATTACCAGCACGCGGTCGCGGCCCGCCTGCGTGCCGAGCGGCCGCACGGCCAGGTGGCCAGGCAGTGGTTCCGGCCCGGCGAGATCCTCGCCTTCCTGCCCCTGGGCGGCGCCCAGGGCACGGACCTGGCTCTGGTGTGGTCGGTGCCCGCCGAGCGCGCCGCCGAACTCGCGACCCTGCCCGTCGAGGAATTCGAGCGTCGCCTGCACGAGGCCAGCGGCGGCGAACTGGGTTCCCTGTCGCTGACCAGCGAGCGCATGCGCTGGCCCCTGCAGCGGGCCTGGGCCTCACGCTGGTCCGGCACGGGCTGGGCCCTGGCCGGCGACGCCGCGCACACCGTCCACCCCCTGGCCGGCCAGGGGCTCAACCTCGGCCTGGCCGACGTGGCCGAACTGGTGCGCGTGCTGCAATCGCGCGAGTACTGGCGCGGCCTGGGCGACGCGAAACTCCTGCGCCGCTACGAACGCGCCCGCAAGGGCGAGGTGGCCGCGATGCAGTGGGCCACCGGCGGCCTGCAATGGCTGTTCGCGCCACCGGGCCCGGCCTGGCGCGCGATCCGCAACTGGGGCATGCGCGGCTTCGAGCGCAGCGGCCCCGTCAAGCACTGGGTCGCCCGGCAAGCCGCCGGCGGCCTCTGACCTGTCGCTGCGCCATCCCACGCGACGCCCCAGCCGCCCACCCCGGACGCGCCCCCTTACCGGACCCCGCCATGACCCCCTTCCGCACCGCCCTCGCCCGCCTGGCGCCCGTCTCCGCGGCGCTCGCCCTGGGCCTGTCCCTGCTGGCGCATGCGCCGGCGCAGGCCCAGGAAACCCAGATCCGCAAGGCCCTCGCCGAGCGCCTGCCCCAGCTCGGCGCGGTGGAGGAAGTGCGCAAGACGCCCATGGCCGGCCTCTACGAGGTCCGCATCGGCACCGACCTGTTCTATACCGACGCCCAGGGCAACTTCCTGATCCAGGGCCAGCTGCTGGACACGAAGAACCGGCGCAACCTCACCGAGGAGCGCATGGACAAGCTCACCGCGATCGACTTCACCGCCCTGCCGGTGGCCGACGCCTTCACCCTCGTGCGGGGCAACGGCAAGCGCAAGATCGCGATCTTCGAAGACCCCAACTGCGGCTACTGCAAGCGCTTCGAGAAGGACCTGCAGGGCGTGGACAACGTGACGATCCACGTGTTCCTCTACCCGATCCTCGGCCCCGACTCGGTGGAGAAGTCCCGCAACCTCTGGTGCGCCAAGGACAAGGCCAAGGCCTGGCAGGACTGGATGGTGCGCGACCAGGCCCCGGCCAAGGCCAGCTGCGACACCGCCGCCCTCACCCGCAACGTCGAGTTCGGCCGCAAGTGGCGCATCAACGGCACGCCCACCCTCGTCTTCACCGACGGCAGCCGGGTCCCCGGCGCGATCAGCGCGCAACAGGTCGAGCAGAAGCTCGCCTCCCTGAAATAAGCATTCAAAGAGAACACGCCCCTTGAGCGCCCCCCTGCATTACCGCGTCGAGCCCGCTGACCTGAACGCCCACCTGTGGCGCGTCACCCTCACCATCGCCGAGCCCGCCGCGCCGCAGCGGCTCTCCCTGCCGGTCTGGATTCCCGGCAGCTACCTGGTGCGTGAATTTGCCCGTCACCTGCAGCGCCTCTCGGCACGCCAGGACGGCAAGCCGGTCACCCTGCGCCAGCTGGACAAGTGCAGCTGGCAGGCCGAGGGGGTGGCCAGCTCGCCGCTCACCGTGAGCTACGAGGTCTACGCCTTCGACAACTCGGTGCGCACCGCCTGGCTGGACAGCGCGCGCGGCTTCTTCAACGGCACCAGCCTGTGCCTGCGGGTGCACGGCCAGGAGAAGCGCCCCCATGCGATGGAGCTGCTGCCGCCCGAGGGCGTGGCCACGCCCTGGGAGGCCGCCACCGGCCTGCCGGCGCTGAAGGCGAACAAGCGCGGCTTCGGCACCTATGAGGCGTCCGACTACGACGAGCTCGTCGACTCCCCGGTGGAAATGGGCCCGGCCGATCGCCTGTGGAGCGCGAGCTTCACCGCCGGCGGCGTGCCGCACCGCATCGTCGTCTCGGGCGCGCCGCCGTCCTTCGACGGCGACAAGCTGCTGGAACACACACGCGACATCTGCGAGGCCGAGATCCGCTTCTGGCACGGCAAGGGCCGGAAGAAGCCGCCGTTCGGCGAGTACCTGTTCCTGCTCAATGCGGTGGACGACGGCTACGGCGGCCTGGAGCATCGGAATTCCACCGCGCTCATCGCCTCGCGCCGCGACCTGCCGCGGGTGGGCGACCGCCGCATGCCCGAGGGCTACATCACCCTGCTGGGTTTGATCAGCCACGAGTACTTCCACACCTGGAACGTCAAGCAGCTGCGGCCGGCGGAGTTCACCCGCTACGACTACGGCCACGAGAACTACACCCAGCTGCTGTGGTTCTTCGAGGGCTTCACCAGCTACTACGACGACCTGTTCCTGCGCCGCATCCACATGGTGGACGACCTGGCCTACCTGCGGCTGCTGGCCAAGGGCATCAACCAGGTGCTGCAGGCGCCGGGCCGGGAAGTGCAGTCGGTGGCGCAGGCCAGCTACGACGCCTGGACCAAGTTCTACCGCCCCGACGAGAACACGCCCAACGCCACCATCAGCTACTACAGCAAGGGCGCGCTGGTGGCGCTGTGCTTCGACCTCACCCTGCGCGCCGAAGGCAAGACCACGCTCGACGCGGTGATGCGCGCTTTGTGGGACCGCTGCAAGGGCGGCCCCATGACCGAAGCCGACTTCGCCGCCACGCTGAAAGAGCTGGGTGGCCGCAGCTTCAGCCGCGAGATCGCGGCCTGGGTGCACGGCACCCGCGAGCTGCCGCTGCAGGAGCTCCTGCGCAAGCACGGCGTCGCGGTGCACGAGGAGCCGGCGCCGCTGCAGCAGCGCCTGGGCCTGCGCGCCACCGAGACGGGCGGCAGCATCGTGGTCAAGACGGTGCTGCGGGGCGGCGCCGCCGAACAGGCGGGCCTCGCCGCCGGCGACGAGTGGCTGGGCGTGGAGGCCGGCGGCCAGGGCTGGCGCCTCGGCCGCCTGGACGACCTGCCCCTCTACCTCGGCACCCAGCGCAAGTTCCGGGTCCTGGTGGCGCGTGACCGGCGCCTGCTCACGCTGGAGATGCAGATGCCGGCGGTGTCCAACGCCTGGCGGCTGGCCGTGGCCGACGAGGCGCGGGTGCAGGCATGGCTGGCGGCGAAGGACTGAAGGCCGCAGCCGCCGGCGGACACGCCGGCGCGCCTCTTGCCCAGGGCCGCGGCCCTTCCGGCCCGGCCGCGCGCTGGCGCCCTTCGCCCCGGCGCCTCACCGCGCTGCTGCTCGCGCTCACGGCGGCAGTGGTCATCGGCCATCTGATCGCGCTCGACTGGCTGGCCCGCCATGCGCCCGCGCCCCAGGGCCTGGCCGCCATGCCGGAGCCGGTCTTCACCCGCGTGCTGGCGCCCAGCGCCGAGGACCCGGTGGTGGTGGCGGTGCCGCCGCCCGCGCCTGCCCCGCCGCCCGTGGCGGCGCGCGAGGAGGTGATCGTCGCCGCCACGCCGGCCCCGGCCGCTTCGGCACCGCAGCCTCCCGCATCCGCTGCGGAGGCTTCCACGAATCCCACGCCGCCCGAATCCGCGCCGCCCGAATCCGCGCCTTCCACCCAGCGGCCCGAACTGGCCGCTGCCCCGGAGGCCGATGTCCCGGCTCCGGGGACCGCGCAGAGGGAAGGCCCGGCCCTGGGCAATACGGCCCATTTGGCCAATTCGACCAACCAGGCGATGGCCGGCGGAACGGGCACCGTGGCCGCAGCGGGCAACCCCGCACCCGCACCCGCCGCCGACCCCCTGGCCGCCCTCTGGCCGGTCGACACCCGGGTGACCTACAACCTGAGCGGCCAGTTCCGCGGAGGTCCTTTGTATGGCTCGGCACGTGTGCAGTGGCTGCGCCAGGGCGCGCAGTACCAGGCCCGGGTCGAGCTTTCCATCGTCCCCTTTGGCAGCGCGACCTACACCAGCCAGGGCCAGGTGACCGCGGCCGGCCTCGTCCCGCAGGCCTTCGAGGACGCCCGCGGCAGCCGTCGGCGCCTGACCCGCTTCAGCGACAAGGAAGTGGTGATGCCCGACGGCCGCACTTTCGAGCGACCGAGCGGCGTGCAGGACATGGCCAGCCAGTTCATCGAACTGGGCTTCCGCTTCCGGTCCGGCCAGGCCGCCACCGACCTGGGCAGCACCCTCACCCTGCCCCTGGTGCGGCCCGGCGCAGTCGACACCTGGACCTACGACATCTTCGCCCACGAGCTGCTGCGCACGCCCCGCATGGGCGAGCTGGACACGGTACGGGTCACGCCCCGGCCCTTCACGAACGCGCGGGGCACCCTGGCCTCGGAGATCTGGTTCGCGCCACGCCTGCAGTACCTGCCGGTGCGCTTCAAGGTGAGCTTCGGCGAGGAGGCGGCGCTGGACCTGCTGGTCGAGAGCATCGAGCAGCGCTGATCGGGAGGGGGGGGTGGGCCTTGAATGACCACGGGCTTGGCAGCCCCTCGGCGGAATCGGGGCTCTCGCGATACCCCGCCCGGTAACACCTGGCCAGGGCGCAGATGGCTTGAACCCTGACGGCGGTTCAGTTACCGAGGAGGTCAATCCGAGGGCCAGTGCCTCGGCCCCGACCTCCACCCGCACCCGCCCCGATGAACGACTTCCGCCAGATCACCGCGATCGCCGTCGATTGCATCAACCCCACCCTCGCCGCCCAGGCCCTCGAACGCTCCATGGCCCAGTGCGACTTCGCCGAGGCCATTTTGCTCACCGACACCCCAGTGCCCACGGAGGCCAAAGTAAGGACCATCCCGCCGGTCCGCTCGCGAACCGAGTACTCGCGCTTTTGCTTGAGGGACATGGCGGAACACGTGAGCACCCCCTTCCTGCTGATCGTGCAATGGGACGGCTTCGTGCTCGCCGCCGGGCAGTGGGACAGCGAATTCCTCAAATGGGACTACATCGGCGCCCCCTGGCCGACCCGCACCGGCCCCGAAGTTGGCAACGGCGGCTTCTGCCTGCGCTCACGGCGATTGCTCGATGCGCTGGCCGATCCGGTCTTCGATGAGCCGGAAGTGGAGCTGGAGGACCAGTTCATCTGCCGGGAACATCGGGCGCTGCTGGAGCAGCGCCACGGCGTGCGCTTCGCGCCGGTGCCGCTGGCCAGGCGTTTTTCATATGACAGCTACCTCCCCGCGCATTCCACCTTCGGCGTGCATGGGCTGTACAACCTCTGGCGCCACCTGCCGGAGACGGAGTTCGAGACGATGGTCAGAACGCTGCACCCGCGCAGCCTGACCGGGGTGGGGTTCATCAACCTCCTGATCGTCCACATGAACGACGGCAGGTACGCCATGGCCCAGCACCTCCTGCGAATGGCCCTGGACCTGCTGGCTGGCGCCGACCTCGAGGCAGGGCTGGAAATGTTCCGCCGGACCTTCGAGAAGCCACCCGCGGGCGACACCTTCGTGGCGACCTGCCGGCAGCTGCTGGCGCTTCGCGTGCCCGCGGGCTGAAACCGGCGCGCGCCGGAGGCGCCGGGGCCTTGGGTATAGTGCAGCGCAGCACCAACCCACGACCCCAGGAGCGTCCATGTCCTACCAATGCATCGAGGTGTCGACCGAGGCCGAACGTGTCGGCCTGATCCGCCTGAACCGCCCCAAGCAGCTCAACGCCCTGAACGGCGAGCTGATGGACGAACTCGGCGCCGCGCTCAAGGCCTTCGATGCCAATGACGCCATCGGCTGCATCATCGTCACCGGCAGCGAGAAGGCCTTCGCGGCGGGGGCCGACATCGGCGCGATGGCCAAGTTCGGTTTCGCCGAGGCCTACGGCGGCGACTTCATCACCCGCAACTGGGAAACCATCCGCTCCATCCGCAAGCCCGTCATCGCTGCGGTCGCCGGCTTCGCCCTGGGCGGCGGCTGCGAACTGGCCATGATGTGCGATTTCATCATCGCCGCCGACAACGCGAAGTTCGGCCAGCCCGAGATCAAGCTGGGCATCATCCCCGGCGCCGGCGGCACCCAGCGCCTGCCCCGCGCGGTGGGCAAGGCCAAGGCCATGGATCTGGCCCTCACCGGCCGGATGATGGACGCCGCCGAAGCCGAGCGCTCGGGCCTGGTGAGCCGCGTGGTCGCGGCCGACAAGCTGATGGAGGAAGCCCTGGGCGCCGCCCTCCTCGTCGCCGGCATGCCCCGCCTGGCGGCCTACGCCGCCAAGGAGTCGGTCAACCGCGCCTTCGAGAGCGGCCTCACCGACGGCGTGATGTTCGAACGCCGCCTGTTCCACGCGCTGTTCGCGACCGAGGACCAGAAGGAAGGCATGGACGCCTTCATGAACAAGCGGGTGGCGGTGTTCAGGGGGCGGTGAGGCGCTCCCCCTGCAGTCTGGGCGAACCGGATCTGGCCATCTCCCGGCGACATTGACCTGGCGAGGGCATGGAATTTGCTGAAGCGACTGCCGGACCGGTTTTGACTCAGGGCCGCTCACTCGACTCCGAGCGCGCTCCGCCCACCACGATGCCCAAACAATTCATCATCTACGCGCCCTCCTATGACCCAAACACGGGCGGGATCATTGCACTGCACAGACTTTGCGATCTGATCAACCGGTCCGGGCGGCAGGCCTTCCTGTATCCCCTGATGCCCAGCTTCGAGCTGCACGCGCACAACCTGCGTCAGGTCCCGGCCATCGTCGAGCATTTTCAGGCCCGGTTCGCGGCCTCGCGTGACTACAAGGTCAATCCGGAATTCATCACGCCCGTGCTGCCGGCTGACCTCGACGACCAGGCGGGCCCGGACCACGTCGTCGTCTACCCGGAGATCGTCTTCGGTAACCCCCTGCGAGGCCCGAACGTCGTCCGCTGGATGCTGCACCGTCCAGGCCATCACACCCGACAGATCTACTTCGGCTCGGGCGAGTTGCACTTCTACTACGGCAAGGCCTTCCGCCAATATGACTACCCGGGCTGCAAGACCTCGGATCTCACGCTGACCATCCAGCATTCCCCCTACAAACTCTATCTGGACGACGACAGGACACGCGTCCGTTCCGGCACCGCCTACTGCCTGCGCAAGGGCAAGGACCGGCAGATCCAGCACGACCTCACAGACTCCATCCTGATCGACGGAAAGCCCCACGAAGAAGTGGCCGAAATCTTCAAGCGGGTCAAGACGTTCATCAGCTACGACCTCTGGACGGCCTACTCGCGCTTCGCATCCCTGGCTGGTTGCGATTCGGTAGTGATACCCCAGGCGGACATGAGCAAGGAAGCCTGGGCCCCGGAGGCATCCAGCCGCATGGGCATCGCCTACGGCTTCGACGACGTGGAGGCCGCCCGGAACACCCGTGCCGACCTGGTGACCTACTACCTGGACTCTGACCGTGCGGGCATGGAGATGGCGCAGGCTTTCTTGACCGAAGTCGACGCCTTCTTCGCGCCGGTCAGCGCCTCCGCACCCGGCCAGTAACGGCCGCGGGAGCGGCAATAAATTGCCGCCACGCGCCCACGCAATGGCTGCCACGCTTTGTATCGAAAGGTTCGGCAATGGCATCGAATTTGCTCACGACTCCTGGCACGGGACAGCCAGTGAGCCGCGACGGCCCTGGCCCGAAGGAGAACGCGATGTGGGGACTCGAATTGGAAAGCCATCAGGACAGACAAGGGCGCAAGCAGGCGCGACTGCATCACCCCGATGCGTCGGCGGCTGGCCCGGGCGCTCCGGCCCCGGGCAAGATCCACGTCACCCAGCCCTACCTGCCGCCGCTGGAGGAATTCACCCCCTATCTGGAAGAGATCTGGCGGAATAAGACGCTCACCAATGGAGGCCCCTTCCACCAGATGCTGGAGGCCGCCCTGCGTGAGCACCTGGGGGTGGAGCATGTTTCGCTCTTCTCCAACGGCACACTGGGTCTGATCACTGCGCTGCAGTCCCTCCGCATCACTGGCGAGGTGATCACCACGCCGTACTCCTTCGTGGCGACGGCCCATTCGCTGCTCTGGCATGGCAACAAGCCGGTGTTCGTGGACGTGGAACCAGAGACCCTCAACCTGGACCCTGCCAAGATCGAGGCGGCGATCACCCCCCAGACCACGGCCATCTTGCCGGTCCACTGTTACGGCAACCCCTGCGACGTGGCCGCCATCCAGGCGATCGCCGACAACTACAACCTGCGGGTGATCTACGACGCCTGCCACGCCTTCGGCGTGGAGGATGACGGCGGCAGCCTGCTGCGGCACGGCGACCTGGCCGTCCTGAGCTTCCACGCGACCAAGGTGTTCAACACTTTCGAGGGCGGCGCCATCATCTCGCCCGATGCGAAGTCCAAGCAACGCATCGATCACCTGAAGAACTTCGGCTTTGTCGACGAGGTGACGGTGGTCGCCCCCGGCATCAACGGCAAGATGGGCGAGGTCAATGCCGCCTTCGGATTGCTGCAACTCAAACACATCGAGCAGGCCTTGCAGCGACGCGCAGAGATCGACGAGGCCTACCGCGCAGGACTGACCGGCGTCAAAGGAATCCGCTGCCTCCCGCAGACCGCCCGCGGCGCGAGGAACCATGCCTATTTCCCGATACTGGTCGGCCCCGACTTCCCGATCAGCCGGGACACCTTGTATGAAAGGCTCAAGTCGCGTGGCATCCACGGCCGGCGCTATTTCTACCCCCTGATCTCGGACTTCCCGATGTACCGTGGCCTGCCTTCTGCCCAACGCAGCAATCTGCCCGTGGCGGCGGAGGCATCGTCCCAGGTCCTGTGCCTGCCGATCTATCCGGCCCTTGAAAACTTCGACGTGCAGCGCGTCATCGACGCGGTCTGCACCGCTTGTGCCCGGCCATAAGTACGCCATGCTGAGCCTGCTGCATGCCGGGGAGGGAGCTCGCATCGATCGATTCACGGATTTTCTGGTCCGGGCGACCGTCGACGCGGACCCGTCCTTTTTTGCCATGCTGGGCCAGGCGTGCCCGGACTACGAGGCCCGTATCCTCCAGCTCCTCGAGGACCCGAGCTCCGACATGAGCGGCAACTGGTTGTGCCTGCAAGGCGAGCAGCCGATCGGCTTGCTGGTTGCGTACCCGCTCGCCGAAGTCAAGGACCGGCAGCTGGTGTCCCTGCGACACTTCCTGAAGGGAGTCGAGAACAAGGCGGCTTTCCGCCAGGCCCTGGGCGCCTTTGCTGCCCGGAAAGACCCGATCGACATGGCGGATGCCCTTTACCTCACGCGAATTCATGTCTCGCCCACGCACAGAGGCACTGGCGTGGGCGGTTTCCTGATGTCCAAGCTGCTCGGCCTCCAGGCAGAGGGCGGCCACGCGGTCTGCACGCTGCATGTACGGGCCGACAACCCGGGCGCGATCGCGCTTTACCAGCGCCACGGCTTTACCTGGATCGACAGCGATTCGGGCGCCGCCTACCGCGCGATGGCACGGCGCTGAGATGGCCTACATCCTTGGCGCAGGCGGCTTTGCCGCGGAACTTCAGGCCTGGCTCGAAGCCGACGGCCAGGCGACGGTTGAAGGTTTCGTGACTGACCCGGCCTATGTCGCGAGCAACGATGTCGCGGACTTGGGCCTGCCTGTGATGGCCTTCGAGGATGCACCTGCGGAGCCGGCCTCCTTCTACCTGGGCGTGAGCGACCCCGCCCTGAAGCGGAAGTTCGTCTCCCAAGCACTCGCCTTGGGGTGGCGGCCACTTTCTTACCTGTCCCGGCAAGCCATCGTCTCATCGCGCGCGGCACTGGGGCCGGGCGTGGTGGTCTGCCCTTTTTCCACCGTTTCTCCTCTGAGCAAGCTGGGCGATTACGTCACGGTCAACTGCCACAGCGGCATTGGGCACCATGCCCGCGTCGGGGCCTATGCCAGCCTGCTGGGCGCCAACAGCGTCAACGGACACGCCGAAATCGGTCAGGACTGCCTGCTGGGGTCGGGCGCACAGGTTCACCCCAAGCGCAAGGTGGGCGACGGCGCGGTGGTCGGCATCGGGGCCGTGGTCATCAGCCACGTTCCGGCAGGACGCACCGTGTTCGGCAACCCCGCGCGGAGCATTTGAGCGCCTCGACGCGCCGCCAAGCCCTGGGAAAGGCCGGCGATCAGGCTTGCACCAGGACACTCAGCGGCACGCGCGGCCGCCGTCAACGAGCAAGTCGGTACCGGTGATCCAGCGCGCGCGCCGCGCGTCGGAGAGAAATTCGACCGCATGGGCCACGTCGCTGGCCGACCCGGCCCCCAGCGGGTAAGCCTCGAGGACTGCCCGGGCAGATTCGTCCGTCAACATGGCACGGACCTCCGCCGCCTTCTCACTCTCGATCCAGCCTGGCGAGACGGTGTTCACCCGGATGTTGCGGCCTGCGAATTCGACGGCCATGGCCCGGGCGGCACCCACCATCGCCGCCTTGGTCGCGGAGTAGGCCACCAGTCCGGGCTCGGCAACCCGGTGCGCAATGCTGGCGACCAGCGTGATGGACCGCTGGCGGCCATTGTCGGAATAACGGGGCGAGATGAAGTGCCGGCAGATGTCCAGCATCACCGCCAGGTTCAGGGCCTGATGCTCCGCCAGGCTGCCATCGGACAAGGGAGACAGCGGTTGGAGCCGATGAAAACCGGCCGCATAGATCAGGTTGTGGAAGCCCGACCGGGCGCAATGCTGCGCCAGGAATTCGGCGATCGTCTGCCCGCCGAGCAGGTCATGCGCCAAACGGGTGTACCTCGCCGGCACCTCATCGCGCAGGGGATGGCGGGAAACACCCACCACCGTGTCGCCACGCGCAAGGAGAGCTGCGACGATCGCCCTGCCAATCGCCGAACTGTCGCCGATCACCAGTGTCTTGAAGGGCGCCACGTCTCGCATCTGCCGCCAATCCGGTCCGCCTCAGGCGGGGACGCCCACGCGGGTCGCGAGCCCAGCGACGCTTTGCGCATCCCTCAGGTCGGACCCCGACAGCACCACCTTGAAATAGTCCTCGATGGCCGTGATCACGGTCAGCGCCGCCAGGGAATCCCAGGCCGGGTGGTCAACGAAGACGAATTCACCGCTCACCTCGGAGGCATCAATCTCCAACGCTTCGGCGATGACTTCCCTGATCGTCATGTTCATGCTCACTATCCTCAAATCTCCATCAGTCTCTCACACACCCGGGTATCGATCCCCAGATCGGCCATTCCCCATTGCAGGCCCACACCAAAGCCCACCAGCAGGCAGCGCATCGGGCGGCGCTCGTCTTCGGACACTAGCAGCATCGGGATCGTCGCCGAGGACGAGTTGCCGTATCGGCGAATCACGCGGTCAGGCATGCGGGTGGCGTCAACGGAGAACTTCTGCCTGAGCCGGTCGATGATGAACGCATTGGCCTGATGGAAGTACAGGCGCTCGAAGCCATCGACCGATTGCCCTGACGATGCGAGGTTGTCCAGGACGAACGCCGGCACCACGGTCTGGGTGAAAGCGAAGACGTCCCGGCCCTGCATGTGCAAATGCTCCAGGCTACGGAAGTTGCCATCCTCATCGACCTGCATCTCGCGGGTGTCGGCGCTGGCAGGTATGCGTGTGCCGCCTGCCCGAATGATCAGCTTGTCATGGTCGCTGCCCCGGGACCTGAGCTCGATCGCGATGGGGCCATGGCCTGGCGAGCGGGACACGACCGTCAAGGTGACCGCGTCGCCGATCAGGGGATAGGAGTTGCGATCACGGGTCGAGACCCTGGGGCTGAGGATGTCTCCCGCCACGACCAGCACCGACCGGGCCTCGGTCGCCTGCAGAAACAGGCAGGCCTCATTCAGCGCCTTGACGTAGCCGGTGCATCCATCGGTGATGTCCAGGCAGTAAACCGACTCGTCCAGGCCCAGGCGGCCATGAAGCACACAGCTGGTCGGGGGAATCGGGTAGTCGGGCGTCTGGGTGACGACGATCAGCGCACCGATGTCGCCGGGCACCACCTTGCCCTCGGCGAGCAGTCTGTCGAACATCAGGCTGGCGTAGTCCGTCACCGTCCGCTGCTGGTCCTCGACCCGGTGCTCGCCATAGCCCATGAGCTTTTTGAGCTTGAGGCTGTTGGCCGGCTCATGGCTGTAGTTGCCGATCTCGTCGTCGAACCGCGCCACATGGCGAGGAACAGCGCCGATGACGCAGGAAATGGCGATGTCACGGTAGGTGAATTTCACTTCATGGCTCCCCGAGGACCAGGCGGCGGATCGTGCCGATGTCCCGAAAGTTCTCGGCACGTATCTGATCGCCCGGAATGGCAATCGAGAAGGCAGCCTCGAGTTCGGCCACCAGCATCACGATGTCGAAGGAGTCGAGGAAGCCATCCTCGACGAAATCGGCCGAGACCCGATAGTCGAACTCGGGGTGAAGGTCGGAGAGGATGGAGAGAATCTTGGCATCAGGCACGGTGGTCCTCCATGAGTGACCGCTGCACCAGCAGGCGGTCGATCTTCCCGTTTGGCGTGGTGGGCAAGCCATCCACCAAGATGAGACTGGCAGGCACCATGTACCTGGGAAGCTGGGTCATTAGGAATTTCTTCAGGTCCAGAGGTGCGATGACGCTGCCGGACCTGGGCACCACGGCGCCGGAGATCAGACCGGGTTCGCGCAAGTAGCAGACGCAGGCGCTGGCCACGGCTTCGTGCTGGAGGAGGGCTGCCTCGATCTCACCCAGCTCGATCCGGTAGCCCATATGCTTGATTTGGGTGTCCTTGCGGCCCACGAAATGGAGAAGCCCGCTCGCGTCGCGACGCACGAGGTCGCCGGTGCGATAGACGAGGTCCCGGAAATTGCGGTGCAGGGGATTCTGTACAAAGACCTGGTCGGTCTTCTCGGCATCCCCCCAGTAGCCCAGGGCCAGCGAGGATCCGCGGACACAGAGTTCACCCACCTCGCCCTCGGCGCACGAGCGATCATCGTCCGCCAGTACAAGTACATCGGTGTTCCGGCAGGGGCGGCCGATGGGGAGGGTGGCTTCCTCGCAAGCGGCACGGAAAGTATGGGCGGTGCAGTCGACGGTGATTTCAGTCGGGCCGTAGAGGTTCGAAAACAGGGCCTCGGGATAAGCACGCACCCAGGCGTTGATCTGGGGGACCGGCATGGGCTCACCTGCGAACAGGATCTTCGTCAGCGTGGGAACACGGACCTTTTCGAGCAACCCCGAGTTCGCCAGCCCCACCAGGACAGACGGAACCCAGAACAGGGTCGTGACGCCATTGGCACGCATGGTCTCCAACGTCTCGACGGGAAACATGTAAACCTTGTCGTCGGGGATGAACAGGCAGGCACCTGCCGCCCAAGTCAAGTAGAGGTCCAACGTGGAATTGTCAAAAAACAGCGGCGCCTGGCTCATCATCACATCCGAGGCAGCCGGCGCATATTCTGCCCAGGCCCACTCGATGTAGTCGATGACACTGCGGTGACTGATCGTCACGCCTTTGGGGGTGCCGGTTGATCCGGAGGTGAAGATCACATAGAGAGGGTCACTGTCGATGGCGCCCCGATAGGGCGGCGACGCGATGGGCGCCACGTCGGCGAGGTCCTCGAGAAACAGGCAGTGCGCCTCGCCGGGCTGCCCCAGCAGGGGCAGCCCAAGGCTTCGGCGGGTGAGGATGCGACAGTCCCCGAGCTGCCGGCAGATCTTCGCCAGGCGTTCGGCGGGGACCTTGATATCGACCGGCACGTAGATGTTGCCGGTCCACTGGCATGCAAGGATGGCTGCAATCGCATCCACTCCCTTGGGCAAGGCAATGACCAAGGGCTTGCCTCGCAGGCCAGGGAACTGCCGTTCAATACCTGCGGCGATCGTTCGCGCGGCCACCTCCAGCGCTTGATAAGTGTGGGGGCTCCCGCGATCCAGGAGCGCGACTGCGCCGGGGCGCCGGGTCGCCGCCGCCAGGAAGTAATCGATCGCGTGAATCTGGTAGGCCATGAGGACAAGGGGCAAGGGCTTGGCCCGGCAATGAATTGCCTTTGGGCCTCGAGAAACCGATTTTTGCAATCTTCGGGCCAAGCGAGGCCATTCCCGACTGGCAAGGAATTGCCGCTCGGCGCTCCTACAAGGCCCTCCCGAGGCCGTGCATGGGACTTGCATGGGAACCCGCCATGCTTGATTTCCCGGACGTCACCCTCTGCGCCATCGATTGCGTCACCCCAGATCTGGCAGGCGCCGCCCTGGACCGCAGCATGCGGCAGGCCAGTTTCGCCAGGTCTGTGCTTCTCTCGGACGTGGAGGCGCCAACCCAGGCCGAGTGGGTGAGGATCGATCCCCTGCGCTCCATCGCGGCCTACAACGACTTCCTGCTGCGACAGCTGGTCTCGCACGTGCACACCCCCTATGTGCTGGTGGTGCAATGGGACGGCTTCGTGGTCGATCCCTCGGCCTGGCGACCCGAATTCCTGCAGTACGACTACATCGGCGCCCGCTGGCCCTGGCACCCGGCGGGCAGCGACGTCGGCAACGGCGGCTTCTCCCTGCGGTCCCGGCGCCTGCTGGAGGCCCTGGCCAGCCCCGGCTTCCGGCACGGGGATGCGCCCGAGGACGATCTCATCGGACGGCACAACCGCCCCTGGCTGGAGCAGGCCCACGGCATCCGCTTCGCCCCGGCCGAGGTCGCCGACCGCTTCGCCTACGAGCGCGGGGAACCGCAGCGGCCGACCTTCGGCTTCCACGGCCTCTTCAACCTCTGGCGCCACCTGGACGACAGCCAGGTCCTGGGCATGCTGGACCACCTGTCCCCGCGCACCTGCCTCTCGCGGGAGTTCATCGAACTGCAGGTGACCTACCTGCAGCAGCGCAAGTATCGGATGGTGGGGGAGATGTACCGCCGGATGGCCCGGGCGGGCGACCGCGCCGCCGTGCTGGCGGCCTATGGGCAGGTGATCCGGGAGGCGGAGGCGCCCGGGGCGCTGGTTGGCCTGGGCGAGGAGCTGACCCAGGCCACTTGAGGGTCGGGACGGGACGCTGCGGAAGCCGCTATAATCCGACTCCTCGGCGCTTTAGCTCAGTCGGTTAGAGCGATGGAATCATAATCCACAGGTCCGCGGTTCGAATCCGTGAAGCGCCACCAAATCCAACCCCGTTGATCGCAAGGTCAGTGGGTTTTTTCCATCCCTGCTGCACGGTCATGTGCACCCCCTGATCGCGCAGACAGGTCGACAGAAGGCATCGCGCAGCCGCACTGCCGGCCATGCAGTACCCTTGGGGTCGCTGCCACCGAGCTCTGTGCCGATGATCAGCGCAGGGGTGTCGACCTCTCCGCCCTTGTCATGCACGCAGTGCGGATAGATGGCTGTCACTCGATGAAACTTCGCCAGATCGGGCGTATCCGGGCTCAGGAGCCTGCACGCTTTTGGCTGGAGGGCCATCAGGCCTCCGAATCCGCCGTCACCCGAGAACGAGGCGTACGACAAGCGGAGTGTGTCGATCTTGTCGCCAAAGTTCTGGCGGATGTAGCGCGCTGCGGCGAAGGTGTCTTCAACTAGGAAGACTTCCAAGGGGCTCGCTACGCGATTGCGGCCCGTGATCCGGTCGACCAGAAAGACGTGAAAGCCTTGTGAATACATGAAATCGGCATAGGTCTTCTCGTTTTCTGAGATGCCGCCGTTGTCATGGTCGATCAATACAGAGGGGACGCTCTTTTCAGGCTGGAGCCGAAAGTAAAGGTATAGCTTGGTTCGATCCTCGCCCGGGGCCTGGGCAACTATTCGAAGTACCGCTAGCCCACCCCGAATTTCCTCAGTACGTGGAGCATCTCAAAGAACGCCTTCTGGGTGACGTCTTCCTCCACGCCAGCATACCCAAGCAGCAAGCCCTTGTGCTTCGGCTCTGCGCTGTAGTACTCGGACAGAGGCTTGGAGAGGATCCCGATCTCTTTGAGCCGGCTGGCAATTTCCACATCATCGAGTTCACCCGGGAGATGCAAGATCAGGTGCAGGCCGGCATGGCTGTCTTCCTTGGAGAGGAAACTCCTCCCCAGGTATTTGATGATCAGCTTGCGTAGCCAATCGCGGCGACGGGCATAGACGACGCGCATTTTCCGGATGTGTTTCGTGTAATGCCCTTGCCGAATGAATTCGGCCAGCGCCATGTGAGTGACGAGGTGCCCTTGCTGGTGAATCTCGCCGTGCAAGCGCTGCATCGTGTCGGCCAAGCCTTCAGGCAAGACCATGTACCCGACGCGAAGCCCGGGGAAAAGGCTCTTGCTGAAGGTGCCGATGTAGATGACTGGCGCGTTCTTTTCGAGCCCCTGGATGGAGGGAATCTGCCTACCCCCAAACCGGAACTCGCTGTCGTAGTCATCCTCCACGATCAGACAGCGGTGGGCCCTGGCGTAACGCAGGAGACTTCTCCTGCGCTCAATGCTCATGACCGCCCCGCTGGGATACTGATGCGATGGCGTCGTGAAGATCAGCTTCGGGACCGGCGCGTCCTGGTCCACGCACAAGCCGTCGCTATCGACGGCCTGGCGAACGACCTGAACACCATGCTCGATTTGGATGAGGTTCCTGATACCCCGGTAGCACGGCTCCTCCAGCCACACGGTGTCGCCAGAATCCAGGAAGGCGCGGATGCTCAGTTCGAGCGCTTGATGGGCGCCTTCCGTGATCAGGATTTGCTCGGGCTTGCACTGCACGCCCCGCCCCACCCGAAGATAGTCCGTCAGGGCACTTTTAAGCTGCGGCGCTCCACCGCTCGTCCCGTAGGTGAGAGCCTCGGGCTGGGCATGGCGCCAAAGTTTATTGAGTAGCCGGGCATAAACCGCACGAGGAAACGCCGTTACATCCGGTACGCCCGGAATGAAGGCGCCCCATTGCTCGTCAGAGGCGCTGCCATTGCCCAGAATCAGTTGGGCCCGTTTTGAAAAGCCGATCTCGCCACTGACGAAGTCCGCGTCCGCATACGCCTTGAGATCGGGCGGTGGCAGGGCTCTATGGACCATCGCAGGTGTCACCGCAGCAACGAATGTCCCGCTTCCCACCAAGCTGAAGACATAGCCCTCAGCGCACAGCTGCTCGTAAACATAGGCCGCCGTATTGCGCGAGACGTTGAGTTGGGCCATCAGGTCCCGCGTGGAGGGAAGGCGATCTCCTGGATGTAGCAGGTTCGTTGAGATGGCCTGACGGAACAGGTGCACCAGATGGGCACCCAAGGTGCGATGACGCGCGTGATCCGCCAGCTCCTCTCGCCAGCCTTCCTTCTGCTGGAGCCAATTCAAGGACCAGGAACTCATGGTCGCCCCCGGCTATGCCTCGCAGTAAGGGAGATTCCGCATGCCATCACTCAGCCGACTCCATTCAATCATTGACCTCGAAATCAACCCAGGGTCACTCAGCGCACTCCAAAGGCACAGTAGTTCGATGGGGTCGCAATTTGACCGTCATCCAAGTGCTTCCGTGTAGATACGAGCCGCATCGTCGGCGGTCATTTCTCGGGGATTGTTCACAAGCAGGCGCGTCTGCTGCATCGCATCTTGGGCCAGCGAGGGAACATGCTGCTCGGTAATACCAACCTGCCGCAGATGGGTGGGAAGACCCAGCTGCGCAGGCAAGGCGTGGAGATAATCCAGAAATTTGCCGGCTTGTTGCTTGGCACTGCTCTCACTACTTGGCGAAATTATGCGATAGAGCTCAGCATATTGATCCCGCGCCGTATTCAGATTGAACCTGACCACAAAGGGAAGTACCAGGGAGTTTGACAGCCCGTGGGGCACCTTAAACCGCGCGCCGATGGGATAGGCGAGCGCATGCACGGCCCCCACCGGCGAGTTGGCGAAGGCGGCTCCCGCCAAGCACGCACCGATCAGCATGTCCTCCCGGGGCTGCAACTCCTGACCGTGCCGGCACGCTGCATGAATCGCCCCCGACAGCAGGCGTATCGCCTCCCGGGCAAAACAATCGGAGATCGGGTTCTTGTGGATGCGCCCGGTGTAAGCCTCGATGGCGTGCACCATCGCATCGACCCCGGTTGCTGCCGTGATGTGCTCCGGAAGCCCGAGCGTGAGCTCAGCATCCAACAGTGCGATGTCTGGAATCAGCAGCGGCGACACAACACCCTTCTTCTCCCCTTCACCGGTGGTCACGATAGAGATCGGTGTCACTTCTGAGCCTGTACCAGCGGTGGTTGGAACCAGGAGCAAAGGCAGCCGTGTGCCCTTGGCCTGATTCACGCCGTAGATGTGCGCGAGCTTTTGACCGCCTTTGGCGAGCAAGGACACCAGCTTCGCGACATCCATCGAACTGCCACCCCCGAATCCGACGATTCCGTCGGCCTCAAACTCGGTGGCGATCTTGACGGCAGCGTGGATCACAGCCTCCGCTGGGTCAGCCTCCACATCAGAGAAGACACGAAACGGAATCTTGTGCGCGTCGAGGCTGTCCAGTGCGGGCGAGAGCAGCCCTGCACCGATCACCCCCGGGTCAGACACGACGAGGAGGCGCTTGCACGGCAGTCGGCCGATCAGCTCGGCGAACGCCCTTGCGCCGCCGCTGGACACACGGATGGAGGACACACTGTTGAATTCAAAAGTCTTTGCCATGGCATGCATCGCAAGGAAGGGGGCTCCACCGCACGCGGGCTGCCCCCTCAAGCCTACAAAAAGCGTGAGGAACGGGAGGGTCAGTCGACCATCTTGCTGGTCACCCCGGCCAGAACGTCTGCATCGTGCTTCGACGGCAGCTCCATGAGCGGCCTTCGGTTCTTTGCCCAGAGGGCCATGTCTTCGTCCGTATGGAAAATCTGCGTCTCGGGCATCTTCTGCCAGCTGTCTGCACGCAGCCACATTCGGAGCAAGTGCCGGCGCTTGTGCAGTTCCTGCGCGTCGGTGTAGTCGGTGCGACCGTGCACCATGGTGCGGTTGTTCAGGAACTGGATGTCACCTTCGGCGAAGCCCATGTCCAGGTAATGCTCAGGCATGGCCGCCACCTTGCGCACGCAAAAAAGAGCGTCAGACTCCTCCTGCGTGTAGGGGCGCTCGCCGCTCTTCTCACAAAGACGGGCATAGCCAGTGGGCAAGTAGCTGATGAACTCGCCGTTCTGCTCGTTGAAGAACTTGATGCGATGTTCGCTGAAGATCCTGGTGGCATGCCGGCCGTCTTCGTCTGTGCGCTTCAGGTACAGCCCCTTCTCAAGAACGCGCAGGCTCTCAGGGTGATGCTGGGCCATATAGTTATGGACAGCGACCGCGCTGCTGATGCGGCTCTCACCGCCAGCGAGTGCGGTGCGCAGGCACATCAGACCGATGATGTCGCACGAATCGGTGTGCATCAACTGGCCGCCGCCCTTGCGATAGCCCCGCGACTTCGGCTCATAGTCGCTCACGTTCACCACGTGGCCGATCAAATCGCCCAGATAAGACTGGGTGAGGGTTTTGCCGACATAGGCGCTCAGCCCGAAGTAGACATACGCCATGTCATCGTCGCTGTACTCGTCCCGGGGCAGGCCACGCAGCATGACGAAGCCGCAGCCGTTCTTGAGGCGCTCGGGCAGCGACCGCATAAGCTTGCCCACTTTGTCTAACGGGAAGTTAGACGGGTTGACGTCGGGGAAATCGAGTCTCCCCAGTGACTTCAAATGCACCAGCGCCTGATTAATTTCTTTCAGTTCATCTGCCGAAAGAACATGGAGACCTTCCTTCTTCCAGTCGATCTCGGGGCCCTTCCAGGCTGCGGGGCCTGTTATTTGGGTACCAATTCGCGTCATTTCCATGTCCTTTCAAACAATGATTCGTTCTGCCCTGAAGGCGTCCAGAGTGCGCTTGTCGAAGATCTTTCCAAGCACCTCCGCGGTGTTCTCACCGATGGCGGGGGCGTAGCCATAAATGTTCCCGGGGGTCTGCGAGAACTTGGAGGTCACGTTGTGCATGGGAATCTCGCTCCCCGGGATCCCAAAGAGGATCAGCGACTCCCGGCTCGCGACGAATTCATCATCCAGCAGCATGGACGCGTCGTTGACTGGGCCCGCCGTGATCGAGTTCTTCTCGAAGGTCTCGAGATTTTCCTTGAGCGTCTTGGTCCGGATGAAGCCGCCTACCGCAGCGTCGACCAGTTCCACATGTTGGAGCCGCGTGGCGTTGGTCAGGAACCGAGGGTCACTGACCATGTCGGGCCGGCCGATCAGTGTGAAGAGCCGCTCCACGATACTTTGCTTGGCCGCGGAGATGGCGATCCATCGGTCATCGGCCGTCTTGTAGACGTTCCTCGGGCAGGTGGTGCTAGAGCGGCTTCCGGTCCGCTCCTTGAGCTTGCCGGTCAGGTGATACACCGCCGCCTGCGGACCGAGCATGGCAACCACCGGGTCGAACAAGGCCAGGTCGATGACCTGCCCTTCTCCGGTGCCACTGCGGACGTTCAAGACGGCGGCCACGGTGGCAAAGGCTGCGTAAATCCCAGATGACATGTCAGCCAGGAATAGCGGCGGGAGGACAGGTGGCCGATCCCCGAAGCCGTTGATGGCAGCAAAGCCGCTGTAACCCTCAATGACGGTCCCGAAGCCAGGCTTGTGCTTAAACACGCTGTCCTGACCCCAACCCGATATTCGGGTGATTACCAGCTTGGGGTTGATCTTCAGGAGTTCCTGGGGATCCAGCCCCATTTCCTCCAGGACGCCAGCCCGGAAGTTCTCCATCAACACATCTGCATCAACAATCAGCTTGCGGATGATGTCGACGGATTTCTTGTTCTTGAAGTTGAGGCAGACGCTCTGTTTGTTTCGACAGTAGATCTCCCACCAGATCTCTCTGCCCTCGGTTTTCCACTCCCTGAATGGATCACCCTCGGGCGGCTCGATCTTGATCACCTCGGCACCCATGTCCGCGAGCTGGTGACCCATCATGTTCCCGGTGACGAACCGAGTCAGGTCGACCACACGCACGCCTTGAAGCGGCCCCGTGGCGGCTTGACTCACCGTTTTTTTGCTTAAGCGCATTGACTCTCCCTTGGCACGCGTCAAATCGGTTCGATTTTTCGGCTTTTGGCGACAGCCACCCATTTTTCTTTCTCTGCAGCGACAAACCTCCGCGCTTGGTCAACGTCCATGTTCACGGCCATGGTGGACTCGTTCTTGAACAGCTCCGCCATCCTGGGTTTGCGAGTCATCTCGTTGATCTTCCTATTGAGAAAATCGGCCAGCGGCGCAGGCATGCGCGGGGGCGCGAAAACCCCCCACCAGGATTCGACTTCGTACTTCGGGATGAAGTCGGCGACGGGCTTGAGGTCTTTGAAGAAGGGCGACACCTCCGGGCTGGTGACCCCGATCGCCTTCAGGTAGCCACCTTTCAACTGGCCGGACACCGATGCCGAGGTCGTGATCACGAAGTCGATTTCGTTTCCAATGATGTCGTTGGCGATGGCGGCGATCCCCTTGTAGGGCACATGGGTGACCTCTGTCTTCAGGCCGAAGTTAAGCATCTCCCCCGCCAGGTGGGCATTCGTACCGATGCCTGCGGAGCCATAGTTCTTCACGGCCCCCTTCTTCATGGCATCGAACAGGCTGGGCAGGTCGTTGTACTTGCTGTTGTTGTTGACGATGACCAGCGAGGGCCCTTTGTTGAGAATGGCCAAGTGGGTGAAGGAGGTCGCCACATCGAATGGCGGCTTGGCCTGCAACGCGTTATTCGTGGTGATGCTGTTTGAAGTAAGCAGCAGTGTGGCCCCGTCGGGCGCTGATTTAGATACTTGCGCCGAACCGGTTGCGCCGCCCGCGCCCGGCCGGTTTTCGACCAAGAAGGTGACCTTCATGTCATCGCTGAGTTGCTCGGCCAGCGCCCGCGCGAAGACGTCGTTGCTTCCGCCCGGCGCGAAAGGCACCACGATCTTCACCAGGCTGGGCAGAGTAGCCTGCGCCCAAGAGGCCTGGGGCAAGAGCACACCGCCAGCGGCGAAGGTGGATATTTTGAAAAACTGCCTACGGTCCATGGTTATCTCCTGGTTTAAATCTACCTCTGACTCCTTGACGCATCACCTGCGCCCCAGGCGCGTGGTGTGCCGCCATCCACTCACTCGATCAGCCCGAGTTTTCTTGCCGTCTGGATGATTGAATTCGCTCGCTCAAAAAGCGGGGCGTCGACCATCTGTCCGTCGACGACGAATGCGCCCACCCCGCGCATCTCTGCGCTCTCCAGCTTCTTCAACACCTTCAGCGAGTAGGCGATGTCTGCCTCGCTCGGGCGAAATACAAGGTTGGCCGAGTCAATCTGGGTCGGATGGATGCAGGACTTGCCGGCAAAACCCATGCGCTTGGCGAGTTCTGCCTCTGCGATGAAACCGTCGAGGTCGGCCACGTCGGTGAACGCGCCGTCGAGCGCCATGACCCCGGCCTCGCCCGCTGCCATGCGCACGGCAAACATCACGTGCTGGATGGCCGCCACTTCGCGCCGGTCGATGCCCAGCGGGGAGCAGAGATCCCCATAGCCGATCTGCAGGCCGGCGACCCGTCGGCCCGTCCAAGCCAGCTCCCCCGCCCTGCGCAGCCCCTTGGGCGATTCGATATTGACGAGAATCCCGATCGGTTTATTTAGCCCAAGCTCTTGCTCATATGAAACCAGGAGCTTTTCGGCTTTTTCTATTTCTGCCGGATCTTCGACTTTCGGTATGTTGATGAAATCCAGCCCCGCGCTGACGATCGCCTGAATATCTTTTTCAAAGTGCGCAGAAGATACCGGGTTGGTTCTAACAATGATGGCTTTTCCAGTATCGCGAGACGTCTCAAGGAATTTGCCTACATATCCTCGGGCTTCATCCTTGCGCTCTTCGGATACCGCATCCTCCAAATCGAAGGAGAGCGCGTCCGCCTCGCTTTGAAGCGCCTTCTGGAACAGTTCGGGACGTGATCCCGGGACAAACAACTTACTTCGCATTCTCATCATTTCGTACCACCCCAACCCAGTTAAGCCGAAGTTTTGGATGGCGACATACTTGCGACAACAAAGTTCAACAAGGCTATTTAAATAGCCGGCGCGCAATATGAAATCGCCAAAATATAATTACCTAAAGACACAAAAAAACACCGGAACAAACTCAAGGCGAGCTTTTCCTCACGCAAATCTCCTACTTTCAATCGACAATCGAGTCAAACTGCCAAAACAAAAATCGATCTGCAACGGAACCTATTTCAAAGCATCTCGCCGATCTCTTCAGTGCCACTTGCGATCGAAATTACGGTGTCAATTGCGGGTGCCGGGTGCCGCGTGCCGCTTGCACTGACGATCAGGCGGTCACGGATTACGCCCGTCGTTCTGGAAGCGCTGTGGTACCCACTAGATGCTCAGGCGACGGCGACCTCTGGACCAACGTACAAGTCGCTGTTTCGACCCACAGATCCGTGAAGCGCCACCAAATAAGACCCCGCTGCCCTCAAGGCAGCGGGGTTTTTCTTTGCTCCGTTCACGCTATGCACGGTCGTACATACGGGGGTAGCGAGGCCGATAGTTCAGGCGCTGAGGGAATTTGGTCGCCCAACCTGCAACCAGAAATTAAAGTGTGGGAGTGAGCTACAAGGTTTTTTCAGCGTGACGCAGGGGCAGGGACGCAAGCCCGCCCTGTATGCCCTACCCACCTTCTACAAACAACCCAACGCCATCACTGTCGTTTTTCACGACGGTGGGTTCACCCCAGCCCCCAAGCCCCCTCCAGCCAAACTTGCGGACCTGACAGCAGTTGAGCCGCCTCTGATCCACCTGCGTGACGGGGAAGTTGTCCTCTACAGGGTCTCCCGCAGCAGCTATTGGCAAGCTCGTATTCGCTTGCTCACACCCAAGTGGATCCGCTTCAGCACCCGCCAGCGCAATCAGATCGACGCTGCCTGCGTGGCCTGCGAGCGCTATGACGAAGCCAGATACAGGGAACGGCTGGGACTAGCCCCAACGCTCAAGCGGTTTGAAGACATTGGTCGCGCCTGCATCGAAGACCTGGAGCGAGAAATGGCGGCAGGGGCAGGCAAGCGTGTGTACACCGCGTACATAGGCGTGATCCAGCGGTACTTCATTCCCTACTTTGGGCAGATGTATCTGACCAGCATCAGCGCCAAAGACATGCTGGCATTTGAAGCCTGGCGCAATCAGCAGATGGGGCGCACTCCCCGCGCCAGCACCTTGCTCAACTTCTCCAGTGCTCTCAATCGCATTCACCAGACCGCAGTGGCACGGGGCTGGATCAGCGAGCGAGTTCCACTGCCCAAGTTGCAGGGCAAGGGAGAGAAAGGTCAGGCTCGTCCTGCCTTCTCAGAGGCGGAGATTCAAAAGCTCCGCGACCACCTGAGGGACTGGCATCTACAGGTCACAGGCAAGACAGCGGAAATGCGAAGGCTGCTGCGCGACTTGGTGGATGTATTGCTGCTCACAGGCATGCGGCAAGGTACGGAGAGCATGAATCTCCAGTGGCGACATATTGACTGGCACGAGGACAAAGGGGTTCGCTATCTCAGGATTTGGGTCTCAGGTAAAACGGGGCCGCGCTGGTTGATCGCCAAGCATGAATGCGCGGCTGCGCTGGCAAGGCTGCATGATGCGCAGCCCCCACTAGCGGGCATGTCGTTTGAAGCGTTGATCGCCGCCAAGCTGAATCGCAAGGTCTTCTGCTTTGAAGACGGCTCGCAGCCCTACGAATTCACACATGTTTTCCGCAGGCTGCTGGCGGAACTGGGCATGAGCAAGAACGAAGCGGGATTGGCCAGAAGTCTCTATAGCCTTCGCCACAGCTATGCCACGCGGGAGTTGCTGGGCGGCATGGACATACACACGCTGGCCAAGCAGATGGGCACCTCAGTGGTCATGCTGGAGCGCCACTACAGCAAGCTTGTGGCCACGATGGCAGCTGAGCGGTTGGCTTGATGCATCCCCCACAGCGTGCGTTCACACCTGCGGGGCTGCCACCCAGTGTCTGATGTTGATGTTGATGTTGACCCCATCCCACGGACAGGTATTTGCTTGATTCTCAAGCGGTCAGTGGGGCGTGGGTTTGGGTGGCGAGCTTCTCCTCGAATGCAATGGGTGAGAGGTAGCCGAGTGCGGAGTGGCGCCGGCGCGGGTTGTACCAACCCTCGATCCAGGTGAACAGTGCGGTCCTGGCTTCGGCTTTGCTTTTCCAACTGCGGCGATTGAGCAGCTCGCATTCGAGCGTGGCGAAGAAGCTTTCGGCCATCGCGTTGTCGTAGGCGTCGCCCACCGTGCCCATTGACGGACGAACGCCCATTTCCTGGCAGCGGCTGCCGAAGGCCACGCTGGTGTATTGGCTGCCCTGGTCCGAGTGATGGATCACCGACTCGGGCTTGCGGGTGTGCAGCGCCATGTTCAAAGCACCAATCACCAGCTCGGCTGTCATGCGTTCGCCCATTGACCACCCCACCACCTTGCGGCTGAAGGCATCGACGACCACGGCCAGGTACAAGAACCCATGCCAGGTCGGCACGTAGGTCATATCGGCTACCCATAGCTGGTCTGGCCCTTGGGCATGGAAGCGTCGATTGACCAGGTCAGGCGCCGGCCGCTGACGCGGGTTGCGCTCGGTGGTAACCGTGAAGCCCCTACGCCGACTGACCCCGCGCAGTTGCGCCAGACGCATCAGTCGAGCTACGCGCTTGCGGCTGATGCGATGACCGGCCGCCTGCAACTCAGCGCGCACCCGGGGCATCCCGTAGGTCTCGTCGGACTCACGGTGAACCTGCCGGATCGTCTCGGTCATCACCGCATTGGCGATCTGGCGCGCGCTGGGAGCGCGCTGCAGCCACTGGTAGTAACCGCTGGCCGAGACGCCCAGGACACGGCAGAAAGCATGCACGCCTGCGCTGTTGGCGTCGGCCTGGTTCGCGCTCACGAGTTCGTAGACGGCGTGGACGTCTTCTCGCTTCTGGCGGCAAACCAGGCCGTAGCCTTTGCCAGGATGTCGCGCTCTTGCTGCACTTGGCGTAGTTGCCGTCGCAAGCGAACCAGTTCCTCGCGCTCGGCGCTGGTCAGGCCTTCCTTGCCTGGCAAGGGCTTGCCCCGGTCACGCGCATCCTGCGCGATCCAGTTGGCAATGCTCTGCGCGGTCGGCCCGA
>JACCDT010280112.1_pt1 | contig 30483 bp, 30 predicted proteins | sample 7446291 | NCBI WGS metagenome assembly JACCDT01 (sample SAMN15323446, study PRJNA562643) | freshwater metagenome | isolation source: river surface water | place: USA:Blue River Watershed | collected 2017-08-17
CTGCGCACGTGTTCGGGAGTGCAGCATAATGAAATCAACGCCCTCACCTTCGTAGATTTTGCCGACTTCCTCAAAGTTGAGGGATTCAGAATTCCATCCCGATCTAAATTTGACCGAAAATGGGAGACCTTCGGTTTTTTGGCGAACAATCTTACAAATATCTTTGATGAGATCGGGAGCTCTGAGGAGATTGCTCCCACCTCCGCAACTCACCACCTTTTTGGCCGGGCATCCCATATTGAGATTGAGGCCCGCGGTGCTTTGGGAAAGAAGGACATCCGTTGCTCGCTCAGCAAGAATGGGGGTGCCGGCCGCGATTTGAGTATGCAGATCGGGATCCCGCCGACCCAGCATTTTGATGGTCTTGTCGTTGAGATGAATGAGAGCATGCGAATCAATCATCTCCGTAAAAAGGACAGGCGCTCCCATTTCTTTGAGGAGAATTCGGTAGGGCGGATCCGTGTATCCCGCCATTGGAGCCGAAAAAACTCGGCTAGTCAGGTGGTGACCACTCGGTGTACGAAAAGGTCGCATGCGTTTAGGCCCAAAGATCTACAAAAGATTTACGACGGGGGCAAAGATTAACCTCATTTTGAGGGTTGGCCCGCCCAAAAAGGATGGCTTTCACGATCTCGAAACACTCATGCTGCCTCTCGATTGGGGCGATCAGCTGGATTTGCGACTCACACGACGGAGCGCTGGCCCAAATAAAATTGATTTAGTCGTTCGACCCCGCCTCAATTTGCCTGCCGAAAAGAACCTCGTGATCCGCGCGGTCGAGGCTTTTTCCGAAGCCTTTGGGCAATATTTTGAGGGTCGTATTGTGCTCCATAAGCGAGTGCCTACGGGTGCAGGTCTCGGCGGAGGCAGTAGCGACGCGGCGGCGGTGTTGAGAATGTTGGCCGAAGCCGCCGGAATGAGGGTCCGTCAAAATAAACGCCTATGGAGTATCGCGCGAGGTTTGGGCTCGGATATTCCGTTCTTTTTTGAGTCCAGTCCCAGTTGGTGCACCGGGCGAGGGGATATTTGTAAACCGCTTCCTCGCTTGCCTCATTGGGAGATCGTCTTGGTCCATTCGCCTCAGAAGCCAGTACCCACCGGATGGGCCTATCAGGAGCTCGACAGGCTTAGAAAAGGCTCAAGAATCACATTTAAAGGCCTCCCAGACTATCTTCAAGCGGGAGGCTGGAACATTCCCGCTCTCGAGAATGATTTTGAGGCGGTCGCTTTTCGGCGGCATCCGAGCCTTCGAAAAATCAAAGTGGCGCTCGCCCAAGTGGGGGCATTGGCTGCTGGAATGTCGGGATCCGGTTCGAGCTTTTTTGGGATCTTTGCAAATGGGGAGGCGACTCAGCGAGCTTGCAGGGCTCTCCGGAAGCGCGGCTTTGTGGCCGTGGCTTGCCGTACACTTTCGGGGCTCAAGAATGGACAAAGCTGAAAAAGCTTTTTAGTCTGCCCAAGTTGTTCTCTCAAGGATTGGGGAGTCGACAAGTGGTAAGTCAGCAGACTTTGACTCTGCCATCCGTAGGTTCGAATCCTACCTCCCCAGCCAATCTTCGCCTTTTTCGCCACAGCTTCGTTGTGACAAAGAACCCTCGATTGGCTTTTCAGGGTTTGATCAATAGGACGTTGGCATCGCTGGCGGTTATCGTTCGAATCTCTCCGTTTCGCATCTGAATATGGATTGTAGAGTCTTCGACTTTTAGCAAAGTGCCTCGCACAACAAAGCTCTCGGGGGTCCAATAGGCCACATAGAGTTTGTTGTCCTCTCCCATAAAAACTTCTCGGGCGCCGATCTCGTGCGAAGCTTTTGCCTGAAACAGCCCTGGCTCGTAGTAACCTGTGGATGTGTAGTAGGGCATCCCAAGACCATCAGTGTAGCCCGAAAAAAATCGACCCGTCTGAATCCATTGCCAATAAAACCGAATGTCAGCAGGAACAAACTGCTTGGTTTTAAAAAACTGAAAGACACTGATCGATTTGCCCGCAAACTTAACGCCTGTCTCTGGACCGAATACATGAGCCTTAGAAACAAATGGCCTTCCCAAGTGAAAAAAACTGAGAATGCGACTGCAAACTCTGGCGGCGTTCACCCCCACGGGTCTCTGAAGTGATGCTCCTGGTGGGGGCGAGAGTTCATAGGTCTGAGCGAGAACGCTTAAATTGATGCACAAAAAAACGGCAACCGATTTACCCAACGCATTTTCCATTTCGGGTGACTATTGAATTTGAGAATCTCAGTCAACAAATGGCGTTTATTGCAATTGAGGACTGCATCCGCCGCTGGACCCATAGCCGGGAGTTTTGATGGGAGAAGTGTCAGTCCCGAAGGAAGAATCAGCACCCGTCGAAACATGGACTCCTGTGCAAGAATAATTGATGGCGGGGCAATAGACCTGGCCACTCGCGAGCCTCACTCGAAGCTGGATGGGCCCGCAGGCGCCGATTGGCAACGTGATTTTTATCTTTCTAAAGTTACCCGTCAGCACCGACTGATAGACCAAGGCGCTAGAACTTCCATCGCTCAAGAGCTCAGCTGATTGCACTGCGCTCGTAGAAAACATACTAAAAAATATCGTGCCGTCCGAAGAATCCACATTGGCCTGACCTGTTGGGAGAGAGGTACACTCGCTGACCACAGGCGTATTGACGACGGGTTGATTGAGCTCGCCCGGCGAATTCGAACTCACTTCCTCGGCGGGGCCTTTGAGTCCTGCAAACGTACTGACGCCGAGCAAAGATCCAAACAAAACCACGAGAACAACGAGTCGAGTTTTCACATTCTAAGAATATCATGGGTCCCATGGGCAAGGGAGCTGCTCACTCAATCTTTCTTTCTCTTGTAAGACATGTCTTTAAGGGAGAACGCTGATCGCCTAAGTAATTGAAATCAAATAATTTATTTCTTCAGACACTGAACTCAATGCTCACATGTACAATAGAAAGGTGGAGCCTAAACGTCCCTCTATCTATGATTTTTTGAGCTACCGGGAGTTTCTCGCGGCTATGATCAAGTATCTTAAGAAGCGGGAGCGCCTGACGGTACGAGCCTTTGCGAAGCGCGCTGGACTTGCGAGCTCGGGATATCTCAGCATGGTAATTTCTGGTCAGCGCGAACTGAGCCCCAAAGCCGCTCTCAAATTCGCTAAGGCCCTCAAGCTTCGGGCGCAGGAGACGGATTTCTTTAAAGGGCTGGTTCGGCTGCAGCAAGCGTCCTCATCCGAAGAAAAATCTAAGGTCCTCGATGAACTCGTGCAGTTTAGATCCTTTGAATCCAAACGAAACATCGAGGCGCATCAGTATCATTTCTTCTCTAACTGGCTTACCCCTATTTTGTACGAAGCCTTAGTTCAGCCTCAGACGAAAGCAAGCCTATTGACGATGGCAGAGGCCTTGGGGCTTTCTAAGGCAGACCTCAATTCGAGCCTCAGTACTATGGAAGAACTCAAGCTCGTTCAACTGGAGAAGGGCAAGTATCTTCGAACGAGTCATATGCTCGAAACTATTTCGACCCTTGCGCCTGTTTCGATCTACAATTTTCATCGAGACGTGATTCAGGCGTCGTTAAGAGCTCTCGACTCGGTTCCTCAAGCGGAGCGACAGTATGAGAGCTTGACCATATCGGTATCTCTCGAAGAACGACAAAAGATCAAAAAAAAGCTCTTTGAATTTGTTCAATCACTCAATGAGGAGTTTTCTCAATCGACTCATCCCGAGAAGATCTACCAGCTCAACCTCTCATTTTTTCCTGTGGCAGATCTCCCAAAAGGCGACTGACCTTAAGCCACAATTCAATAAACTCTTCGGAGTTTGGACCTGCTTTGTCGGGCATAAATGCCAGAGACGTGAGGATTAATGCGGCCTGGCGCCGAGACCGCATTGGAATGTGTTTTGCAGATTCTACAAGGTGGATGGAATTATGGTTAAGTTGCCCCTAGAATTCATTATTTTAGCGATCATTTTTGGAACAGGATTGTTTTTGTTCATTGCCTTCATCGAATGACGAAATAATTTGAGAGGAGTTCTTTAGATCTCCTTCGCAAGGTCATCCAAATACCGACGCATAATCTGTGCTCTTTTTTCGCCCTCTTTTCGCCCCGAGAGTGTTTGAAGAGTTTCGACGGTTCGAAACAGCTTTTGATAAAAATGATCGAGAGTAAACTTGAGATCCTCTGGCTTTCGCTTATCGCAAAAAGGATCTTCATCGGCATAAAACGGCCGGCTCAATACCCCCGCCGTCGCAAAAACTCTGGCAATTCCGATGGCCCCAAGTCCATCGAGTCGATCGGCATCTTGGACGATCTTCGCTTCGAGTGTGCGAGGTTTGATCGCGGCACTAAAGCTATGCGCTTCGATGGCGTGCAAAATTTCGGCCTGCAGATCAGAAGGATAATCAATCTCGTCCAAAAACTTTTCTGCCGCTGCGGCAGAGAGCCTCGAAGCTTGTGACCGGCGAGGATCGTTTTTGGGAATAACGACGAGATCATGAAGCCATGCTCCCGGAACCACAATATTGAGGTCGGCCTTTTCGGCACGAGCCAGCTTTTTGGCCAGGGCCACGACTCTTCGAAAGTGCAAAATATCGTGTGCAGGATCATCTGGAGTAGCCACCTTTAGTATCCTTGCCTCTAAAAGAGATTCAAATTGATCAAAGATCATGGGCATCGAGAGATCTTAAACCGAACACTCGTTTTGTTCCATTGACGATATGCGGACGGGCTGGTTTGGTTTCAATCCGTGATGACATCAAGCTCGTTTCAAATCAGACAGGCAGTGGCTGAAGACGCCGATAAAATTGTCGAGTTTCAGTTGGCCATGGCTCTAGAGTCCGAACACATTTCTTTAGATCTTTCGACAGTGCAAAAGGGTGTGGCGCGTGTCTTCCAAGATTCTCATCGGGGGCACTATTATGTAGCCGAGGCTTCTCAGTTCGGTGTGATTGCTTCAACGCTCATTCAGTCTGAATGGAGCGATTGGAGAAATGGGGAAGTCTGGTGGATTCATAGTGTTTATGTCATTCCCGAATGGCGTCGTCGTGGAGTCTTTAGAGCCATCTACCAAGAGATCAAGCATAAGGCTGAATCGAGGGGGGATATTCGAGGATTGAGACTCTATGTCGAGAAAGAGAATTTTCCGGCCCAAAAGACGTATCAAGCGCTCGCCATGGACGCCGACCGATACGCTCTCTTTGAGTGGATGAAAACTTTCTAGACGTTTACTTTAGCATTTTTTGCAGCTGTTTGAGCTCACTACTGATTTCGTCAGGAATGTTTGTTCCCGCAGATCCAGAATACGAAGCTGTCAAAGATGTTTCGAGTTCTTCGTAGCATTTTCGTGCTTCGGGAGAGGTAGGGTAGCGAACAATACACTCCCGAAGATAATTATCAGTGAGTGAGAAAAAGTAACCCTGACTAATCTGAGCGTCGCATTCTGCGAGCAAGCGCAGCAGCTTGGGGCTGACGTCTTTGGCTTCACGATTGTTGATGTAATCAAAGATCAAACCCGAAGCGGTAAGAAAGGCGACAAAGGACTGAGGTTCAAATCGTGCACCCTTTTGACTGAGCAAAGGTTGGATCGTTTTGTCAGCGTAGGCCTCAATCTCGGCGAGGGTCGCCGTCATTGGATTGGGCGGTGGAGTTTTCGAAACTTGGCTCAATCCCTTTACCCAAGCAGCTGCATCTCTTCTCATGTGTTTGGGAAGAGATTTGTCTTTGGAATAGGCTTCAAAAGTTTTGATTCCATCTGCGTAGTCTCTCAAGACGCGAACAAAGATAACGAGTTGGCGTCTCAGCGCTGTCTCCTGTGCCAGATTGGCTGAATTCTTGGCTTCGGGACTCTTTAAAAATTCTTGATAGGTCTGCAGCGCTTCTTTGTAGTGCCTTACAGCAAACATGAACTCAGCTTTTTCGAAGAGATTGCCTTTGAGTTCGTTAGGTCTAAAAGTCCATGCGGGAAGATTGCGTCCTGGAACTTGTGTATGACACGAAGAACATCCATCTATAGTCGCGACAAGCATTCGACGCGCATATTCTTTGCGACCCGATCCAAACGCACTGTTGAGTTCGTCGAGATGTTGCTGAAGCGCAGTGGCAGAAACCTGAAAAGCCGAAGTCGATAAACGAGCACTATGGGGTAAGCGATGAGAAATCGAATTGAGGTTTGTAAGCCCTTCTTTGATCGCCTTCTCATTGGCTTTTTCTAAGAAGGCCTTTGACGAGAACATATAAGGCTGAAGCCGATAGAATGTCCCCATGAACTCATACATCACAGGTGGAACTTGTTGCTTTGAACTTTGCTCCGATGACCCTGCTGCCAGAATAGGACCCGAAAGAACAACAATAGTAGTCAATAATTGGCTCAAAAACTTCATACACACATGATCACGGACACTTGCGGCTCTGGCAAGCAAAGGAGGAGTATTTGAATTCCTGGTTTACGTGGCCGTAAAGTACACTTGAAGCGCACTCTGACTCTTGGTGGATACCCAAGAGGGAGTGCTTGCTGCAGAGTGTTTTTATGCCTGAAAAACCCTCATTTCTTTCAGGGCCGAATGCACTCCTGTTGGTGGCAACCATCTTGCTTTTTAGCGCGCTAATTCTTTTGATGGCGCGGCGGGATGAGGACGCATCATCGGGGATTTTTCGACCTACTTCAATTGAACTCGTTCGTTAGCGGACTTTCTCAGACAAAGAGCAGACGACGAGGGCAAGAATGTAGATGACAGCGAGCGGTGTGCCCAGCAAGAGCATCGTATAGGGATCGGCAGGTGTGAGTACTGCCGCGGCAATAAAGATTCCTGCCACAGCCGGTCGCCAAGTGCTCCACAGAGCTTTGGCCGAAACCACTCCAATAAAATTGAGCAAAACCACAAAAACAGGAATCTCAAAGAGCACTCCAAAGGCAAACAAAAGACCCGCGGCAAAGCTAAAGTATTCGTCCATGCGAATCATGGGCTGAATTTCCGAGCTCGCGACTTGTAAAAAGAATTCGAACGCCGGTGGGAAAATAAAGAAATATCCCAAAAAAGCACCGCCCACAAACATGAGTGATGCAATCGTAACGAAAGGAACAACATAGCGACGCTCGTGCGCATGCAGTCCTGGGCGTATGAATCCCCAGATCTGATAAAAGATCCACGGAGCAGCAATAAATATCCCCACGACAAGGCCTACCTTAAGGTAAACCATAAATGGCTCCGCAATTCCTGTATAAACGAGTGGGCAAGACGCTTGCTGAAGAGCCTTGCAGAGTGGATCAATTAAAAATGAAAAGATCTCCTTGGAAAATCCATAGGCAATTCCAAAACCCACAAGCACTCCTATAACGGAGTGGACGATTCGGCGGCGCAGTTCGTTGAGGTGACCGAGAAGAGGGAGTTCATTTGGAGGAGTCGTCATTCTTCTCCTCCTTCTCTTCGTGTTCGGCGATGACTTCTTCGAGTTTTTTGAGATCAGCTCGAACACCCGCGGTAACGTCGTCTACCTGTTGGCGCACGCCGCGTTTGACTTCGTCCACCGTGTCTTTGAGTGAACGAAGGGTTTCGTCCTGACGGACTGACTGCTGAAAATCCGAGCGAGCTTTGGTAATCTCTTTAATGAATTTTTGAACATGACGGACAATGCTCGGAATCTGCTCAGGGCCAATGAGCACTGCGAGGATAATCACTAGTACAATGAACTCGGTGCCACCTATTCCAAACATAAATTACTGATCTCTTAAGTATAGATCCGAATCTTTGAGAACGGGAGACTGCGTCGTTGTCGGAGCGGTCCCTTTGATAAAGGCTTCAAAAATAGCGTTCTTGTCCTGTGGCCCTGCCAGAGTTCCTAACTTTGGATTGATGCGAGCAAACTCAATTGATTCGGGCACCGGAAAGTCCGTCACAGGGTAAGGCTCAAGGGCCTTAGCCATAAAATCGAGCCAAATAGGAACCGCGGCTCGTGATCCTGTTTCGCCGCGACCAAGAACGCGCAAATCATCGTACCCCACCCAAACTCCTGCGACGAGATCTGGCGTATAACCAATAAACCAAGCGTCTTTGTTTTGGTCGGTTGTCCCAGTCTTGCCAGACGCAGGACGATTGAGTTCTTTAGCTCGCTTACCTGTGCCGTAAAGAATGTTTTCCTTAAGAAGATTTGTGATGAGGAACGAAGCCTCAGTACTCAAAACCTGCCCCGGCTTGAGACGAGTGAGGACTTCTTTCTTAGACTTTTTGGCTGAGTCTTCTTGCAAAAACGACCCCGTCTCTTTTTCGCCATCCGCATCATCATGAGTAAAGGTGATGGTTGAGAGATCTTTTTTGAGGTCTCCAAGCTCTTGCCGGATACTCTCAATCGTTGAGATATCAAAATTCTCAGTCACGTTTTCTTCCAAAATATTTCCATCGCGATCATAGACTCGCTTAATCATGAGCGGATCTTGGCGGTACCCTCCGGTCGAAAACACAACGTAGGGTTGAAGAACTTCGAGCAGCGACATCACGGAGGAGCCAAGCGCGAGGGTAAAATCTCTTTCGAGGGGGCTTGTGATTCCCATTCGACGCGAATAGCGAATGATCGTATCGAGACCGACTTCGTTCAAAAGCCGAATCGTTGGAATGTTTCGCGAAGCGAGCAAAGCACTTCGAATTGTGACATCCCCTAAAAACTTTTGATCATAATTTGCCGGCCGCCATTTTTCTTGGTCGGCAGCGTTTTCAAACGTAATGGGGGTGTCCTGCAAAAGACTCGCAGGAGTAAATCCAAAATCAAAAGCGGAGGCATAAACCAATGGCTTAAAAGCGCTGCCTGGCTGACGCTTGGCTTGGAGTGCTCGATTGAATTGCGATCGAGCAAAATCATAACCACCGATCATCGCGCGAACATATCCATTGTGGGTGTCGAGGGAGAGGATCGCTCCTTCCACTTCGGTATGTTGTTCGAGTTGGGCTTCGTCAGGTTGATCCGCGGATGCGCGAGGGGCGGTGATCGAAAACAAAACCACATCGCCCGTCTTGAGAACGTCCGAAACCTTTCGCACTTCGGGAATAACAACATCTTCATCTTCTTCGACGGCAATTCGTCGATAAGCCCACTTCATTTCATCGAGCTTGAGGCGAGCAAAACTTCCTGGATCATACTCGATGCGGGCCTCGCCTTTGTCGTCCGATACTGAGGTTACGATGCCTTCCAAAACATCTCCTGAGGCAACGCCTTTAGGCGAACGCATCAAAATTCGACCCCGTCCCTTGGCTTCTTCTGCAGCGACTTCCAGCGCATTATCTTTAGAGGCATCTTCGTCATCTCGAAGTTCGCGATCCTTAAAATATTCGTCCCGGCTCGTGTTTCGAAGAGGTCCACGATAGCCTTGACGCTTTTCGAGTTCGGAAAGTCCCTTTTTGAGGGCATTTTCTGCGGCTCGGTTTTGATCGAGATTAAGAGTTGTATAAACTCTCAATCCATCTCTCAGCACTCGCTCCGCTCCATATTTTTCCATCAAGCGCTGGCGAACATATTCTACAAAATGGGGAGCCACTGTTTTATTGAACTCTCGAGGTGGCTCAATGAATACATCAGCATTGGCGGCTTCATCGTATTCTTGGCGGCTGATCAAATTGTTTTCGAGCATTTGTTTGAGCACATAGAGCTGGCGTCGTTTGACCTTCTGGGGATTTCTTCGAGGGGAATAGCGAGAAGGGGCTTGAGGAAGTCCGCCCAAAATCGCGGCTTCTGCAAGACTTACGTCCTTGAGAGATTTTCCAAAATAATTTTGAGCCGCAGCTGCCACACCATATCCCGCTCCCAAAAAAATGTGATTGAGATACAAATTGAGGATTTCATCTTTGGTGAGATTGTTTTCGATCTGCCAGGAGAGGATGATTTCTCTAATCTTTCTTTCGAAGGTTCTTTCGGGAGAGAGTAGCAGAGCTCGAGCCACTTGCTGTGTAATGGTGGAAGCTCCCTGTTTAATTCCCCCCGCCATTATGTTTTTGACGGCGGCTCGCGTCATTCCAATGAAATCGATTCCCTTGTGGTAATAAAACGACGCATCTTCGGCCGCGATAAACGCTTGTTTGATGCGAAGCGGTATCTCTTTCTCGACGTAACGCTTTTCTTCGTAAAATTCGCCAATGACCTCTTCCGAATCCGAAAATACCAGTGAGACTTCTTTGGGACGGTAGTTTCGTAAACTGTCGAGCGAAGGTAGACCACGATTGAGGTAAATCATGATTACAAATGCTGCACACAAAAACCCGGCGATGATCAGAGCCGAAAAAATTGCCGCAATGCGAATAAAAACTCTCCAGCCTTTGCGGGGCCTTTGAGCGCCTTCACTGAGGGTTTCTGTTTTATCGTCTTGATCCTGTGACATTTTGCGCGAAGCTCTTGATTCGACTCAGTTTTCTATTTTCAGTCTCTTTGCTGTTCCTCCGGGAAATTGTACAATGAATGGTGGCAAAGCTCCACCATTCACATGCTGGTTTGCTATTGCTCAGGGAAAAGCGCCATATCATGATCCCATTGACGAAAGATGTCACAAGCGTGGGCCGAAAAGCGGCCGATATCATTTTGGATGATCCCAAAGTCTCTTCGACTCATTTTGAGATTCATCGTGATGGGGCTCGTTATGTGCTTAAGGATTTGGGCTCGACGAATGGGACCTTCGTCAATCGAGAGGCAGCGACCTCGAGAGTTTTGGTGGATCAAGATGTGATTGAGTCTGGATCGAGTACGATGTGTTACTTTGAAGATATCAGGGACTTTCACGGAAGCGTGGACGAGACCACAGCGAGTGTTCGAAATAAGGAAGAGGGAGAGTCTCCGGGTACCGGTAAAACACTAACAACCACAAAGACTCTCACGCAGCTCATTGTGCACCTCGAAGTTCTTTCCGGCCCTCAGATGGGCAAGAAGTTTAAATTCAAGAAAACGCATATCACGGTGGGACGCAACGATACGGATGTCATTTTGGTTGATTTGGATGTCAGCCGCGCACATTGCCTCCTTGAGGTGTTGGGAGCGCAGGCTGTTTTTTTGAGAGATATGGGATCGACGAACGGAACATTAGTAAGGGGAAAGCCCATTCAGTCCGAGAAGGTACAATCCGGATCTGAGTTTACGGTGGGAAATACCACCATCCGTGTGACTTTTGAAGAAGGGGAGGCGTCATGAAGCGAAAAGTTTCCCTCACCGTCGTCGAAGGTTCTGATAAAGGCATGACCTTCAACTTGCAATCGGGTTCAGCGACAATGGGTCGAGCAAAAAATGAGCTTACTCTGACAGACAAAAAGGTTTCTGGAAAACACTGCCGAGTTTTTGTCGAAGGGGACCAGGTCTTTATTGAGGATCTGAATTCTACCAATGGTACTTTCGTGGGAACTCGAAAAATCACGACCAAGGTGGCCCTCCAAAATCTGGATCAGATCATTATTGGGCTTTCTAAGATTTCGGTCGCCATCATTGATGATATGCAAGGCTTTAAGGAACACAATCTCTCCACAGAGACTTCAGGTGTTCATGCAGGACTCGATCTCGAAGATGATCTTTCGAGTGAAGACGATGCCGCGATTGGTGGTCTCCTCGAAGACTCTGAACACAGTGCCATGACCAAAACTCGCAAGGGCTCACTCTCGACTCCTGCAATGCCCTCGAGTGTAGACAACGAAGGCACTGTCAAAGCCTCGGGCAAACCAGAGGCTGCTCCGGAGCTTGATTTACCCGCTGAAGATGCAGTTTATCGAGATACGGGGATTCAGCGAATCGACAACTTGATTGCGGATGAACTCGACACCTTCTCCAAATGGGACCATCCCTCAGTGAAGAAATCGACATCCAAAGCGGAGCAGGTTCCGCGAGTAAAAGTCACACTTGAACCTCGCCGCGGTCCTGAAGGGACAGTGCAAGTCATTTGCACAGAGGCCACGACTTCGTTTGGGCGCAAGGATGTGGATGTTCGGCTCAGTGATTTGGATGTGTCTCGAAAGCACTGCGCCATCGAGATTGTCGGAGGACGCAGAGTCTTTGTACGCGACCTCGCGAGTACCAATGGCACTTTTGTAAACGGCAAAAAGATTTCGTATCAGCAGCTCAATCCTGGGGACTTGCTTCAAGTGGGTCAGACTATTTTTGAGATCGGTATCGATGGGGGAGAGGGATAAGACCCCATGAAGCCATCCCTCGTCATAGTCAGTGGAGAGCGAGCGATGGAGAGGCTGATTTTGGAGGCTGACAAAGTCTATGTCATCGGCCGAGATCAAGGTGCCGATGTGTGCCTTCCCGAGAAAAAAGTTTCTCGAAAGCATGCGCTCCTCGTTTGGAGCGGGCAAAATGATTCGATTGTGCTTGAGGATCTCGGTTCGTTGAATGGCACATTTGTAAACTCAGAAGCAGTCACCGGAAAGATTGCCCTCGCGAATGGCGATCGAATTCAAGTGGGCTCATTTCTTTTGCAACTTCAGATCACGGAAAACTCCGTCTCCGAAAAACTTTCTAAATCGAGTACGGATCGAAAGCCAAAACACGCTCCCTTAGTCGAAGAAGTGGATGCGGGCCCGATCGGAGGGTATCTGAGTCAGATCGAACAGATTCCCTTTGATCAAACAGGGGGGACCGGGGGGCGAATGCTTCAGGGCAAACTGAGCGAGATTCCACTCGCCGACTTGCTCCAAATGCTCTCGACGACCAAAAAGACCGGTCTCTTGGTCGTCTCCAAAAAGAAGATCAATGACCGTCCCATCGTCAATCAAGAGAATCCAGACACAGCGTTTTTGGTCATGCGAAACGGAGATGTCGATTTCGCAGCTTTTGATGGAGTTCAGGGAGAAGACGCTTTCTATGCAATTTTGGGTTTTAATCAGGGATTTTTTTCGCTCTTTAGTCTTGGGGAGGATGATTCTTCGCCTGTGATCATTACAACGCCGATTGAAGCCCTCCTGATCGAAGGTTTTCGGCGGATGGATGAGGCAAAGGCTCACAAAACCAAGATTTCTCCGAGCGATGTGCTGGATGTAAGGCCCGATGAGCCTCTTGGCACTCTTTCCGCCGATGAATTGACAATCTTTCAATCGATCTGGAAGCACAAAAAGTTTGCCGCCGTCCTCGACAATTCACCTTTCACCGAAGCTCAAACCACCGAAATCGTCAAAAAACTCCTTCGCGGCGGATTTGTTGTCAAAAACTAAATTGTTGAGAATCTAAGCCCCTTTAGCCACCTTTTCCTTGGCAAGAGTTTAGACTTTCTAGAACCTATTCTATGGGAGGCTTAAGCCTCCTTGAGTAAGAATATAAGTATTTTTAAGGAGGATAACTAGTTTCTATGAATGCTACAAAAATTGCGATGATTACAGCTTTGGCTGGTTTTACATTTACCGCCCAAGCGGCAGACTCACCGGTTAAGCTCGGTGGATTTGTGGATGCTCAAGGGATTTATACAAAGGTAGACCCTGAGGCCAACAACACCGGAGTCGCTGGATGGGAAATCAACGACGGTGCGATCTATTTGTCATCACAAATGGGTGAAACCAAGTTCATGCTTGATTTACCATTTGCATATACAGCAACCAGTGCTGCCGGCTCTAACAACAACGACTTTAGTTGGGCTCAAGACAAGGCTCAGGCCTATATGGATTGGAATCAAGGAAACTGGGGATTTACCCTCGGTCAATTTGATACTCCCTTTGGCTTTGAAGTGAATGACTCGATTGGTAACACCTTTACCAGTCAAGGCTTGCTCTATGCCTCGTCTGGTACGCCTGTGACTCATACCGGTATCATGGTTCATGCGGATCTTGGTGTGGTCACCGCTAAGGCAATTGTTTCGAACTCCGCTAACCAAGGAAACAAAAACGCAGACAATTTTGAGCTCGGCGGACAACTCTCCTATGCTCAAGACAATATGCGCGGAAGCTTTGGTTATGTGTATTTGGATCTCGGCGCAAAAGTTCGTCACTATGTGAACTTCATGGCCGGAGCTACATTTGACAAAATCGCTGTGGATGCAGAATTCAACATTCTGAAGAACAACACAGTTGCTACTACGGATACTGGCTACGGATTTTTGTTGAATGGCGTTTTCTCTGCCACCGAAGACATGAACCTCGCTGCCAAATTCGAAATGGGCAAAAAACTGCCTAGCAATTATTCGACATGGCTGATGGCTTTTGGCCCACAGTATGCAGTCAATTCAGCAATGAAGCTGAAAGCTGACTATACTCTGAGCAACGTCGAAGCCACCAATGGCGCGACTGAGATCAAGACCCATACCGTTGCGGTTGCCGGTCAGTACTCGTTCTAATTATTTTGATTAAAGTCAAAATACCTCAAGAGGGGGAGCTACGGCTCTCCCTCTTTTTTTGTACTTGTTCACTGGCAATTTAACTTTCGCTGCCGGATCGCAGGCGCTGGATGTTTTCTTTGTGTCGATAGACAATCAAAATCATCAATCCCAAAACCAAAAGAGAGATTTGCAAGTCTGCATAAATAAAAAATGTCGCAGCGGGGATCACCAAGCACGCCGAAAGAGCGCCTAAGGCAGAAACCTTAGAGAGCCTTACGACGACAAGCCATGTCAGCAATCCTAAGAATGCTGACTTAGGGACCAAGAGAGTGAGTACTCCAAAAGCTGTAGCGACCCCCTTACCGCCTTGAAATTTGAGATACAGCGGAAAGATATGACCCACAACGGCGGCAAGCCCTACCCAAAGTTGTTGGAGTGGATCGGAGAGCAAAATGAGAGCCAGGCCGACAGGGATAAGGCCCTTAATCACATCCGCAGCGAGCGTGGCAGCTCCGAGCTTTCGTCCCAAGACACGATTGACGTTGGTGGCTCCAATATTGCCTGATCCAAAATCCCGAACATCCACATCCGCAAACATTCGACCAAAAAGGAGTCCAAAAGGAACTCCACCCAGCAAGTACGCAAACGCCATGAGTAAAACAAATGTCATAAAAATTAGAGAGCCCCTGGGGCGACATCCTCAGCTAAGTTTTCAAAGCGAGTATATTCGTTCAAAAAGGCGAGTTTAATGTTTCCAGTGGGGCCGTTTCGATGCTTCGCCACGATGATTTCGGCGATTCCAGGCGTGTCCGTGTCGGGATGATAAACATCATCTCGATAAAGCATCATAATAATATCCGCGTCTTGTTCGATGGCGCCTGATTCCCGCAAGTCCGAGAGCACAGGGCGCTTGTCGGTCCGAGATTCGAGCGATCGATTGAGCTGAGAAAGCGCAATCACAGGAATATTGAGTTCCTTCGCGAGGCCTTTAAGAGCCATCGAGATTTCTGCGATTTCTCGCTCGCGGCTTTCAATCTTTCCTTTGACTCGCATGAGTTGCAAATAGTCGATAATCACACAGCCTAAGCCTTTGGTTTTGGCGAGTCGGCGACACTTGGCTCGGACTTCAAAAGGACTCAGGCCCGAAGAATCGTCGATAAAGATGGGAGCTTCCGAGAGTTGTGCGGCGGCATGAGTGAGTCGGGGCCAATCATCGTCATTGAGATATCCGCCTTTGAGTCGCTGTCCATCAACTCTGGCTTCCATACAAAGCATCCGCTGTACGAGCTGCTCTTTGGACATTTCGAGCGAAAAGACGGCCGTCGGAGCATGTTCGCGCACGGCCATCTGGCACGCCATGTTTAAGACAAAAGCTGTTTTACCCATCGATGGCCGAGCCGCCAAAATCACGAGATCCGAAGGCTGAAAACCAGAGGTCAATCGATCGAGACCATAAAATCCCGAAGCCAACCCTGTGATGGCAGATTTTTTTTCAAATCTTTCTTGAATCTGCTTGAAGGCATCTTTGACGACTTCCCGAATTGGAGAAACAGTCTCACCCAAGCTTCGCTGCGAGACATTAAAGATTTCCTTCTCCACTTTGTCGGCAAAGTCCGTGACTTCCAAAGCCCCCTGATGTGCTTCTTCGATCATCGAGGATCCCAGAGTAATAAAATCTCGGTAGATTGCTTTTTCGCGAATCATTTTGCCATGAGCGATTGCATTGGCAGAACTTGTGACCGAATCCACGAGCCCTGCGATGTATTGAATCCCTCCGGCTTTTTCGAGAAGGCCTTGAGCTTTGAGATAATCAGAAACAGTGAGCAGATCCACAGGACTACCTCGCCGAGAAAGTTCGATGACGGCTGTAAAAATAGTCTGATGAGAACCCTGGTAAAAATCTTTGTCTTGAACTTGTTCGCGGACAGCATCAACAGCCGCGGGGTCAATCATCATCGCCCCCAAAACAGCTCGCTCTGCTTCGATCGCTTGAGGCGGAAGCTTTTTCACAGCGCGCTGTAGATCGCTTGATCTCTCGACTTCCATGGAATGACAGTAGTTGCTTTGAGGAGTGACAGGCTAGAAGAACTTATTCTTCCGAAGCAGTTTCTTCGGTGGCTTCTTCATCCTTTTTCTTGGAGGCAGCAGCCTTCGGTTTCTTAGGGCCCTTCGCTGCCTTCTTCGTTTCTTTAGCGTCCTGGATGCCCTTCACAATGAGCGAAACATCCGTGAAGACGTCGCCAGGCAAACGGACTTTGATGGCGTAAGTTCCTTCGGCCTTGATCGTCTCGACTTCGATGTCTCGGCGATCCACCACAATCTCTTTAGCCTGAAGCTCAGTGATAATTTCTGCGGCTGTCAGAGTTCCAAAGAGTTTGCCGGATTCATTAACACGACGTTGAATCGTGACTTCGGTGCCTTTGATCTTGGCGGCTACTTTTTCGGATTCTTTTTGAATCTTCTTTTTATGCAAATCCACCAGACGTTTTTGATGGTCCATTTGTCGAACGTTTGAAGCGCTCGCGGCCACAGCCAAATTTCGGGGAATCAAAAAATTCCGAGCATAACCTTCACGAACTTTGACGAGTTCGCCAATTCGTCCGATTTGAGGGATGTCTTTTTTTAGAATAACTTGCATATCAATAACCTCGCTTGTTCTCTTGACCGCCGATCAAACCAAAGAAACAGGGCTGCCGCAAGCGCCAAAACCTACATCTAGATGGTGTTGTCTTCGTCTTTTTGGATATTCGTCTCAATTTTGGCCCTTAAATCAAACCAAACATCACCCAAACCGGCCAAAACAAGGACAGGAATGGGATTAAAGAAAATCACCAAAAGAACCAGGATAACAAAGAGAAAATTCAATCGGGGGATCAGGTAGGAGACGAGCGCCATTCCTTGAACAAAGAGCGGAAACGCACTCAAAACTGCCAAATTCCAGCCTATCAGCTGAAGGGGGAACTGAGTTCCTTGGTAAGCTCCATAATCGAGAGCGAGGCAAATCAGAGCACCCACGAGCGGAATAAGAACCCATTCGGTCGATCTCCAACGATTAAATCGATCAAAGACCCGAGCCTGACCCCGCAGATTGGCCGCTCTAAAGCTTTTCAGGAGATTCTCCATCAAGCCATTTACAAAAAACGCAGAGGCAATGAGCGCCGAATACCAACCAACCATTCCCGAAATCAAAAACGGCTTAAAGAAGCTATCAAAGATATAAACTTGTTCGACGGGGTAAACGCGGCGATGAAAAAAGTAGGGGAAGATCTGAGAATTGAGCTGTGATTCTGCCCACTGACGAAACGAAAAATCCTTTGAATCCAACCAAACACTGAGAATCAGCAGCAGGACGGCGAGAGTTGAGAGTGCGAGCGCCCAAAAGATGTAAGGAAGAAACGACTGTTTGGCCTTACGCAGTTGCCAGAGACAAAACCCCATCAAATAAAAGTGCAGAGTGCCAAGCGCGTCGAGTGACGTCATCGATGTGCCAAACAGAAGTGGGCTCAAATAAGTGAGGGCCAAACAGGCGAGACTCATCGTCAAGCCCACGACCCATTGAGTCTGCAAAATGAGACTCACGGCGCAGGGAATCAAATACCAATAAACGGAATAAAATGGAGCAAAGCCGAGGACGAAAATACAAAATACAATCGTCCAGTCGAGGCGCGCAACTTTACGCGCTGGCGTAGCTCGGCCCATCCATACTCACATCATCATCTTCTTGGCGGAGGGCAGGAACAGAGCTGGCTTCTCGAGGAGCTTTTTCGACCAGATCCTGAATCTCAGTTTTTGAGAGAGGTTTGGACAGAGAAACAGAACTAAATCGAATCACGCGAGCATCGAGCTTGAGACTTCTTTCAAATTCTTTGAGCGCCTGAGCGGTTCCAATAAATCGAAAGTAGTAATAGCGACCAACCTGATGTTTTTCCATCGGATGGGCCATTCGCTTTTTGCCCCACTCATCTTGGCGCAGCATTGTCGCTTTAAACTGGGTGAGCACCTTGATGTTTTTTTCGGCGACTTCTTTGGCCTCAGGGTCATTGACCAAGGGGCTCAAAATAAAAATAGTTTCGTAATGACGTTCACGAGCACCAATTTCATTGGGGCGTAAGAGCGTCTTTGTGGTTTCAATCGTGTTTTCTGCTTCTGCCATAACCGACATGTTGTAAACGATCTGAAGGCGAGATCAAACAGCAAATCTAAACAAAATCACATCGCCATCCTGGACCGTATAATCCTTACCTTCGGAGCGAAGCAGGCCCTTTTCTCGAGCTCCTTTTTCGCCCTGACAGGCAATATAGTCCTTGTAAGCGATAGTTTCGGCCCGAATAAAGCCCTTCTTAAAGTCCGTATGGATGACGCCAGCGGCATCCGGACCGAGGCACCCCACAGGAATCGTCCAAGCACGGACCTCTTTGACCCCGGCGGTAAAGTAAGTCTGAAGCCCTAAAAGCTTAAAGGCCTCTCGAATAAAACGGTCTAAAGCGGGCTCTTCGATGCCAAACTCAGCCTGAAACACCACTCGATCGTCATCGCTCATCTGTCTCAGCTGACTTTCAAGTGCGACGCTCATCGGAATTACAAGCGACTGATCGAGGGCGGCGACCTCCTGAACTTGAGCGAGCCAAGCCTTGGTCCTATCCGTCAGCGCTTTGACTTCGGACTCCGCGATATTGGCGACATAAAGCACGGGTTTGCTCGTCAAAAACTGGTCCTGAGGGATCTTGCCTTTGACGGACGGCATGCGGCGAATTGGAATCCCCTTGCCGAGGCCATCGATGATCTCACGCAAGAGATCGGCTTCGATTTTGGCTTCGGCGTTGCCGCTTTTGGCACCCTTTTCCACACGCTCGAGGCGTTTTTGGGCCGCCTCTTGGTCGGAGAGACAGAGTTCGAGCTCAATGATTTCGATATCTCGTTTGGGATCCACTCCGCCCATCACGTGCACAATATTGGGGTCTTCAAAGCATCTCACCACATGGGCAATCGCATTGACTTCCCGGATGTGAGAAAGAAACTGATTTCCGAGCCCTTCGCCCGAAGCAGCGCCTTTGACGAGTCCTGCAATATCGACAAACGTCATAAGTGCAGGCACGACCCGCTCGGGCTTTACAATCTCGGAGAGAGCATCGAGTCGCTTGTCAGGAACATTGACCACGCCGCGGTGTGGATCCACCGTACAAAAAGGAAAGTTTTCTGCAGGAACTTGAGCGGCAGTCAAAGTGTTAAACAAAGTTGATTTACCAACGTTTGGCAGTCCGACGATTCCACATTCGATTCCCATATCTATTCCTTACGCTGTAAATTTCTTTGAGTTGATCTTGTTCATGGCCTGTTCATCGTTTTGAGTGAGCCACAACTTAAGCTGTTCGCCCGCATCCGAAACAACTTTTTGTACGATTTTTTTTTCGTCTGGGTTGAACTTTTCGAGGACGTGATCCAGCGTCTCTTCGCGGACTCCGTCTACCAATGGACGTCCGATCCCCAGCCGAAGCCGAGGAACATTCTGCGTGCCGAGTCTCTCGATGACCGAGCGAATCCCTCGATGTCCCCCATCTGATCCTGAAGATCGATAACGAATCCCACCCAGAGGCAGATCCATATCGTCATAGACAACGAGGATTTTTGACTCGCCCTGATTTTTGGAAGTCCAATCCGTGAGGGCTTTGCCGCTTTCGTTCATAAAAGTCTGAGGCATCAGAAAATGGAGTTCAAAGTCTTGATCTCCCAGCGTGAGAGCCGTCATGGCCCAATGGCTGTGATACTTTTCTTTCCAATCGACGCTGCCAGAGATGAAGGCTTCCGCAGCCCTTTGGACCCAGTCAAAACCAATATTGTGGCGGGTTCCTTGATAGCGAGTGCCAGGATTTCCAAGTCCGGCCACGCATATTCTCAGGCGCCCCATTGAATAATCCTTTTAACCCTCAGGAGGATTATTTCTTAGCGCCTTTGTCACCACCAGCATCTTTAGCAGGGGCGGCCGCTCCAGCAGCGGGAGCCGTTGCTCCCGTCGCAGTGGCAGCTGCTGCACCTTCACCTGCTGCAGCGCCTTCGGCGGCAGTGGGTGCGGCAACAACTTCTTCCTTCTCAGGCTCATTGACTGAGACCAGAGCGAATTTAGCGGAATCCAAAACTTTGATTTTTGAGGAAACTTTGATCTCAGAGATGTGCAAGCTCTCATTGAGTTTGAGAGCAGAGACATCCACTTCGATGGTGTCCGGCATGTCGCCAGGCAAAGCTCGAACCTTCATAAAACGTCGGATGATATTCAAAATTCCACCCTCGTTTTTTACGCCTTCGGCTGTGCCGGTATAGTGAATGGGCACTCGCGCATCAAAAGGTCGATCCATCGCAATTTCGTAAAGATCAATGTGTTCGATCTTCCACATGGGATTTCGGGAGATGGCTTTGAGGATAACCTTTTTGCCGTTCAAATGATTTTCATTGGACTTGAGTTCGATCACGTAATTGGACTCAAGGTCGTTATTGAAAGCTTTTCGAAGTTCTTTCTCATCTAAAGAACAGACTTCGTTCTTTTTTCCGGGCCCATAAACATTGGCCAGGACTTTGCCTTGAGATCGGAGGGTTTTGATTTCACTCTTTTGGCCCGCTTGACGGGGGCTAACGTTCACTTGAACCTGTTGCATAGCAGTGAATTCTTAATCAGAAGCCCGACCAAAGAAAAGCGAGTTTTGTGGAAAATAGCGGTTATCGAAGGATCGGAACCACCTGCCCACCTTGATCCAAATGAAAGGAGGCGGTCCTGGGCTGCTGCTTAAAAAGCCCATATCGGGGATAAATGAGCGTCACTGTAAAAATCGCCTCGCGCAGAAGGGGTCGTTGGTCCAGAGCTCTTCTCATGGCAAGTGCAGAAGAAATGTCCTCAGGACTAAACTTTGAGGGTGAGTACAGCTTTAGGGCGCCACCTACGATCATACTGGGATGCGTATGAAAGAACCTAATCGTAAAAAGAGGATGGGGGGCTTCTCGCTCCTGCTGCTCCAAAGCCGCATACCAGCGCTCGGTCAAAAGCCCTCCAGAGACTTGAGTGGAGTCTCCTACAAACTGAGTCAGAGGACTTTGAACGCTCTTTTCTGAGCCGGCAGATTCAAAGGAGGGGAATCTCTTCTTCAGTCCGTTTTCGTAATTGAACTCAAATCCAAAAACCTCTTGGGATCGATGGTTCAGGCTGAGGTTCCAAAGTGAACGTTCAAACGGATTCAAAACTGATCCACGTTCTGTTTGCTTCTCAATTTGATTAAAGAGCTGCTGCGAGATTTTTGAACAGGATTCGGCCGCCGATGCCTTGAGGAAGGAACTCACCCCCAGAATCGCTGTGAACCATGCCCATCGAAGTCCCGTCCGCATTATTTAATTGAGAAGCAAGTTTTGTGCCTTAAGTCGTGCGAAGACTGATTGTATTCGGTCTTTGGTTTAGAATCTCAAAAGATTGAGAACCGCTTGGAGGCTGAGATTCGCCTGCTGCGAAACGCTGATCTGCGCTTGCTGAAGAATCTGATGACGAACAAGATCTGCGGTCTCCATCGCAATGTCAGCATCCAATATTTGTGACCGTGCAGAGGCAAAGTTTTCGACACCAATACTGAGGGTATTAGTGACAGAATCCAGTCGAGATTGCTGAGCGCCAATCATGGCTCGTTTATCCAAAATCGAAGCGATGGCATTATCAATGATTTGGAGAGCGTCTTGGGCATCAGCTTGCGTCTCAAGAGAGAGAGTCGCAGGATCATAGGATGTTTGTGTGAGCTGTTCTGCGATGAGGACACTTCCATTACTCGTAAAAGTTGATCCATGAGTAATCATCAGGTCGAGCGCTCCATCTCCATTGAAGTCTCCATATGTGGGATTGGTTTCAAATCCTGTTGAATCCACGGAAGGACTGTAATGGAGGCTTCCGTCGGACGATTGTAAGATCGCTTGTGTCACATTGGAGCCCGAAGAAATCGCATCGAGAGTTCCATCGCCGTTGAGATCGACATTCAGGGAACCCCAAGTAATGGTGCTCGTCGCGGCGAGGTTAAATGTTCCCGAACCATTGTTTTTCCAGATGCCGGTCACAGATCCAGTCGTTCCCCGGACATCGATATCTCCATCACCGTCGAGATCATCGACTTGCAGTATAAAGGCCCCCGTCAATCCTGAAAGAGTCGTACCCACGGTGAAGGAACCTGCGGACGTTCCGAGGCGCACTCCGATTCCTCCACCGGAGATATTGGCTAGGACATCCTCGATCCCATCTCCATTGATGTCGACAATCTGTGTATAGCTGTCGCTGACGGGGGAGAGGCCGAATGCGCTTGTTACCGCCGTCGAGGCCAGTCCGCTGGCGCCGCCGAGGTATGTGTAGATATTCGTTCCATCCGTTGAAGTGCGAACAAGATCCGAGTAGCCATCTCCATTCATGTCCGTGATTCGACCTGTCGTCAGTGTCGTTAAGTCTCCTAATCCAAATGTAGTCGATACACTAAATGTCCCTCCACTGCTCATATGAATGTTCTCTGTGTATCCAGTGCCATCGCCTGCGGTATCAATCAATGAAACGACATCGGTATAGCCATCATGGTTAAAATCACCAAAATCGATATTCTCGGCGTTCGTAAATCCTACAGATGTGATGCGGGCCCCAAAATTCCCATGGCCATCATTGAACCACATTCGCCCTCGGCCACTCGTATCAATTCCAAAGAGATCATTGACACCATCCGAGTTCATATCACGGATGTACAAACTGCTTCCTGTTCCAACGTTGACACTCATTCGAGTTCCAAAAGTCCCGTCGCCTTGATTGAGCATGTAAGTGAAAGATGAGGAAGATGAGTTTTGAGCGTACATATCAAGAAGCCCGTCATCATTAAGGTCGACGAAACTCGGCGTTGCCTGAATTCCCATATCGTAAGTTTGAATAGCGGCGAAAGTTCCATCCCCATTGTTGAGTCGAATGACAGAGTATCCATTTGTAATTTGGGCATGAATGAGATCGTCATAACCATCATTGTTAAGATCTTTGGTGGTAGCTCCCACTGTTACGCCTGGGATCAGCATGGTGACGGTATACGGATCGTCAAATGTGCCGAGGCCCTGAATATTTTCTTCAGTAAAGAGCGCCTCGGCTCGACTATCTCCGAGTGAAAGTTCAATGCGATCGGTTTTATCGCTTCCAACTTGAATATTGAGAGTCGAGAAAGTGCCATCGAGGAGGGTACTTCCATTCAAAGTACTTTCCTTGGCGAGTCGGTCGACTTATGAGAGGAGTTCGTTGAGTTCGAGATTGAGTTTGGATCGATCGCCGAGTGCGAGTGTGCCGTTGGCCGCTTGGAGAGCGAGTTCTCGCATGCGGTGAACTAGGTCGAGTTGAGAGGCCAAGATGCCATCGGCAGTCGACAAGAAAGCTTGAGCTTCGTTGGCGTTTTTGATCGCCCGAGAGAGTGATCGTGTTTGCGAATCAAGGCCCGTCGCGCGTGCCAATCCGGAAGCATCATCGCGTGCCGAATTGATGCGACGTCCTGTGCTGAGACGTTCGAGGGCGCGAGAGAGCGCTCGCGTTGTATTCGCGAGATTGCGCTGCGCCATCAGGCTCGGTATGTTGCTGTTAATTCGCAACCAAACCTCCCAATGCGTCTAAGCTTTTAAAAGGCCAACTCATACATCCTATTGATCGGTTCGCCGGCTTTTGACGCCTCCCAAAAACTCAAAAGCCGTGCATCAGATGCACTGAGTCTCTGTCGTAAACACACTTAAGGGGGGGGCGCGCTGCTTCAGTGGCAGCGCAACAATCTTTGAAGCATCTGCGTCTGCGCGCTGTGCCTGTGCACTGCCGCTAAACAAATAATGAACTGACAGAATCCGAGTGATGGATCCGGCGGATTGCGTCAGCCAGTAAATCCGCGACACTCAAGACTTCGAGCTTCGGACACTGATCGAGTTTTCCGTTGAGAGGAATCGTGTCGGTGATGAGAAGCCTTTCGAGAGGAGAATCCATAATTCGCTGAGTCGCGGGCCCAGACAAAACAGGATGCGTGGCACAGGCCCAGACTTTTTTAGCCCCACGCTGCATGATGACGCGAGCGACTTCTTGCATGGTACCGGCCGTGTCGACCAAATCATCCAAGATGATGGCCTCTTTGCCTTTGACCTCCCCGATGATGTTCACTTCTGCAATCTGTCCGGGAGCATCTCGACGTTTGTCGACTACCGCAATCCCGCAATCTAAGCGCTTTCCATAAGCGCGTGCTCGCTCAACGCCGCCCGCGTCTGGAGACACAAGGACGGGTTCATTGCCGGAGGCATCGAGAACTTCGCGAATTCGCTTCATCAACACAGGGGCCGCAAACAAATGATCGACAGGAATGTTAAAAAATCCCTGAATCTGCGCCGCATGAAGATCGAGTGTAAAGATGCGATGAATCCCTGCGGCCTGTAGTAAGTCCGCAACGAGGCGAGCGGTAATCGGTGTGCGAGGTGCGTCTTTTCGATCTTGGCGCGCATATCCATAATAAGGAAGAACGGCAGTAATGCGACGAGCGGATGCTCTTTTGAGAGCATCAATCAGGATCAAAAGTTCCATGATGTTTTCGTTGGCCGGAGCACAAGTGGATTGAAGAATAAAAACATCCGAGCCTCGAATGTTTTCTTCGATCCGCACAAAAATCTCACCATCCGCAAATCGCCTGAGCAAGGTATCGCAAAGGGGGGTGCCCAAATTTTTGGCCACCTTCTCAAACAAACTACGGTTAGAATTTCCTGCAATGACTTTGAGTTCGCCGAACATAGGTGCCGAAAGATTGGCCATAGAAACTGGAAGATTAATGGAGCCTTTTGGGGTAGGCAAGAAGCCGTGAGACCGAATGGAAGGACCCCCACTCAATTAAGACCAATTCATGTCATCCCTAACCCTCAAAAGCATCCTGCGGGCAGTGTTTTGATCCAATGGGGTCAAACCCATGTGATCTGCTCGGTGATGATCGATGAAAAAGTCCCCAATTGGATGCAGGGGCAGGGAACCGGCTGGGTGACAGCCGAGTACGGCATGCTTCCGGGATGTTCTGATAAGAGAATTCAAAGAGATAAAATTCGCTCTACAGGTCGAACCCATGAGATTCAGCGTCTGATTGGGCGCAGTATCCGGGCCTCTATTGATTTGGCAAAACTAGGTCAGCGGACGGTTCAGATTGATTGTGATGTGGTTCAGGCGGATGGAGGCACTCGAGTGGCCTCGATCACAGGGGCTTATTTGGCCTTTCGGCTCGCATTGGCAAAGCTCAAAAAATCCAAGATTATTTCTAACGAACCACCGACGACTTTAGTCTCGGCGGTCTCTCTCGGCAAAGTGGCAGGAGAATGGGTCTTGGATCTCGAATATACGGAGGACGTCCAGGCCGATGTGGATGCCAATATTGTCATGAATGAGCGCGGCGAATTTATTGAGGTCCAAGGGACAGCAGAAAAGAACTCGTTTCCTCGAGCAGAACTCAATCAAATGCTCGACCTCGCGACTGGCGGATGTCAGGAACTATTTGAGATTCAAAGAAAGTATTTAAAGGAATGGGGCCTCAGCGCATAGAGTCCATTGTCTTAGCGACATCGAATCTCCATAAAGTCGCTGAGTTCAAATCATTGTCCGGCGGACATTTTAAAACTCTTTCTCTGTTAGATGTTCAATTCACACACAAACTTCCTCCCGAGGACGCAGAGTCCTATGAAGGCAATGCGCAAATCAAAGCCCGCTTTGTAGGAAACTTGCTCAATACTTGGGTCTTGGCGGATGATTCGGGATTTGAAGTCGAAGCTCTGGAGTCTAAGCCTGGCATTCACTCGGCCCGATTCATGGGGACTTCGGACTCCAAAATTCAGTGTGATGAGATTTTGCGTCGGATGCAAAATCAGTCCCATCGTGCGGCGCGATTTGTTTGCGCACTCAGTTTATATCAACCCGATCGAAAAATTGTGCATTCGTTTCGTGGAGAATGTCGTGGGGTCCTTCTGGAGAGTCCCATGGGAGACGGCGGATTTGGATATGATCCCATTTTTTGTCCCGAAAACTCGACAAAAAGTTTTTCGCAAATGAGCTTTGAAGAGAAGAATCAGATCTCGCATCGAGCTCGTGCGATGCAGAGCCTTATTGCTTGGTGGTGCGCTCTTTGAGAGTGGCAATGAGTTCTTCGACAGAGTCTTTGTCGTAGGGGTTTCGAGAAAGTTCAAGATACTGACTCAAGGCGCGTATCGCATTGTCAAAGTTTTGTTCGTAGACCTCGGCCAATCCCAATCCTCGGTGTGCACCAGCATGTTTAGGATTGAGAGCGAGAACTTTTTGAAATTCAGAGATGGCTTCGCGAGCTTGCTGGAGCTTGAGATGCAACATTCCTTGGCGAAACGCTGAGTCTACGATTTCGACTTGCTCTCGATTGAGCGTTTGAGCGACTCGTTGTGACTTCTTTTTTGCGTTGGCACTCACCTTGGACTTTGAAGAATTGTCATCACGAACAATTTCGCGCGCAGCCAGAATCTGCTGATTCATGGCTTCAGTGGATTGCTCAGATGGAGTCACTTCTGCAGGCAAGGGAGTGACGGATTGATTTTGCAAAACTTGAGTGGTCGTGGCTTCAGGAGCTTGAGCACTCGGGGTGACATTGGAAGAAAGAGAAGTGGCAACAGGAGTGCTCTCCTGAGTTACAACGAGAATGGCCCCGATCAGCACGGCCGCAAAAAAGAGACCGGCTGCCAGAAGACTTTTTGAAACCCCCGGTCGAGCTGAAGGTGGGGGAACCGTTGCTGGATCAAATTCTTTGACCTGAGTGGTGGGCTGCGCCCAACTAAATCTTTGAGAGCCTGCCATCGCTGCCGATTGCTTTTGAGTCGGAGTGTTTTCAGTTTGTTCAAACTGTTCCGAAGGAGCGGGTGGAGCTGTGGGAATGATTTCTTGAATCGCGAGTCGAGCGGCTTCTTCTTTTTTTGCGACATCGGTCTTTCGCTGAATTTCTGTCTGTTCGAGCTGACTCGACGCCATGGAGGCAAAGAGAGTTCTTAGATAGTCCACGCTGAGACTATTGATGAATCCCCTGAACAGACTTTCAAAATCCTTTGCTCCGCCATTCGAAAGCGATGTCCATCCAAAGCTGTCCTCAAACAAGAGATCCTTAGACGTTTGTTCAGTCCATCCTTCAAAATTAAATGGAAAATACTGAAAGTAATTTTTGTCATGCGAAGAGACCGGTCCATCGGTCCAGCGCAAGATGAACTTTTTGAGTTTGGCCATATCTCTCTGAAAGAGATCGAGGAGCAATTCAGGAGTCTTAGACTTTTTGGATTGAGACGCCACACTCACTGACCAATAATTGAGACAGTTAGGGCAGGAGATTCGAACGCTACTCTCGTTAATGACTTCGGGATCTGGAATAAAAGGCTCATGACACCAAACGCATTCGAGTTGTGCCGCCAAAAACGAAAGAGCGGCGTGATTGTCTTCATCAATGGTGGGGATCTCCGAAATCACCCATTCGATTTCTAAAAATTTTCGGTGGGACTTTTGTCCTGTTTGAGGGATTTCGAGAGTTCGAGTGATCCGGGCAATGCTATCGTAGACATAGCCAGGTTGCGCGGGGACTCGCAGAGGAAAAATCATTCGTCCGACGCGAATATCTTTCTCGGAGGTTTCCAAAACGCATCGCACGACGGGAAATCGACTCACGTCAAAACCGAGTTCTTTCAAAAGATCGTGAACAGGATGTTGAGCGCCATCCGCCACAGTCGTACTTCCTTGAGTTTTATCGAGACCGTGTCGTTGGAAATCAACTGCCATCTGTGCTCTCAAAGTTCAAGGTCTATGCCATCAAAAAACTGAGTATTTTTAGCGACTTATATTCATTTGCTGCTGTCGTTTGCATACTCAACCGCGACGGGTGCGGAGTGGGATCTTGGCATTTTTTTGACAGGCTGCCTGTGGCATTTCGGACTCGATAGAATTGGAGGATGAATAAGTCATTCTCGGGGATCGTTATTACCGTTTTAGCAATTGGGCTGGGCCGATATGTGGGCGGCCACCTCATGGAAGGTCGTGGAGGTTCTGTAGATCCTTTGATGAAACCTTATATCGAAGAGTTTCAAACAAATCCCAAGTATAAGGCGAAGTTCGAGGGACTCGACGAGAAGGGTGCCTATCAACAAGCCTTTAAACTCGCGAGCACAGGAGCCAAGCGCTTGCCTGCTCAAGAATTGGTCGCGCGGTTGCAGATTGTTGGACAAATCTTGGAGACTGCAGATGTTGAAACGTGTGGCGGAATTGTACTGGGACAAAACCCAGCTTATTTTTCGACTGCCTTTGAAGCGCTCCCAGAAGATACACGAAAGCAGTGGATTGATTTGAGTTTTAAGGCCGTCAAAGCGGAGATCGACGAGGTCGACTTTATTCCTCCCGAAGATGAACAAGTGCAGCGCGCGTTTTTGGAACTCACTGCTCAAATGGAAGATGCCGACAGAGAAATGGTCATGCGTGTGATGAAGAGCATGAGTCTTGGGTTTCCTCCTGTCACAGGCGAGGAAGCCTGTAGGGCTGCTCGACTCATCTACCAATCTGTTCCCAAAATTAATCGTCAGAGCCAAGAGGCCGTCGCCAAAACATTCGTATTGTAAAAAATTTAGCGGACGAGCTTTCCGGCGTTAATGAGTTCAATCTTGATTTCTTCGAGCGCGGCTTCTTTTTCAAAAAAGGTCATCGGAAATCCAAACTCTATTTGGTGAGCCTCTTCCTTTTTGTTGAGGCGCTGTTCAATTTCAGAGTAGATGCGTCGGTATTCGACGATGACTTTGAGAGCATCCGCTGGAATTGATTTTGGAAATGATTTGCCGAGTGCTTGGTCTCCAAAAATAGGAATCTTTCGACCGAGGATCGCGGTGTGCACTCCAAGCGAAAGGAGCCAATCGTTTCTGAGTAACCAATCCGTCTTCACTCGATAGCCATCTTGGTCCCACTTGAGCAAAGCACTGATCGTGACATCGGTTTCGTGTGCCTTACTCATTTTGGCAGGATCGCGCCATTCACCGACGAGGGCGAGACCTTGGGTGAATTCAATATCTCCTGGTGCGGGAGTCGTTTCGGGGAGACTGAGGGCCTTTCGAATTCGCGGATTGTTTGAAAAAACGCTCTTGAACTCGGGAATCACAAACCCACTTGCAGATTGATAGCAAAGTCGTGGGACTTCGATGCAATTGATTCGATTGTTACTCTCATCGGCACTAAAGTCATAAGGCTTTCCCACCAGACTCAGAGCGAATTCTCCGGCTCGTGAAGCGGCGGTCTGGTCTTCTGCTCGGTAGATGGCAAAAGATGCGCGCTCATGTCGAAGCCACTCTTGGAGGGGTACCTTCACAACTTTGCCTGGTTCAATGATAGCTTCGATAACGAAGAGCTTTCCATTTTCATTGGCGACAATCGCTGCGTGAGAATAGCTGAGAGCGTGATTGGGAAGTCGTCTAATCAGTGCACTTACGACGGCAGCGCCTGAACTCAAGAGAATATCGCCGGCCTTGATATCCTTGGAAGGTTCAAAGCCTTCGAATCCAGTCCCAGGGAGAAAATAATTCTCGGGTGCTGATTTTTTGGACGAGAGGTAGCTCAGCAAATAGGCGGACATGCCTTGGACATAACGAAGACCCGTTCTAAAATAAGGAAGATACTGCTCGCGCTCAGCGGGAGTCCATTTTAACCATTGATCTCTGAGGCCCAATCGAATTTGCCACAGCTCCTCGAGAGCCCCTTTCATCCAGACTTCGGGTGATTTGCTGGAAGGTGGCGTGGACGAAAAATACTCAGGATTCATTCGTCTTGGCTGGAGACGATCAACAATCGAGGCGAGTCCCTTAAAAGTCTGTTCACAGGATTGGGCATTAAAAGTTTTGGGATTTGAAACAAAAGTGCGAACGTCCTTAAATACAAAAACCGGATCGATCGTGACGACCGGACCATTGGCCCAAACCAAATCGAATGCCCCAGTGACGACAAATGTCCCGACGATGAATAATCGAAGTGCCAGATTTTTGTAATTCATTCCCTTAAGCCCTGGTCCAGACATCGCATGAAGGACCAAGAACTGCAAGTCTAATGCCACGCTCAGGCTGTTTTGCACCACTCCTGAGAGGATTCCAAGGCTTGCAATGTCTTCACATATTTTTGAAGTCGAGGGTCGAGGGGTACTCCATAAGGAACAAAACGTCCCA
>JACCDT010908017.1_pt1 | contig 30425 bp, 28 predicted proteins | sample 7446291 | NCBI WGS metagenome assembly JACCDT01 (sample SAMN15323446, study PRJNA562643) | freshwater metagenome | isolation source: river surface water | place: USA:Blue River Watershed | collected 2017-08-17
ACGCTGGAATCTAAATTAGCTTTGGAATTAATAATTGCTGTAGGATGAATCAAAATAATATTACAACTTTATAAGTTTATTTTTTTTCGATAGGCTTTAAAATGCACATCATACTTGCTTCAGCAACAACTTCATCATTAACTTTAGCAACAGCAATATACTTCCATATGCCTTTTAGGACACGATCAATTTTTACATGAATAATTAGTTGGTCACCAGGGGAAACTGGTTTCTTAAAACGAGCATTATCGATTCCAGCAAAATAATATACTGAATCGTCTGATGGTTTTGTATCCATTGTTTTAAAAGACAAAATAGCTGCGGCTTGGGCCATTGCTTCTACAATTAAAACACCTGGCATTACAGGATAATAAGGGAAATGTCCTGGGAAAAAAGGCTCATTAATTGAAACATTCTTGATAGCAAAAATTTCCTTCCCGAGCTCCATTGAAATAATCCTATCGATAAGTACAAAAGGATATCTATGTGGTAGGTGATTTAAAATTTCATGTATATCCATTGCAGTATTTTCAGCCATCTTTGCCATTCCTGTTATTTTAATCTTCTAATTTTTGCTGCAGTTTTAAGCCATGCTTCATGCGCCTGGAAAGGCATCAGTGCAGTATATGTGCCAGAATTTTTTATTGATCTTGTAATCATTGAGCCTGGCGATATAGTGACATTGTCTGTAATTGACAAATGTCCTAAGATCATAGCAGCTCCTCCGATAGCACAATTTTTTCCAATTTTAGCACTGCCTGCAATACCTACACAGCCTGCGATTATTGTATTTTCACCAATAATGCAGTTGTGTCCAATCTGCACTAAATTATCGATTTTAACGCCACTACAGATAATAGTATCATCTAATGCGCCTCGATCTATGGTTGAATTTGAGCCGATATCAACGTTATCACCTAAAATAACTTTTCCTATTTGAGGAATAGCAAACCACTTATCATTGTCTTTTGCATAGCCAAAACCATCTGATCCTAGGACACAACCTGCATAAATAGTACAATTTTTACCGATAATTGTATTCGTCTTTATTACAACATTAGGATGAATAATTGAATTGTCACCGATAACAATATCACTTTCAATTATCACTCCTGCGTGGATAACAACACCATCACCAATAGAAACATTTTCTTCGATAAAAACGTTGGGGCCAATAAAGATATCCTGTCCGAATTTACAAGTAGGATGAATGATTGCAGACTTATGAATCTCTTTTTTTAGTACTTTACTAGGATTTAATAGTCGAGATACTTTTGCAAAATATAAATATGGATTATTTGTAATTATTGCTGGGCCCTTATGAAACGTAAGGCCTTCGCTATTAGTTATAACAATAGCTGCTTTCGTATTTTTTAATAAATCTTTGTATTTTGGATTATTAAAAAAAGAAACTGAATTTTGATGAGAAGACTCAAGGGATGTGGCGGAGTCAATAAGTATATTTGGATCGCCTATTAACTCACCACCAAATTGTTTAACTAAATCACCAGATGTGATTACTTGACCCATTTGAACAAATTAGGCCAATAATTATTTTTTGCCAAGTGATTTTAAGATTTTATCAGTAATATCAATTTTTTCGCTTGCATAAGCGACACCGTTATATAGAACAAGATCAAAACCTTCTGCTTTAGCAACTGAAGTTACAGCTTTATTAATTTGCTCTTGAAGGCCACCGAGCTCTTCATTTCTTCTAATATTTATATCTTCTCTTAATTCGCGTTCCTTACGCTGAACATCCACACGAAGTTGCGAAAGTGACTTTTCTTTATTGTCACGCTCAGACTCTTTCATTGTAAGAGCGTCTTTAGCAAATGCAGCCTCTTTATCTTTTAAGGATTTTACATCCGCCTTTAATTTGTCAGTTCGCGCACTAAATTCTTTTTCTAATTTTTTATTGCTCTCTATAGTTTGTGGTGCCTCTTGAAGAATTTTATCTACTTGAACAAATCCTATTTTAAGTTCAGCAAATGCTAATGTACTTGTAAAAAGGATGATTGATAAAAAAAGGCTTTTAACTAAATACTTAAATTTCAATTCGCTACTCCTAAAAATGTAAAATTAATCAAATTAGAACTGTTGACCCATTTGGAATTGAAAAACCTCTGTTCTGTCTGTAGGTTTATCATTAAATGGTTGCGCTATTATCAACTTTAAGGGACCAAAAGGCGATATCCACATTACGCCGAGACCCGCAGAATATCTCAATGATGATAACTTAATAGGTTCTGACTCTTCATATACATTACCAGCATCAATGAAAGCACTCAAGCGAAATTGATTGTTATTTTTGATAAATGGCACGGGCATGAATAATTCTGCACTACCAACTAATTGTTTGGTTCCCCCTAAAAACATATCCCTTCCCTGTGTTGCGCTTCCGCAAGCTGCGTCACCGGCACGACAGACAGGACCGACAGCAGAGATACGATAACCCCGCAGTGAATTTACGCCCCCTACATAAAAGTTTTTAAAGAAAGGAAATTCTTTTCCTCCGTAGCTATTTGCATACCCCGCTTGACCGTTAATCATAAAGGTAAAGTCATTTGTAATTTCCTTGTAAACGCTCTCCTGAAATGTTAATTTGTACATTTGAATGTCAAGCCCTGGAGTTGAAACTTCTGCGTTTGCTCGTCTTAACCCCCCTTTTCTTGGAAATAAAATATCGTCACGGCTATCTTCCGCCCAACCGACTGAAGCAGTTAGCGAATTCATGGAGCAGCCGGAAGCGTTTAAATTTCCAGTAATTGATTTACAATAATTAATAAATCTTATAGGCGCTAAATCTGGATTTAGATTTTGAACTTCTGTATTGTCGTAGGTTAAACCATAAGAGAAAGCATTTCTTTCTGTAACAGGCACACTAAATCTAAATCCTGCACCAATTGATGAAGTATCGTATGTTGCAAAGGTTACCCTTGAGGCATTCATATCTCGACGATAAAGGTCGTAAGATAAGGCAACTCCCTCAGGTGTAAAAAATGGCTGGGTCATACTTAAAGCGTAGGTTCTGTTGATCCGCCCTGTGTTTACTTGAGCTGAAACTCTGTCGCCTGTTCCGAGAAAGTTGGCTTGGGTAACATTAAAACTTCCTATCACACCCTCTTGGTTGCTAAGGCCAGCACCAAACATAATGCTTCCAGTATTCCTTTCAGTAACTTTGACCTTGAGATCTACTTGATCAGTTGTACCAGGTACCGCTGGAGTTTCAATATTCGTATCACTAAAGAATTGCGTTCTTTTAAGTCGCTCTTTAGAGCGTTCTATTTTATCTGCTGCATACCAACCGGATTCAACCTGTCTAAATTCGCGACGAATAACTTCGTCACGCGTTCTTGTGTTGCCTTCAATATCTATTCTTCTCACATAAACTTTGCGTCCAGGGTCAACAAAGAAAGTAAATGAGGCTGTATGTTCATCTTTATTGATTTCAGGAATTGCATTGACATTGGAAAAAGCAAAGCCATCATTTCCTAAACGATTATTCATAGCTTTAGTTGTTTCTGTAATTTTTTCTCGATTAAAAATATCGTCTTTTTTAATTTGAATGAGTTTCTGTAATTCATTTTCAGGAACCTGCTGAAGATCTCCTGCTAACTTAACATCAGAAACTTTATATTTAGATCCTTCTGATATATTGATCGTAATAAAAACATCTTCTTTATCTGGGGTGATTGATACCTGAGTGGAGTCGATGCTAAATTCCAGGTATCCGCGATTCATATAAAATGATTTAAGTGTTTCAAGGTCCGCAGTTAATTTTTGTTTTGAATATTGATCATCTTTATACCACCAGGATAGCCAATTTGTAGTTTGCAGCTGAAATTGTGAGGTGAGATCCAATTTTTGATAGACTTGATTTCCTACAATATTGATTTCTTTGATTCTAGAAATAATGCCTTCTTCAATATCAAATCTTATGGCTACTCTATTTCTTTCTAGCGGGGATGTTGTTGTTTTAACTGATGCTGTATATTTTCCAAGAGATAAATATTGTTTTTTTATTTCTTGCTCCATAAATTCAAGCTTTGTTTTGTCGTAAATTTGGCCTTCGACTAGCCCGACACTTTTCAAACTTTCCTTCAACTTATCAGTTTGAAACATTTTATTTCCTGAAAATTGGATATCAGCAATCGAGGGTCGCTCTTGAACGGTAATCAGCAGAATATTTTGATCTGCTTCAATTCTAATGTCTTTAAAAAAGCCTGTTCGATAGAGAGATTTAATAGCTTCGGATGACTTATCCTCAGTCATCGTGTCACCAACTTGCACGGGCAGGTAATTAAATACTGTGCCTGGCTCAGTTCTTTGCAGACCTTCAATTTTAATGTCTTTGATAACAAAAGGCTCCATAGCAAAGGCAGCTATAGAAAGAATGAGAAGTGAAACGAATAAAGCTAGTTTAGATCTTAAAATCATTAGCTTCCTAATAGGTATCGACAGGCGTCATTATACAACGCAATTATAGTAAGTAAACCCAAAATTAACATCCCAACTCTTTGACTTATCATCATTTTTTTGGTTGATAAAGGTTTGCCCATTACAAATTCAAGGAAATAATAAGCCAAATGACCTCCATCCAATAATGGAATAGGCAATAAATTTAGTATTCCGATATTCAAACTAATAAGGCCAATAAATTGAATATAAGGAAAAATACCTTCTAAAAAAGAAGATGAGGCCATATGAGCAATTGCCAAAGGTCCGCCCAAGTCTTTTATGTTAGCTTTTTGTGCAAATAAATTCTTGAATGAAACTATAGTTAAATTTAAAAAGCCATAGGTTTGACTTAAGGATTTTCTTAGGGACTCTGAAAATGTGCTTTTTATTTCAATTAAATTAGGTTTTATGTAAGCCTCATCATAACCAAGTGAAATACCAATTCTTTTTTTCTCTACTTTACCTTCAAATATATCTTTATCTATATGAATTAATTCAATAATATTTTTTCTTTTTATAGATAAATCATAAGACTTTGCCCAATTATTTTGAATGCTATTAACTAGGTCTTGAATGCTTTTTACCTCCATTTGATCAATCATAACAATTTGATCATTGGGCTTGAGACCTATTTTTTCAGCAATGCTTCCTGGCTCTATCGACTTAATTAAAATAGGAATGCCATATGGGAATAGATGAATGTCATTAGCCCAAAATAAATTATGAATACTAAAGAGCTCACCTCCTCTTTTAAAGTTTAAAATTTTAAATGGCTCTTTGTGAGCACCTAAATAAATCTGCAAGTCATTCAAGGATTTAATCTCCTCGCCATCAATCGATACAATTTCATCTCCAGCTCTTAAGCCCTGTTTAAAAGCTTCACTAAAATGAGAAACTTCGTTGATTAATGGCTTGATTTGAAGTGATCCATGCATATAAATAGAAAAAAATATGAGGATACCCAAAAAAATATTGATTAAAGGTCCGGCTAGAACAATAAGAAAGCGCTTGAATAATGACTGTCTATTAAATGCTCTATGAAGATCAATTTTTTTTATCTTTTCTTCTGAATCACCATGGCTTTCATCTAAAAGCTTTACATAGCCTCCAAGAGGAATTGACGATATAACAAATGCGGTATGATCTTTACCAAAAAAAGAAGTAAAAATAGGTTTGCCGAATCCAATAGAGAATTTTAGTACCTTAACGTTGCACCATCGAGCCATTTGAAAATGGCCAAATTCATGAATACCGACGACAATACTGATAGTAAGGACAAAAACTAGAAAGGTTATCATGCGCTTAGCTTATGGCTGTCAATCCAAGAAAGGGCAAGATAACGCGTCTTCTTGTCTACATCCAAAACTGTATCAATAGAAACTAATGGCTCTGATTTTATTGTGTCCATGCAAAATTCAATTAATTCTGCAATTTGATTAAATCCTATCGATTCATTTAAGAAAGCATCTACAGCGACTTCATTTGCAGCATTAAGAACTGTGGGGGCATTATGACCCATATTCAAAGCCTTATAAGCCAATCCAAGGCAAGGAAATTTATTTAAATCAGGCGCTTCAAAATCAAGTTTTTGGGTTTTTATTAGATCTAGGCCTGATACACCGGATTCAATTCTTTCTGGATGACTTAAAGCGTAAGCAATGGGCGTCCTCATATCTGGGTTACCTAATTGAGCAAGTGTGCTTCCATCAATATACTCGACAAGAGAATGAATAATACTTTGAGGATGAATTATTACTTCTATATCTGATGCTGGAATATCAAATAACCAAAAAGCTTCAATGATCTCCAATCCCTTATTCATCATGGTTGCTGAATCGATTGTAATCTTTTTGCCCATTACCCAATTGGGATGTCGCAAAGCTTCTTTAGGTGTCACGAGAAGTAGATCTTCTTTAGAAAATGTCCTAAACGGCCCACCAGATGCAGTAAGTAAAATTTTTCTAATGCCGTTTGACTTATAATTCATTTTTTTGTTTTGTGGCAAAACTTGCAATATTGCATTGTGCTCACTATCAATGGGTATCAAAGTCGCCTTTGAATGATTTACAGCTTTGACAAATAACTCTCCTGCCATCACAAGTGTTTCTTTATTGGCCAATAAAATCTTTTTACCGGTATTTGCAGCTGCCATAGTGGGCTTAAGACCGGCCGCTCCCACAATTGCTGAAATTACAGTATTTGTATCCTCATGAGAAGCAATCCAATCTAGCGACTCATCAGCCTCTAAAACAATTGTTTTTGAATTTAATTCAAGGAGATTTTTTTTCAACTGTTGATTTGCTTCTGTATTTGAAGCAACAGCAAAGCGAGGCTCAAATTCGATACACTGTTGTGTGAGCAAATCAGTATTCTTATTTGCTGTCAGCGCGAAAACTTTATATTTTTCTTTATGAAGATTTATGACTTGAAGAGCATTACAACCAATACTTCCAGTTGAGCCCAAGATAACAATATTTTCCAATTAGATTATTTTTCCGAAAAAAATAGGCGACATTAGAATCAGGGTCGCAAGAGGCAGGCTTGAGCAGAGACTGTCAATACGATCAAGAACACCTCCATGCCCGGGGATTAAATCACCACTATCTTTAACTTTTGCCATTCGTTTTATATATGATTCAAATAAGTCACCTTCAACACTTAAAAGTAAAATTAAATTAAAAAACAAAATAGACATATAAGAATTAACAAAACCAAAGTAAGTCATGGCAATAGAAAAGGATGAAACGACAAATAGCGCTCCTATAAAACCTTCCCATGTTTTACCCGGACTAATGGATGGTGCTAGCTTTCTTTTTCCAAACCGTTTACCAAAAAAATAAGCACCAGAATCTGCAAGCCAAATAGTTGTTAAAACAATAAGGACAGTCCAAGGACTTAATTGAATTAAATAATTTAGCGAAATAATAAGAGGCATGACTAAAACCCAGCCAAGAAAAGCACTAAAAAAGAAATTTTTAAAATTGATCTTAAATATTAAAAATATGGGCGCCATGCCTAACCAAAAAATTGAGGCTATCCAAAGTATGGGTCTCGCCACTTCAGAATTAAGATGGCTATCAATTAAATAAATTAAGACTACTGAGATTAATAAAAAGATCTTTTTTTCGTAAGATTTAAAATATAAAAGCTTTGTCCATTCAAAAAGAGCCAATAATGAAGTGATATAAATCACAAAAGAAAAATATCTTCCTGAAAATAGAAACATAGAAGATAAGAAAATTGCGAGCATCGCTAATGCAGAAAAAATTCGAGATATCAACATTTATAACTGCTCGCTAGTTTTGCCATACCTTCGTTCTCTTTTTTGAAATTCAATAAGTGCCGAGGTAAAAGCCTTTTCATTAAAATCAGGCCACAATGTTTCAGTAAAATAAAGTTCGGTATATGAAAATTGCCAGATTAAAAAATTACTAATACGTTTTTCACCACCAGTTCTTATTAAAAGATCAGGATCTGGCGCAAAATTTAAAGAAAGATTCTGAATGAGATTTTTTTGGGTAAATGGCTTTTTGAAATGACCTTTTTTTCGATATTCATTAACCGCATTCACAATATCCCACCTTCCACCATAATTAATTGCAATGCTTAGGGTAAGGCCAGTATTTTTTTCAGTAAGATTTTCAAGATCTTTTATTTTATCAATTAGCTTCTTTGGGAAAGGCTTTCGATCACCAATGAGTTTAAAACGAATATTATTTTTAATTAAAGATGAAGATTCTTTTTTAATGGAATCTTGAAATAAAGACATTAAAAAATCAACTTCCTGAGTCGGTCTTAACCAATTTTCTGTACTAAAAGCAAATAATGTAAGAAATGGAATATTTAATTTTTGACATTGGGTAATTACTGTTTTAACAGATTCCAAGCCTCTTCTATGGCCTGAAATACGAGGCATTAAACGTTTTTTTGCCCACCTACCATTGCCGTCCATAATGATAGCAATATGTTTGGGTTTTTCTATTAATCGGTCTTGCGCTTGTAATGAACGGAAAAAATTAAACACTAAATAGCAAGTAATTCAGATTCTTTTAACTGAAGAAGTTTGTCAATTTCAGCGATAAATTTATCTGTAATTTTTTGAACATCATCTTGGGACCTTCTCTCATCATCCTCACTAATTTCTTTTTCTTTGAGGGATTTTTTTAATGAGTCATTTGCATCGCGTCTAATATTTCGAATTGCCACTTTTGCAGATTCAGCTTCTGTGCGCACAACCTTTATAAGATCTTTTCTTCGTTCTTCAGTAAGTATTGGCATTGGCACACGAATGAGATCTCCAGATGTTGCTGGATTCAATCCAAGATCGCTATCACGAATTGCTTTCTCAACTTTAGCAACCATGCTTTTTTCATAAGGCTGAACATTAATTGTTTTTGCATCTCCTAAATTAACACCAGCAACCTGATTTATAGGAACCATTGATCCATAATAATCAATTAGAATGTGGTCAAGAAGGCCTGTATGCGCTCTACCTGTTCTAATTTTTGCAAGATCAGACTTAAAGGAGTCTAGAGATTTTTGCATTTTTTCATTTACATTTATTTTTATGGCTTCAGTCATTACAGTCCTCTTTAATCAATGAACATTAGGCATTACGAGTGTGCCTTCATTTTGCCCTAATAAAATATTTTTAAGCGCTCCAGATTTGAATATATTAAATACTGCTATAGGTAATTGTTGGTCCCGACATAATGTAAGCGCTGTAGCATCCATTACCTTTAAATCTTTTTGAATGGCTTCGTCAAAACTTACAACCTCATAACGCTTTGCCTTTGGATTTTTTTTTGGATCTTCTGAATAGATCCCGTCTACTTTAGTGGCTTTAATCATAATATCCGCATTCATTTCAACTCCGCGCAAAGCAGCGGCAGTATCAGTTGTAAAGAAGGGATTGCCAGTACCCGCAGCAAAAATTACTACCTTGCCTTCTTCTAAATAACGAATTGCCTTTCCTCGGATATAAGGCTCAACAACTTGCTCTATATTAAGCGCTGATTGAACACGAGCTACAATGCCTGCATGTTTCATTGCGTCCTGAAGAGCCAAAGCATTCATAACGGTTGCCATCATACCCATATAGTCAGCAGTTGCCCTATCCATACCTGCAGCACCCAAAGCAACTCCTCTGAATATATTACCACCACCAATCACAATGCCTATTTGAACTTTTAAGTCGAGTGCTTCTTTGATTTCATGCACAACATTTGAAATAGTATGTTGATTAATACCAAAGGGATCGTCACCCATAAGGGCTTCACCTGAAATTTTTAGCAAAACTCTTTTGTACGCAGATGGTGTCATATTTTTTATTAAAGTTTAACGTATTTTTAAAATAGAAGACATAAAAAAAGGATTGTATATAAATCATACAATCCTTTATCAGTTCTTATTGCTGAATTAAACCTTTGCTGCTGCTGCGACCTCTGCGGCATAATCCACAACTGCTTTTTCTATGCCTTCGCCCACAGAATAAATGCTAAATGCGTTAATTGTCGCATTGTTAGTTTTTAACAGCTGCTCAATAGTTACTTTATCGTCTTTCACAAAAGGTTGATTTAACAATGTAACTTCTTTGAGGAATTTTTGAACTGTACCTTCTGCAATTTTTTCAAGCATAGCTTCAGGCTTACCCGCTTCTTTTGCTTTTTCGATTGCAACACGCTTTTCTACCTCAATTAATTGGGCGTCAATACCTGAAGCATTAAGAGCTTTAGGTTTGTTTGCAGCAATATGCATCGCTAGATCTTTACCTAAAGCATCGTCACCGCCCTGAAGATCCAGGAGAACACCAATTCTTCCGCTATGAACATAACTTACTATATGTCCAGTTGTTTGATATCGAATAAATCGACGTGGCGTAATATTTTCTCCAATTTTTCCAACAAGCTGCGCTCTAACTTCTTCAGCATTACCTGACGCCATTGTTAAATTTGTTAGAGCCTCAATATTAGATGGATTCTTTTCATTAATAGCACTTACAAGATCATGTGCATATTTTAAAAAGTCTTCATTTTTGGCACAAAAATCTGTTTCTGAGTTCACCTCAAGAAGCGTTCCTGTTTTACCGTCTTTAGCTACAAAAGCTATAACAATTCCCTCTGCTGCTAATCTTCCAGCGGCTTTACTTGCTTTATTCCCGAAACGAACTCTAAGAATTTCTTCTGCACGTGCACTGTCTCCATCAGCCTCTGTTAATGCTTTTTTACAATCCATCATAGGTGCGTCTGTGCGATCGCGAAGATCTTTGACCATACTTGCGGTTATTTCTGCCACTTTGATACTCCTTAAATTCTGTATGATTAAACTTATTATTATTATTAAAAAAGGGGCATGAAGCCCCTTTTAAACGATTACATAAAAATTATTCAGTAACTGTCTCAGTTACTTCTACAAACTCTTCTTCTTGTGATACCGACTTAGCAAGCTCATTTAATGCTTGGCTCTTACCTTCTAAAACCGCATCAGCCATGCCTCTTGCATAAAGTCTAATAGCTCTACTTGAGTCATCATTACCAGGAATAACATATGAAATATCATCAGGCGAGTTATTTGTATCGACTACACCAATAATAGGTATACCAAGTTTATTTGCTTCTACTACAGCACCACTTTCATGCCCAACATCAATAATGAATATTGCATCAGGAAGTGCTGTCATATCTTTAATACCACCAATTGAGCGCTGCAATTTCTCGTAGTCGCGCTTATAGCCTAAAGCTTCTTTTTTATTAAACTTTTGTAAGCTTCCGTCTTGAAGCATGGCTTCATAATCATTAAGACGCTTAATAGACTGTCTAACAGTTTTAAAGTTTGTAAGCATGCCACCTAACCATCTGTGGTTTACATAAGATACACCAGCACGAGATGCTTCTTCCTTAAGAATTTCTCGAGCTTGCCTTTTAGTGCCCACAAAAAGAATACGCCCTTTATTTGCGGCAAGAGTTCGAATGTACTTCAAAGCCTCTTGAAACATGGGTAATGTCTTTTCTAGGTTAACAATATGAATTTTATTTCTATCACCAAAAATGTATGGTGCCATTCTTGGATTCCAATAACGGGTTTGATGGCCGAAATGGACACCCGCTTCTAACATTTGACGCATAGTAACTGACATAGTTGACTCCGTTGTTATGGGTTAAAAAAACATTACCTAATTACATCTATTTTTATAGACACCCTAACGTTAAGTAATGCAAAATTTTTCCTCAAGATCCTTGAAGAAGCGCGCTATAATAGCATAAAAATTAGGCTCAAACGCAATATAAACGCAGCAATCATGACAATACACATCAAAAATTCCCAAGAAATAGAAAAAATGCGTGTTGCTGGTAAGTTAGCGTCAGAAGTCCTTGATTTTATTACTCCTTTTGTAAAACCTGGCATTACCACTGACGAAATTGACAAACTTTGTCACGATTATATGGTTAATGTTCAAAATACTATCCCCGCCCCGCTCAATTATGCTCCGGACGGACATACACCATATCCAAAATCAATTTGCACTTCGATTAACCATCAAATCTGTCACGGCGTCCCGGGGCCAAAAGCGCTTAAAGAAGGTGATATTGTGAATATTGATGTTACCGTTATTAAGGATGGCTTCCATGGTGATACAAGCCGCATGTTTCTTTTGGGTGAGACTTCTATCCAAGCAAAACGTTTATGCAAACTGACTTACGAAGCTATGTGGCTTGGCATTCAAGTAGTTAAGCCAGGAGCGAAATTGGGCGATATCGGGTTTGTCATTCAAGACTTTGCTGAAAAAAATGGGTTTAGTGTGGTAAGAGAATTTTGTGGTCATGGAATTGGCAAGCGATTTCATGAGGAACCTCAAGTACTTCATTATGGAAAACCAGGCACAGGACTTACTTTAGAAGCGGGTTTGATTTTCACAATCGAACCAATGATCAATGCAGGCAAAAGAGATATTAAACAAATGCCTGATGGTTGGACTATAGTCACTAAAGATCGAAGCCTTTCAGCACAATGGGAACACACAGTCTTAGTAACTCAAAATGGTTATGAAGTGCTAACAGTTTCCGAGAAAACACCCTCACCCCCTGCATTTGTTAATTAAATCTTGATTCATAAAGAAATACTCAATTTAAAAAAAGAAATCGCTTTAAATGAGTTAAATCTCATTAAAGTATTCTTAAAAAAAAGAGATAGCCAATCTTATCTTAATAATCACTCATTCCTCATTGATAAAGCATTAATAAAGCTATGGGTAGACCTTGAATTCAAAAATACTGCTTGCCTTATCGCCTGCGGAGGTTATGGTCGCCAAGAATTATTTCCCTATTCCGACATTGACCTGTTAATACTAATTCCAAAAAATCTCAATAAATCTTTAAGTCAAAAAATTGAACAATTTATTTCCTTAGCATGGGATCTTGGTTTAAGAATTGGTCATAGCGTCAGAAATATTAATGAAACCAAAAAAGAAATTAAAAAAGATATTACGGTACAAACAAACCTTTTAGAAAGTAGATATCTTGATGGAGATAAAGCCCTTTATAAGGAGCTAAAAAATGTTATCAGTATGACACTTATTCCCACGCGCTTTTATGAGGGCAAAATTAAAGAGCAAGACCTTAGACATCAAAAATACAATCAATCTGCATATCAACTAGAGCCAAATATAAAAGAAAGCCCTGGTGGATTAAGAGATCTTCAAATGATTCAATGGATTGGTAAAAGCCATATCGCAAAATTTGATTTAGAAAAATTAAACCAAAAAAAATATCTTGATAAACAAAATTATCAAGAACTTATTAATACTGATCTTTTTATTAAAGACTTAAGAATTCTTCTTCATATCAAAGCAAAGCAAAATGAGGATAGATTACTTTTCGATTATCAAAATCAACTAGCCTTATTACTTAACTATAAAAATAGTACTCATAAAAAAAGAAGTGAATTGCTTATGAGGGATGTTTATAAAGCGATCAATTTCATTACATATATTAATGAAGTATTACTTAAAAAGCTTAACCCCAAAAAAATTAGTAAAATAGAAAAAGTTGAAAACAACAAATTTCTGGTTGTGCAAGATGAATATCTAGAAATTATTCCAAATTTCAAAGAAAAATCTATTACGCCTCATGTTTTCGACATATTTATTACATTTCAAAAATATACAACACTAAAATCATTGGGTCCAAAATTGATGATGTTACTTCAAAACTCATCAAAAGAAATCAATGCTTCATTTCGAAAAAATAAAAAACAACAAGAGAAATTCTTATCTATTCTCAAATCAGATGATAAGGTAAATCGAACACTAAGAATTATGAATAAATGCAACCTAATCGGTGCATACATTCCTGCATTTGGAAAAATAGTTAGTCAGATGCAACATGATTTATTCCATATTTACACCGTTGATGAACATATTCTAAATGTGATTCGAAACTTAAGAAGATTTGCCAAAGATGAATTAAAGCACGAGTTTCCTGATTGTTATGATTTATTCAAAAATTACAAAAAAAAATATATTTTGTACATCGCTGCTCTCTTCCATGATATTGCAAAAGGCCGAGGTGGCGACCATTCAGAATTAGGCGCAAAAGATGTTGATGAGTTCTCCAAGCTCAATCATTTACCTGCTGAAGATCATGCAATTATAAAATGGCTAGTCAGATCTCATCTTATTATGTCTCATACAGCACAGAAATTAGACTTATCAGATCCCAAAGTAATTGAAGATTTTGCAAAAAAAGTGACAAATAAAGAAAATCTGATTTCGCTATACCTTCTCACAGTTGCGGATATAAGAGCAACAAGTCCATATGTCTGGAATCAATGGAAAGCAATTCTTCTTAAAAATTTATTTAACTATACTTTAAATTATTTAAATCAAGATAAATTAACCCCTGAAGACTCAATTACAAAAAGAAAAGAAATTGCTACGTTAATTCTTGACAAATACAATATAAAAAATAATCACTATAAAACGCTCTGGGAAAATTTTGGCAAAAACTATTTTTACAGGTACACAGAAGAAGAAATTGCATGGCAAACGAGATTATTATTCTCACATACAGCACCTACAAAACCTATTATTAGAGTTAGACACCGCTCAAATGGCGAGGGAATAGAAGTTCTTGTATATCAAAAAAATTCTGCGCATATCTTTAATAAAACATGCCATTTTTTTGATGAAATTGGATACAACATTGCTGCAGCAAAAATATTCACAACCCAACATAATTACGCTTTGAACCTTTTTGATTTGCTTGATGCCAATCCAAAATCTGTAAGTTACGAAGGTCTTTTTAATTACATTGAAAAAGAATTAACTAGTCGATTTGAAAATAACAAAGAAAATAAGCCTGTAAAGCTATCTGAAAGAAGTCGACAAGCGACACATCATTCTTTTGACACAAAAATCTCTGTTCAACAAATTGAACAATCGCCTGTATATCAATTAGACGTTATAACGGATGATAGACATGGTCTTTTAAGTCTAATATCAGATCAACTATCAAAAGAAGAAATATCTATTAACCATGCGAAAATTAATACACTTGGATCTCGCGCTGAAGATACATTTTTAATTAGCTATAAAAATAATTTAAAAATGAGTAAAAAGAAAATAAATGATTTAATTGAAAAATTGAATACAGCCATAGCATAAGACCTCAATCACGTATAATTCAAATTCCACATACGATATCAATATAATGAAAATAGCAATTATTAGAAGAAAGTTCACACCGTTTGGTGGTGCAGAAAATTTTATTCTAAGAGCATCACTGGGCTTAAGCTCACTCGGTATTAAATTTTCAATTATTTCAGAACGATGGAAACGCGATGTGGATTCTTCAAAAGGTATCTCATGGTTAGAAGCAAAATCTCATGGATTTTCTAGGATTGCCAGATTTTTGAGCTTCCAAAAATCTGTTAAAAAAATTATTGCCAATAACCATTTCGATCTTATTCAGTCACATGAGAGGTTAACGGGGGTTGACATTTACAGACTAGGTGATGGTGTTCATGCTGCTTGGGTTAATAGAATAAAAAAAATTAGTCCTTGGTATAAAAAGATATGGATAAACATTGATCCATATCACAAAGAAATCATTCGTATTGAAAAAAAAATGTCTAAAGACAACAATCTATTCTATGTTGCAAATAGCGATCTCGTTAAAAATGAATTATATGAGTATTACAAAGTACCAAAGTCACGCATAAAAGTTATTGAAAATGGTATTGATATAAAAGCATTTAACCCTATTTCGATTTCCAAAAAGGAAGAGTCAAAGAAAGATTTAGCTCTTGAACCAAATTGTCCTGTTATTCTTTTTGTGGGATCAGGATTTCAGCGAAAAGGTGCCTTTGAGCTTGTTGAAGCCATCAAATTACTTCCAAATTTTCAAGCTATCATTGTTGGACAAGATAAAAAAATACAAGAGCTAAGAAATCTTGCTCATGGGTACAACATACTTATCACGGGCCCCCAAGATAATATCCAAAAATATTTAGATGCGTCTGATATATTCTGTCTTCCCTCCCTGTATGACAGCCTTCCTAATGCAGCAATTGAAGCATTGTGTTGCGGACTGCCTGCTGTATTAACAAAAGATGTTGGATTGGCTCCTCATATAAAAAAGAATAACGCGGGGGTCATTTGTAAGCGTGATAAACATAGCATTGCTGATTCATTAGTGAGTGCCTGGGATAAGAGAAAAATATTTTCAAAAAACGCCTTAAAACTTGCTAAAGCTTTTGATATAAAAATTAAAAGTAAAGAATGGCTTAACTTGTACAATGAATTAGCAAATAAAAAGAAAATTAAAGTTTTACATACAGAGTCTTCATTGGGCTGGGGTGGCCAAGAGATTCGAGTGCTCACAGAGGCAAAAATATTTTCTAAATATGGGCATGAGGTTATTGTCGCAGCAGATAAAAATAGTTTAATCGCAAAAAGAGCTCACCTTTATGGGGTAAAGTGTGAACGCATTAAACTTCAAAAAAAGAGATTTGCTGATTTGCTCTCATTAAGAAGGCTTATTAAAAAAGTAAATCCGGATGTTATATCTTGCCATTCAAGTACTGATCATTGGCTTTCGGCTATAGCTCGATTAACCTTAAATATAAAGCCAGCGATTGTAAGAACGAGACATATAAGCACTCAGGTTCATAGAAACATATCTTCTAAATGGCTATATAACCATGGTTGTGAATCAATTATGACAACGAGTGAATCTATAAAGAGTGACTTAACTCAAGATAAATTTGTCCGTACACATATCACTTCTGTTCCTACTGGAATTGATACTGAAATTTTTATACCTGGCAATAAAATACAACAAAGAAAATTACTGAAGCTTCCACAGAAACATTTTATCTTTGGTATTGCAGCTACATTGAGATCGTGGAAAGGACATAGCGATTTAATTGAAGCCTTTAATCTTTTGAATAATCCATCGTGTACTTTAATCATAATAGGCGATGGTCCACAAATGCAAAATTGTAAAAAATTAGCTAAAAATTCATTTTATCCGGACAATGTAAGATTTGTTGGCGATACTCGAAATATCGTGCCCTATTTGCAAGCAATAGATTGTTTTGTATTACCAAGTTACGCAAATGAAGGTGTTCCTCAGGCATTATTACAGGCTATGTCTGTTGGCCTTCCAATTATTAGCTGCCCAGTAGGAGGCATTCCAGAAACTTTAAAGGCTTATAAAAAAGCTATGTTAGTCAAACCTAAGAGTCCGGAGCTCTTATCAAAAGCAATGTTAAAAATTATGAAAGCTCCCAATACAGATCAAATGAAATATATATACAGACCCTTTACCTTGGATGTCATGTATAGATCATCTAAGGAAGTTTATGATAAAGCTATTAAAAATAGATTTGAATGAGAATAGATTGGAATAAATGGCGGAAGAGGTGAGATTCGAACTCACGGAGGGCTATGAACCCTCGACGGTTTTCAAGACCGCTGCCTTAAACCGCTCAGCCACTCTTCCGGAGCGAGAATTCTATCATAACCTTTAGTCATCTTGAAGGTCCGAATCGGGAAATAAAACTTCAGAAAACCCAAAATTACTTAAATCTTTAATCCTCATAGGATAGAGAATGCCATCTAGATGATCGCACTCATGTTGAACAACGCGCGCATGGAAATCACTAACTGTGCGATCAATTGGATTGTGGTTCAAGTCATAACCTTGATAACGAAGTTTTTTAAATCTTGGCACTAACCCTCTCATGCCGGGAACAGAAAGACACCCTTCCCATCCGCTATCCATATCTTCATCAAGAAAAGTAAGTTGTGGATTAATTAAAATAGTGTAAGGTACTTCTTCTGCGTCTGGATAACGCGGAGTCTTTTTAACGCCAAAAATGACAACTCTTAAACTCACGCCTATTTGAGGGGCTGCCAAGCCTGCGCCATTTAAAGAATGCATCGTGTCTTGCATATCTTCAATCAAATTTTTTAATGCAGGACTTTTAAAATTACGAACTGGCTCAGCAACTTTTAAAAGCAGCGGATCGCCCATTTTCAAGACTTGTCTTATGGCCATTTAATTTTTTGAAATAATTGTTTGAATCAGTCTTACTACATCAGTCATCATAAGTTGGCAAATATCATTATCGCAAAGCTCATTAATACTAGAAAATGAAATAGCATCTTTACTTAAACCCCTTCCAGCAGCGTGATTTACCATAGGACATATCGCTGCATATGCAATATTAAGTTCCTTTGCCAAGGCTGCTTCAGGCATTCCAGTCATACCAACTATATTTGCACCGTCTTTTTCAAGACGATTTATTTCAGCTGCGGTTTCAAGCCTAGGTCCCTGCACTGCTGCATAAACCCCCTCAGTGACTACTGTTTTTAAAATTGACTGAGCAACACTAATAATTTCTTTTCTTAGAGATTCATCGTATGGATAAGTAAAATCTATGTGCTTAACTGGCATTTCAGCGCCATCGAAATAAGTATTTTTACGGCCATAGGTATAATCAATAATTTGATTGGGAATACAAATAGTGCCTGGTTTAACTGCTTCGTCGATTACACCCACAGTCGCTACTGATATGATTTTCGTAACTCCCACCGACTGAAGCGCCCAAATATTGGCTCGATAATTGATTTCATGAGGTGGTATTGTATGGCCCGAGCCATGGCGAGCAAGAAAAACAATATTTTTGTTTGATAAAGATCCGAAAATGAGCGGCTGAGAAGGTTCTCCATAAGGCGTTCTAATGAGTTCACGCTTTAATACTTTTAATTCATTTATCGAAGCTAACCCGGTGCCGCCAATAATTCCAAACATAGAACTAACCTTACCTATTAAAGTATTACATTCTATAACATACTACTGTTTATGAGGATTACACAAAATATAAAGAATCAGTACAAAATTGAGCAAACAAAGAAACACTATGAAAATTTTACAGTAGGCTCATTGGTTCTTGGTAGAGATATGAAAGAGGCAATTACGACCTTATATGCTTTTGCTCGTCTCGGAGATGATATTGCCGACGAAGGAAATAAATCTATAAAAAATCGTCTTAAAGAAATTAAATATCTTAAAGATCATCTAAAAAAAATTGAAACAAATCAAAAAATTAACGACCCATATTTTAAAATATTAAAAAAAATATGTATTAAATATAATATAAAAATCAATAATTTATATAAATTTATTAATGCTTTTAATAAAGATATTAATCATAAGCAATATGCTCGATTTGATGGCTTAATCAAATATTGTGAGGATGCGGCAAACCCAGCTGGTGAACTAGTTTTAAGTCTAGCCAAGAAAGACAACAAAGAAAATATTCGCAAATCTAATGCAATTTGTACGGCTTTAGCACTTATTAATTTCGCTCAAGGTACTGTTGAAGATTATAAAAAAGGTCGAATTTATTTTCCAAAAAGCGAGATAAAAGCATTTAATCTGAATATCAAGGATATCGAAAAAAGAAACTTTTCGGCCGAATGGATAAGATATAAAAAATTTTGGGTTAATCGAAATTACCAAATCCTCAAAGAAGGCTTAGGGCTTGGTAAAAAAATAAAAGGTAGGCTTGGCTTTGAAATACAAATGATTGAACTCGCATCCCTTTTATTGCTAGAAAGAATGAAAAAAAATGACTGTAATTTATTCATTAACCCACCTAAAATCAAAACATTAGATTGGATATTCATATTCCTTAAAGCTTTAATCCTGAAATTATCATGACCCCTATTCAGTATTGCTATGAGAAAGTTAAAGAGAGTAAATCAAATTTCACCTGGACTTTTTACTTTATAAGTAAAAACAGGCGAGATGCCCTTATATCGCTTTACGCATTTTGCAGAGAAATTGATGATATTGTTGACAACACAATCGATCTCGAAGTGGCAACAGCGAAAATAAATTGGTGGAAAAATGAAATTAATCGCTTATTTCATGAAACACCACAACATCCCGTGACAAAGTCACTGTTTAATTTTATTGATACCTATGAACTTAATGAAGCATATTTTTTAGAAATGCTTGATGGAATGGAAATGGATTTAAAATTTAATCGCTACGAAAGTTTTAAACAGCTCCAACTTTATTGCTACAGAGTTGCAGGCGTAGTAGGCATACTATGTGTCAAAATATTGGGCTTTAAAAATCAAACGACTTTAAAGTTTGCACATGACTTAGGTATTGCACTTCAGCTCACAAATATTGTTAGAGACGTTGGAGAAGATGCAAGAAAGAATAGGATCTATATACCGCTCGACGAACTTCATCAATTCAATGTATCTGAAGATGACATCTTAAAATTCCAAGAAAATAAAAATGTATCAAACTTATTGATTTATCAAATTGAACGCGCGGAGAATTTTTATAAGTCTGCTTATGAAAAAATTCCCAAAGAAGATGTTAATTCACAGATTCCTGGGTTACTCATGGGAAAAATCTATGAAACACTTCTTCTTGAAATTAAAAGAGATCGGCCAGAACAAACGCTTAACCATAAGGTAATACTTCCACCATTTAGAAAGATGCTCGTGATATTTAAATGCTTCTTTAAAAATAAATTTTATGCTTTAAGTAATTGAAGTGCCTGAGACAGATATTCAATACCTAGAACATCAATTCCTGCAATCTTCTGTTTAGCAATATTGGCTTTGGGAATAATAGCTCGTGTAAATCCTAACTTTGCAGCTTCTTTAATGCGCTCTTGGCCTCTCTGAATAGGTCTTACCTCACCGGCCAATCCTACCTCGCCAAATATAATTGTTTTTTGATTAATAGGTTGATTTTTAAACGAAGAAACAATGGCACATAAAATAGCAAGATCTACACCTGGCTCAGTAATCTTGACGCCACCTACCGCATTCACAAAAACATCTTGATCAAAGCATGCAATACCACCATGTCTATGTAATACGGCAAGAAGCATAGAAAGTCGATTCTGCTCTAAACCAACACCTAAGCGTTTAGGTGACGCTCCATGCGCATTATCAACAAGAGCTTGAATCTCAATAAGAAGCGGTCTTGTTCCTTCTTGAGTCACTGTAATACATGATCCAGAGACTTCTTCGTGATGATGTGACAAAAATAATGCAGATGGATTTGTTACTTCCCGCAAACCTTTTTCAGTCATGGCAAATACGCCAAGCTCATTGACAGCACCAAATCGATTTTTAAATGCGCGCACCATTCTAAAGCTCGAGTTTTGATCACCCTCAAAATAAAGCACAGTATCTACAATATGCTCTAAAACGCGAGGACCTGCTAATGAACCCTCCTTCGTAACATGACCAACCAGAATCATGCTCACTTCTAATTGTTTTGCAATACGGGTCAATTGTGCCGAACACTCTCTTACCTGAGTAACTGAACCAGGAGCTGATTGCAACTCTTCCGAATAAATTGTTTGAATAGAATCAATAACAACAACATCGGGTTTATTTTTTTCAATCGATTGAATAATTTTTTCTAAATTTATTTCAGATAAGATAAAAATATCTGAGACTTCTAACTCTAAACGTTTTGCCCGCATAGCTATCTGTTGGGGAGACTCTTCACCACTTACGTAAATAACTTTGCATGGTGCCTGGCTTTTATCGTTAGTCATGTGTGAAAGCGCCTGAATAAGTAGTGTAGATTTTCCAATACCAGGATCTCCACCAATTAATACGACACCCCCAGGAACAAAACCACCACCTAGAACTCGATCGAATTCGCTTATACAAGTTGTTCTTTTATAAACGGCTGACATTTTAACTTCGTTAAGTTTTTTTAATTCTGAGGTTTGTGTCAGAGAAGCATATCGACTAGGTACAGAAGCTTCAATGATACTTTCTGCCATAGTATTCCATGTCATACAATGTGGACATTGTCCTTGCCATTTAGTCGATTGCCCGCCGCATTCCGTGCAAACGTATGCAATTTTATTTTTGGCCATACACTGTTTCCATGGGAACTCTTATAGATGCGGAAATAGCACAAAGTAATTCATAGCCTACTGTTCCAGATTTTTCAGCAACTTCGTCGACATGAATATGCTCGCCCCATAATTCAACATCACTTGAAATAGATGCATTAGGGATATTCGTGATATCTATATACAGCATATCCATAGATACTCTTCCAACTGTATATGTTTTTTCCCCTTCAACGAAAACTGGCGTTCCGGTCGGTGCATGTCTCGGATAACCATCTGCATAGCCGCATGCAACAACTGCGATACGCATATCATTTTTAGCTTTGAAACTATCACCATATCCAATTGAATCATTTTTAGATAAATTTTGTATTGCAATAATTTTACTTTTCAATTGCATAACAGGTTTAAGGTTAAAAGAACTGTATGTTTTTCCTACAACTGGTGATGCACCATAGAGCATAATCCCAGGTCGAACCCAATCAAGATGGGTGCTTTTAAAATTAATAATAGACGCGGAATTTGCAACCGAACGAGAGAAATTAAAATGATTGGCAATATCATTAAAAATATTAAATTGCCAATCAATACCTTTAGGCTCATCCGCAGTTGCAAAATGTGTCATGAGTGTGATCGTTTTAATATAGGATTTATTTTGCAAAGATTTAAGAATATCTTTTGTGTCTTTCGGATCAAAACCCAAGCGGTTCATTCCAGTATTAATCTTAAAGTGAATATCAATAGGGTGATTGAGTTTTGAATTTTCAATCATTTGTAATTGATGAATATTATGAACCACAAGATTGATGCGCATTTTTGCTGCTATTGAAATTTCATAGGCTTCGAAAGCACCCTCTAACAATAAAATATCTTGCTCAAAACCATGCTCTCTTAAGTCAATTGCTTCATTCAAACTAAGCACCGCAAAACCATCGCTTTCACTTAGTCCGTGCGCAACATTCATAAGGCCATGGCCATAACCATTTGCCTTAACAACTGACATGATCTTAGATTTGGGAGTTAATTGCTTAACAACAGAGAGATTATGTCGAAGCGAAGCTTGATTAATGAATGCCTTAAGGGGACGCATCTATTTTATTCGTCGTAAGATTGAAAACCTGGATTAGCAAAATTTTCAAAGCGAGTATATTCGCCTAAGAAAGTTAGTCTCACTCGCCCAATAGGGCCATTTCTTTGTTTTGCAATAATAATTTCTGCAACACCTTTATCTGGCGTATCAGGGTTATAAACTTCATCTCGATAAATGAAAAGTATTAAATCAGCGTCTTGTTCAATCGCACCTGATTCTCTCAAGTCCGACATTACGGGGCGCTTATCAGGTCTCTGTTCAACGCTTCGATTGAGCTGAGATAATGCAACCACTGGAACATCAAGCTCTTTTGCAAGAGCTTTAAGTGATCGTGACATTTCTGAAATTTCCGTCGCGCGATTTTCGCTTTGTCGTCCTCCTGGTGGAGACATTAATTGAAGATAATCGATGACAATCAAACCTAATTTTCCGCATTGTCTCGAGAGTCTTCTCGCGCGTGCTCTTATATCAAAAGAATTTAAACCAGCGCCTTCGTCAATATGGATAGGTGCCTCATTAAGCTTTCCTAGCGCATGAGTTAATCGTTCCCAATCATCATCTTCAAGACGCCCTGTTCTCATCTTATGCTGGTCTAAACGTCCGACTGAACCTAATAGACGCATAGTTAATTGAGTAGAAGCCATTTCCATAGAAAATACTGCGACAGGGAGCCCTGTATCTAACGCAACATTTTCTGCCATATTAAGAGCTAATGAAGTTTTGCCCATAGAAGGACGACCAGCCACAATGACAAGGTCACCTGGTTGTAATCCTGAGGTCATCGCATCTAAATCTGAGAATCCCGTGGGTACTCCGGTAACGTCACTCGCTCCTGCAGTAAATAAATCATCAATCCTTTGTGCCACTTGAGGCAGAAGCTCTTTAATATCCTTAAAGCCCGATTGATCATGCTTTTCTTTTTCGGCAATTTGAAAAATCTTAGCTTCAGCTTCGTCTAAAAGTTGCTGTGCATCTCGCCCTTGAGGGGCAAAAGCACTATCTGCAATATCAGAACCCACCTCGACCAAATGTCTCATTATTGAACGTTCGCGGACAATCTCTGCATATCGACGAATATTTGCAGAAGTTGGCGTATTTTGTGCTAAAGAACCCAGATAACTTATACCACCAGCCGTTACTAACTCAGCATTCTTCTCTAAGGATTCAGCAACAGTCACAATATCCGCTGGGCTATTTTGCTCAACAAGCTTAATAATATGCTGATAAATTAAACGATGATCTTGGCGATAAAAATCACTGGGCGACACAAGGTCCGCAATCTTATCAAGCGCTTCATTTTCAATGAGCAAACCACCCAATAAAGACTGTTCTGCTTCAATCGAATGAGGGGGTAATTTAAGGGTATTGAGAATATCGTCAGCCATGGATTAATTATAACGGAATAAAAAAAGGCTGCTCTGGGCAGCCTTTAAAAAAATAGATTGCTTTTTATTAAGCAGCTTCGCCAATCACGTCGATTGTAATATCAACTGTCACATCATGATGTAAAGCAATGGTAACTTGATGCTGACCTACAGTTTTGAGTGGGCCATTTGGCATACGAATCTCAGCTTTAACCACCTTAATATTTTTTGCTGTTAATCCTTCAGCGATATCTGTGTTTGTCACAGAGCCAAAAAGTTTTCCGTCAACACCAGCTTTTTGCGTCACAGCAAGATTAAAACCTGCAAGAGCTTTAGCTCTTTCTTTGGCAGCATCAAGAAGAGCTGCTTGTTGTTTTTCAAGTTCAGCACGCCTTGCTTCAAATTCAGCTTTGTTTGAATCTGTTGCACGTTTAGCTTTACCTTGTGGAATTAAAAAATTTCTACCAAAGCCATCTTTAACTTTAACAATGTCACCAAGGTTTCCTAAATTAGCAACTTTCTCCAATAAAATAACTTGCATCTTATATTCTCCTTAGTGCTTGTCAGTGTATGGTAAAAGCGCTAAAAAACGAGCACGCTTCACCGCAATATTGAGTTGTCGTTGATAAATCGCTTTAGTACCTGTGATGCGAGCTGGAATAAGCTTTCCATTTTCAGTAATAAAGTCTTTCAATAAATCAACATCTTTGTAATCTACTTCTTTAATGCCTTCGGCACTAAATCTGCAGTAACGTCTTCTTTTGTACATTTCTCTAGCCATCTTAAACTCCTATAGATATTCTATAAAATTAATATGAAAAATGAGCTGGTTACTTTTTACGCTCTTATTTCCAATAAACCCTTTTGTTTTAATTCTGTCGCCAATTTTCAGTGGTATCAAAGCATTGCTACCCATGATTTTTGCGCTTAACTCACAATTGATTGTTCGTTTTAAATCCGCTTCAATCTGCTCTGAGTTATGTTTTAAAGTAAGATTAAGTGCCGGTATTCCTGCGGGCGTGTATCGAATTGGATCCACATGGGACACTTCCCCAGAAATTTCTAAGCAGTTCAATCTAAATTAAGCTTCAACGACCTCAGGCGCACCGCGCTCATCTTTATCAAGTACTGATTTTGATTTTTCTTCTTTCATCATAATAGATGGTGAAGTCACGGCTGTTTTTGTGCCCATAATTAAATGACGTAAAACGGCATCATTGAATTTGAATGCATGCTCTAATTCTGCGAGCGTTTCGAGATCACATTCAATATTCATAAGCACATAATGAGCTTTATGAATTTTTTCAATCATGTAGGCAAGCTGTTTGCGGCCCCAATCTTCGAGGCGGTGGAGTTTTCCACCTTTGGATGTAACTAGAGATCTGTAGCGCTCAATCATGCCAGGCACTTGTTCGCTTTGATCAGGATGTACGATGAATACAACTTCATAATGTCGCATATAAATCCCCTTATGGTTAATAGCTTTCAGTGATGCGGTTCACTGTAAAGCAAGGTAGAAAGATCGAGTATTATAGGTGTTTTTTGAATTAAATCAATGGTTTTTAGAGGTCAATTCGGTCCTTAAGCCCTGCCCCATAAAGTCTTTCTTTAAGGAATTTCGCTTCGTCTCGAAGTTGAGCCGCTTTTTCGAATTCTAAATTACGTGCCGCTGTCTGCATTGATTTTTCTAGCTTTTGGATTTCCTTGGCCATCTGTTTCTCGTTTAAATGATCATAGCGAGCCTCTTCCTTCTTTAGCGCCCGACTTAAATCTACTTCTTCTTTGTCAAAAGTACCTTCAATAATATCTTTAATCTTTTTAGTAACACCGACCGGCGTAATATGATTTTCTAAATTAAATGCAATTTGCTTAGTACGCCTGCGGCTAGTTTCGTCCATAGCTATTTTCATGCTTCGTGTAATCTTGTTGGCATAGAAAATAACTTGCCCATTTAAATTACGGGCTGCCCTTCCCGCCGTTTGAATGAGGGAGCGTTCAGATCTTAAAAAACCTTCCTTATCAGCATCTAATACAGCCACAAGAGAAACTTCTGGAATATCAAGACCTTCTCTTAATAAATTAATACCGACGACTACATCGAATTTGCCTAATCTTAAATCGCGAATAATTTCAACGCGTTCTACCGTATCAATATCTGAATGAAGATAGCGCACTTTAATTTGATGCTCAGATAAATAGTCAGTCAAATCTTCAGCCATACGCTTAGTAAGAGTTGTTGCTAATACTCTTTCATTTTTTTCAACGCGAAGATTAATTTCACTTAATAAATCATCGACTTGTGTATCTGCTGGTTTGACTATAATTTCCGGATCAATCAATCCTGTAGGTCTAGCAACTTGCTCTACAATTTGCTGTGTATGTAATGCTTCATATTCAGCAGGTGTTGCTGAAACAAAAATACATTGACGCATTGTTTTTTCAAACTCTTCAAATTTTAAAGGTCGATTATCAAGCGCGGATGGTAATCTAAATCCATATTCAACTAAATTTTCTTTTCGAGCACGATCGCCTTTATACATTCCGCCAATTTGAGGCACAGTTACATGACTCTCATCAATAATCATAAGTGCATCTTTAGGTAAATATTCAATTAAGGTAGGGGGAGGATCACCTGGATTCCTGCCTGATAAATGTCTCGAATAATTTTCAATCCCTTTACAAAAACCTATTTCATTTAACATCTCAATATCAAAACGCGTGCGCTGTTCAATTCTTTGGGCTTCAACTAGTTTATTTGCTTTGACAAAATAATCTGATCGTTCTCTAAGTTCATTTTTAATTTTCTCAATCGCCCTCACAGTGGTTTCTCTCGGGGTTACGTAGTGACTCGAGGGATAAACTGTAAAGTGATTCACTTTGTTATACATCTGTCCTGTGAGCGGATCAAAAAGTGTAATAGACTCGATGAGGTCATCAAACAATGTCACTCTAATTGCAGTCTCTGAATTTTCAGCAGGGAAAATATCAATCGTATCGCCTCTTACTCTAAAAGCACCTCTTGAAAAATCAAAATCATTGCGTTCATATTGCATAGAAACTAGGCGCAAAATAATATTGCGTTGCAATAACTTTTCACCTTTAACGAGATGCATGACCATGCCCTGATAATCAACAGGGTCACCAATACCGTAAATCGCAGATACTGTCGCCACAATAATGCTGTCATCCCGCTCAAGAAGAGCTTTGGTTGCAGATAAGCGCATTTGTTCTATGTGCTCATTAATACTCGAATCTTTCTCAATAAAGAGATCACGGGCAGGCACATAAGCCTCAGGTTGATAATAATCATAGTAAGACACAAAATACTCCACCGCATTTTCGGGAAAAAATTCTCTGAATTCTGAATAAAGTTGAGCTGCAAGTGTTTTGTTTGGCGCCATTACAATTGCGGGCTTCCCTGTCCTCGCGATAACATTTGCAATGGTGTACGTTTTTCCTGATCCAGTAACACCTAATAGCGTTTGGAACTTTTTTCCGTCAAAAATCCCTTGCGTTAAAAGATCAATAGCTTGTGGTTGATCTCCAGCAGGGGGAAATGGTTGGAATAACTGATAAGGGCTATTTGGAAATGTAAGTAACAAGATAGTGATATTCTACTTAAATAAACTATTAGAAAATTAAATATGTGGCAAAACTAAGGAGAACTTTTAGTATTGCATACAGTCCAGTGAACATTATACTTTTTATAAGCGACTTCCTATGAAACCATTCTTTAAAATTTTTGCGTTTATTTCAGTTGGGTTTTCATTTTTTTCAACGAATCTATTTGCTTTAAATAACGACCAGCTAATGAACTCATTTTTGAGTGTTGTCATGATTAGAGGCTATAACGAAACTGGAGGTCTCGCTTATGGCTCAGGTGTTGTGGTGGGCGACAATCAAGTAGTTACCAATTGTCATGTATTAAGAAAAACAAAGCAGCCATGGGTTTCTCAGGGCGAAGAAACATATTCGGTAACGTCAGTAAAAGCTGATCGTTGGCATGATTTATGTCTAGTTAATACATTTGGAATGCCCCACAAATCAGTCCTTATAGGGAAAAGTACTGACCTTAAAAAAGGTCAAGAAGTGATCGCAATTGGTCACTCAAATGGCGTTCCTGTCCCATTAACCAGTGCGGGATTTGTGAAATCTACTTATGATCTTGACCAAGGCAAAGTAATCTTGAGCTCCGCTAAATTTAGAATGGGTGCATCAGGAAGTGGCTTATTTGATATCGAAGGTCGACTTGTAGGTATAAATACTTTCAAAACTTCTGGAAAAAATTCTTTTTATTATGCTCTTCCGGTTGAATGGTTGAATTCACTTAAAAACAAACCTAACGAAACTAGTTTCCCAATCAGTGGCACAGCTCTTTGGGAAGAAGAGGAAGAAAAAAAACCAATCTTTCTTCAAGTCGCAATTCCTACTATTAAAGAGGATTGGAAAAAATTATTCGAGGTAGCTAGCGAATGGACAAAAAAAGAAGTGAACAATGCGGAAGCATGGTTTGAACTTGGCTTTGCTAACGAGAACCTTAATAATTTAAATGCTGCTGAAAAAGCTTATCGACAATCCACCAAATTAGATAACCAGAATACCGATGCCCTTTTGCGCTTGGGTTTTATTGCCAAAGGCAAAAAAGACAAAATTGAAATTAAAAATATTCAGGAACAAATTGCTAAAATTAACCCTGAACTTCTCGAAGACTACTTTAAATTGGTTGGTTGCTCTAAGACCTGTGATTAGATTAAATGTCTATTTCAACTGCAGTTCTTTTTGCGTAAAATAAGGGCATTCATCAATAAATCTTGGATCTAAATTGTCAGCTATCAAACTATCCGACTGCGTCGGCCGAATAAAAGAATCTCCAACGCTTGCTATTACTGCAAAAGCAGCTCGATATAAAACTGAAGGAAAAGATATTATTGGTCTTGCTGCCGGTGAACCTGATTTTGATACGCCACAACATATTAAAGATGCTGCAAAAAAAGCGATCGATAATGGATTTACTAAATACACACCCGTGTCTGGCATTCCATCATTAAAAAAAGCGATTATCGAAAAATTTAAACGTGATAATAATCTTGAATATAACTCTAATGAGGTGATTGTTGGTGTTGGTGGCAAACAATGTATTTTTAATTTCTGTCTTGCTGTTTTAAACCCAGGAGATGAAGTTATTATTCCAGCACCTTATTGGGTATCTTATGCGGATATTGCTTTAGTCTCAAATGCTAAACCAGTTATTGTTGAATGTGGAATTGAGCAAAAATTCAAAATGACAGCCGAACAACTTGAAAAGGCAATCACTGCAAAAACAAAACTGCTCATCTTGAATTCGCCTTCAAATCCAACTGGTGCTGTTTATTCAAAAGAAGAATTAAAATCTCTTGCAAAAATACTTACAAAATATCCCAATATTTTAATTGGGACAGATGATATGTATGAGCATGTCAAATTAAAGGACATGCCTTTTTATAATATTTTAAATGTTGAGCCGTCATTAAAAGACCGTTGTGTCGTTATGAATGGTGTTTCAAAGGCTTATTCCATGACAGGCTGGCGAATCGGTTTTGCAGCAGGTCCAAGTTACATTATAAAAGCTATGGAAATACTCCAATCACAATCTACATCTAACCCAACATCAATATCGCAGTTAGCAGCAGAGGCGGCACTTTCGGGAGAACAAGCATGTATGCAACCCATGATTAAAGCATTCAGGGAAAGGCATGATTACGTCGTCAAAAGTTTTAATGAGATCCCAGGGCTTTTTTGTATTGAAGCAGAAGGAGCCTTCTACGCTTTTCCTGATGCAAGAAAGGCAATCGAACGTTTATATGATCAAAAAATTCTAAAAGAAAAAACTGATCTTGCTTTGGCCGACTATCTCCTAGAAAAAGAAGGTGTGGCCGTAGTCCCAGGCTCTGCATTTGGTTCGGATGGTTATTTCAGAATTTCATTTGCAACCTCTATGGACAATTTAGTAGAGGCAATGAAACGCATCAAACGCGCCCTCACTGTTTAAATAAGGCTTCAATTCAAGTATAATTTACAGTTTGATAAGTTGACCTTAGAGCAATAACTGCTTTATGATC
>JACCDT011716975.1_pt1 | contig 30411 bp, 30 predicted proteins | sample 7446291 | NCBI WGS metagenome assembly JACCDT01 (sample SAMN15323446, study PRJNA562643) | freshwater metagenome | isolation source: river surface water | place: USA:Blue River Watershed | collected 2017-08-17
CTACTGCTGTCTTTTTTAGGTTTTTTAGCTTGCATCACCCACCGATTTATGTTTTTATCGCTTACGCCTAGGTTCCTTCCAGCTTCTGCCTGGCTGTAACCGTGCTCTAGAACTAATCTAACTGCTTCTTCTTTAAATTCTTTACTGTAATAATTCATCTGTGACACCATAATTTTTAAAGATTATAACATAATCTCTCTCTATTTAGGTGTCTACTTTTATTAGACCACATCAGTTCAGAAAAATTTACTATTTAGGGGCTAGGAGAGGGAGCAGATTGTGCGCTCTACTGTGAAGGTGAATTAAATTGGCTCTATGGTGGTAAACTCAAACGCTCTGTTATAGCTTTAAGAACCTCTTGTCTTCTATATAAAACATCATCATTCCAAAAACGTAGGACACTAAAACCAAGAATTTCTAACCTCTGAGTTCTAAATTTATGTTCTGCATTCAAATTAATATGGTGATAACCATCAAGTTCGATAATCAGTTTTTTGGAGATACACAAAAAATCAATTATATATTTATCTATTGCCACTTGTCGCTTAAACTTGTATCCAGCCAATTTGCGATCACGTAAATATGTCCATAAAGATGCTTCTGCTTCAGTCGAACGTTTACGCAAATCGCGAGCTAAATTAACATACTGGTGCATAGTTCATGATTCAGAATATTTACTTATTTAACTCACCTTAATTGCAGCATGCAGGATCTGCTCCCTCTCCTAGCCCCTAAATAGTAAATTTTTCTGAACTAATTCTAGGAGAGGGCTGGGGTGAGGAAAAGTTCTAGCTAAATAACTGGACCTCTAGTATAAATGCAATAAAATTTTAATTCTCATAATAACTATTCATCTTTTGCATGGGACACCGAACCCCTGCTGGATCGTTAATAATCAAACCATTAATCCATTTGTTAGCCTTGAAGTTATTGATATCTAAAGTCCCATCAATATTTATCTTGCCTATATTATTGCGATCATCATTAAGAGCCACGGTACACTTAGCAATTTGCCCATTAGCTCTGATAGCTAGAGAATTACCCATCGCAGCGTAACACATCGTCCTACTCTGATTATCTTTATAGAGAGTTATATGATTACTTACTTCTTGCTTTAATTCAGCTAGTTTTTGGTAAAAATCTTGTTTAGCAACTAAACGTTGAACGTTTTCACCAGCACCTTGCCAACCAAATATACCCTTAATAAAAATATTAAATCTTTTATCTGCACCAAACTTTGCAATAATTAATCTTAAAAATTCTCTAATACTATCGTAATTGTCTATATGAACATGTATCCGTAAAACTACTTCGAAATCAAAATTAGTTTTACTCAGATCGATTAAATTTTGCCAAATCTTCTCATAAGTTCCCTTGCCATCTACTCTCGTCCTAGTTTTGTCATGTTCTGCTTTTATACCATCAAGAGATATCTGGAAACTTGTAATACCAAAATTACACAAAGTCTCCATCACAACAGGTGTTAATAAATAACCATTAGTAGTCATTGTTCCATAATATTTTACTTTATATGTATCTGCAGTATGCTGTATAAAGTCACTGAGATCATACACAAGATTTTTGACGATAAGAGGCTCGCCACCGAACCAAGATATCTTTAAGATATCTAATTCGTTATTTTTAGCACGATTTAATATAAGATTCTTGATACCTAATATTATTTCCGGGGTCATTCTGCCTATGGCAAAATCTTCATAACAATATTTACAGCGGAAATTACATTGCTCTGTAATAAATAAAATTAGCTCTAAAAATTTATTATTAAACGCAACTTGACGGGCTAAATTAATATCCATTTTCATCCTATTTAACGAATAATTTTATCCTATAGGACGAACACAGTTCGTCCCTACACGCATCTCAATAACAACTAGAATTACCATTACAACTAAAATTAAGATATGTTGTATTCATCTCAGCTTTAGCTAGCTTTTTTTCTTTAAACTCTTCTAGAAGTTCATCATCAATAATCTCAATCCTACCAAGCTCGTCTATAAACACTTTATATTCTGTATTTAAATGAACCTGATCTAAGATATCAGCTTTTCTTGGGACCAATTGTATCGTGTTCATGTTTTTCCTTTTGATTAATTGATTAATTGATTAATTTATTTATTGATGACTTCACCGCCAATCACACTACCTTCAATAACAACAGTACTATCTTTATATACCTGGCCTTTTGCATTACTGAAATTTATATCACCATTTATTTTAGTATTATTTGTAAGATATAATTTCACTAAGCGAGTATCTTCTTTATTGATAAAATTAATAGTTGATATATGACAATTTTCTAATTTTATGTCATTAGAATCTATCTCCATTTTTTTAACAACTTCTGAGTGGGCCATTTCAGCTTTGCCTATAATTTTCAAATCTTCTAGAAAACGACTTTCTTGATCTTAAGATGGCCATTGATTGTAACATTGTCGCTAAATGTATTATTACTGGATTTAATATTGCCTGTTAATTTCAAAATTTGCTCAAAATTATTTTCTCGCAATTCTGAGTTGCCATTAATAGCAGTAGTACCTAAAAAATTGTTTTTTAACAAATGATTTGACCCTTGGATTTCTGCCGTATTTAATTTGCTATTGGTGAGCTTTAAATTACCTTGATAAATAAAATGATCTTGTTGTTGCAAGTTATCTATTATTTTACTATTGGCGTAAACATGCTCAGCCCCCAATATGCTTAAGAGACCGGTTAAACCGAAAAGGCTAATAAATGCTGAGTGAGAAAAAGATTGATTGTTGAATATATTGAACTTCATAAACTTCCTTAATTTTTATATGAAATAATTTCACAAAAGAATGTTAACAAATTCTTTTTTATATGGGAAGTTTTTTTATATGAAATTTTGCAACTAGATATAATATGCTGGCAAGTCAAGCCTCATCATCAACGCCGTAGTACTTAACGCCGCGTACAATTTTGTCGCGACCATTGTCGTCACGCCACTTATTGGTATCACGCAAAGAATAGGCACAACCACAGTATTCTTGCATATAGAATTTTTCTTGTTTAGAAACTTCTAACATACGTTTAGCTCCACCAAGAGAACGCCAGTTGTGCGTCCAATAAGTGAGATTAGGATAAAGACTAGCAGCACGAATGCCTACAGCATTAATTTGTTCTAGATTTTTCCAACGAGAGATCGCCAGAGTACTACTAATAACATCAAAGTTATTAGCAAAAGCATAGTGAGCAGTTTGCTCAAAACGTTTGTCGAAGCACATAGTACAGCGTATACCTCGTTCTGGTTCATGCTCCATGCCTTTTGCTTGTGCGAACCAATTATCCCGATCATAATCAGCGTCTATAAAGGGTATATTGTATTTATCAGCAAAACGCTTATTTTCATCTTTACGTAAATTATACTCATCACGCGGATGAATATTAGGATTATAAAAATAGACAGTAAAATCAATCCCAGACTGGTGAACATAATCCATTACCTCACCTGAGCATGGTGCGCAACAGGAATGTAATAATAATTTTTTACCATCGTTAGGTAAATTTAATTTTTCACGGTCTAAATTATTTAGGTTGTTTTCCATAATTTGTAATTAAGCTTGTTGATTAATAATAAATTCCCGCATTGTATCACAAGCAAGTTGCATAACAGCCACATTGTGAATACATGCTAGACGCGTATAAGCAACTTGATTAGATTTAAATAAAAAATGTAAATACGATCTGCTATAGTTTTGACAAGTATAACATTTACAATCAGCCATGATCGGGTTGTCATCCAGCTTATAAATACTTTTTTTAATTAATATCCTAGCTTCAGCATTTTCTGTACCAGTAAATTTTAACCAGTTATTTTCTACATCAGCTTCTATTTTTCCACAATAAAGCGCACCATGACGAGCATTCCTGGTCGGAGCGACACAGTCAAAAATATCAACCCCCATACGCACTACATCGAATAAATCTTGCGGATTTAAGCCAACGCCCATAGTGTAGCGAACTTTTTCAGCTGGTAGAATTGGCTCCAACCATTGCATGATCAACTTAGTTTTTTCCATATCAAAACCAATGGACTCGCCTCCAATTGCAATCCCATCCGTATTTTGTTGAATAATGAACTCAGCACTTTCTAATCTAAGATCTTGATAAACTCCACCTTGGATAATCCCGAATAAAGCTTGATCATAGCCATAATCAGATTGCGGTTGTTTCGCATGTTGTTCCATGGAACGCACCAACCAGCGATGAGTTCGATGCATAATCTGTACAGCTTCATCAACACTCAAATCGTCTGGCGTGCATTGATCAAATGCCATAATAATGTCCGCACCAATAGTCTTTTGCGTTATAATAGACGATTCGGGGGTCATCATAATGATATTCTTAGTCTCAGGATGAGTAATTTTGACGCCTGTTTCATCTATTTTACAGTTTTTAGGATTAGTTCTAGCTAAAGAAAAAACCTGAAAACCACCGCTATCAGTTAACATAGGCCCAGACCAATTCATAAATTTATGCATACCACCAGCGTGTTGGATAACCTCCATGCCTGGAGAAACTAACATATGATAAGTATTGCCTCCTAGGATAATCTGGCTATTAGTATCTGCTGCATCCTCAGGGCCCATATTATTAAACACAGCCCGGGTAGCCACTGGCATAAAACATGGGGTAATAAAGTTACCATGAGCAGTGGTTACTTCAACAACTCTGGCTTTGGTATTCTTATGTCTTGCAATTAACTTACTAGCGTATTTATTCTGATTCAATTTTAGCTCACTAAATAATTTAGAATATATAATCTAGCTAGTTTACCATAATTAAAAAAATTGGTTTATATTTGGTTTGTATTTGGTTTATAAATAATAATTAAATATAATAAAATTTTTAAGGGTATCAATTATGTTTAACATTAAATCTCGGTATTTATTCTTAGCAATTTTGTTAATTACTACTGGCCTAATAGGATTTGCGCTTTATTTACAATACGTTAAATATATTACTCCCTGTCCTTTGTGCATGCTACAACGAGTTGTATTTATAGCTATAGGCATGGTGGCCCTTATAGCCTATATACATAATCCTAGAATTAAAGGCATGCGTAACTATGGAATAACCAGTTTAATGCTTTGCTGTCTAGGTATTGGCCTTGCGGCACGGCATATTTGGCTCGAAAGCCTACCCCCAGGCTTAGCGCCGGCTTGCGGCCCAAGTTTAGAGATAATGCTGCAGTATCTGCCTTTATTTGATGCATTGAAAGCAGCAGTTATAGGTAGCGGTGATTGCGCCAAAGTCAGCTGGGAATTTTTGCATATTTCCATTGCTGCTTGGTCATTTATTTCATTTGCAGGCTTACTGCTGATTATTATGAATATTATTATTAAGCCTGTTGGTAGGCTTTAAAATAATTATGAAAAATATTTAAGCTTTCTTGCTGTTTACCTAGCTTCATTAAAACAAAAGCAAAATAATTATCAATTGGTAACTTAGACTTAGTTACTTTATTTTGTTCTTCTAATTTTTTCGCCTGGTTTAAATACTGGAAAGCTTTATCATAGTTTTCATGCCTAATCGCTATTTTGCCTAAAGCAAACAACAAATTTAAATTATATTGCTCGTATTTTAAATATTTCTCTAGACTCGCTAAATGTTCTTCACTTGTCGCAATTTCAGCATAAAGTCTGAACAACCTGTTTTGACTGTCAATAGCTTTAGTTTGTCCTTGATTGTATTTAAGAGTTTTATCAATCAGACTAATAGCCGTATTTTCTAATTCTTGGTTAAGTTTTCGAGCCTGGCTATAGTCATTATTAACGTAATATTTTTCTTTGATAGCATATAAAGTCTTCACATAAGCATAAACAACTTCATTGTTATGTTTGGCTTTAGAGCTTAAATACATGTCAAAAAATTCATCAAGATTAAAGTTAAGCTGTTCGTAAGATAACGCTGATAAATTTGCTGACAGTGATCGAAAATAGCCTTTTGCTGCTAGTATTTCATAATTCTCTATTTCTGTTGGCGAGTATAAGCGATAGCGTGCTAATTCTGGTAAAAGTCTAATTACATTGTGCCAATCTTTAAGTTTAATGAAGACTATTAATAATTGTTTTAGCACTAATTTGTTATTGCCGTACTCCATTTGCAAATGGTTTAAAGTCGCTAAAGCTGCTTCATGCTCTTTGTTTTTTAATTGTAAATCTGCTTGCATTAGACCAATCGACAAACCGCTTTTTGGCGAACATTCAAAAGCTTTACGTAAATATTCATCTCGTTTATTAATATCAAATAAACCCTGTGCGGCACGTGCGGCAGTTAAATAATTAATCAAAGGCTTATATTGGTTTTTAGCTGCTCGTATCAATAATTTTTCAGCTTTTTTATAATTGCCTTCTGCTAGCTTTAACAAGCCATCACTTGTTTGTGAGTAAGCTTTTTTTTGTTGATGATTTCTAAACCATAATTTTGTTCTTTGTGGAATATCAAGAATAAAACTTAAAAAACTTAACAGCTTGTGCATAACAACCACTGTAAGCAGTATAAAAATGACACCCAACCACAGGCTCAATTCAATTATCCAGGTTTTATATGAAATTAGAATATAACCGCTATCTTGCTTAATGTACAAACCAAGTAGTATAGAAAATAAAACTACGGTTATAAAAATAAAAAGTTTTTTCATATGGTAACTATTGAGTTATTAGCTTTTCGTTAGATACTGGGCTCTGTTTTTTATCTTGGATTAATTTATCAATTTGATCTGCCAGACTATATAGCTCAGGTAAATCTGGATTAATATTGACATCTTTTATACTATTCAATAAATTCAATAATTTTTGTTTTAAATCGAGATTGTTAGCAAAATATAAATTTGTGTTATACAGCAGATCATTAACATCTGCTTTAAAAAACTTTTGATTACGTTGCTGTAAGTCAATACTTAACTCAGTAGTTTTCAATTTAAAATATGTTTTTATCAAATTTATATGTTCTTCGCTCTGTAACTTGGCAAAGCTAACATCTGAGCCTTTAATGTTTCTAATTTTGACTAGTTCATAGAAATTATTTTGAAAATTAATTATAAATCTACGCCAGAGAGTTTCATTTGGATCTTCAGGCTCCCTGTTTTGGCGGCTTACAGCTTTTTCATTTTTTATAGCCGAGACAAAATCCAAAACAGATACTTTGTCGATTATATTAGCATATTCTTGTAAAGCCGCTTTAATCTGCAAAACATCAGCTTGTTTAATGCCTTTAAGCTGTTCTAACTTAATCAGAATATCTCTACGTAACGTTTGTAAATCATGGCTGTGGGTGTTGAGTAAGTTTTGTTGTGCAAGCATTAATGCTTCGCTAGCTGCATCGACATCTTTCTCTATATTGAGCTTTACAATAGCTATTGTGACCAAATTCTTAATATTAAGTAGATTAGCTTGGTAATTTGGTTCCTGCGTAGCCGTAATACTTGAAATATTATTTAAGCGAGTTAAATCATCCTGGGCTACAGCAAGTTGGCCTTTCAATTGTTCTAACTCAGTAGTTATTTTGTTTAATTGATTAGTATTGATAGCAAAATGGGGCTGAGCAGGACTGGATATCTTTTGATTAACTATATAAAAATAGTGATAGCAATAATAAAGACCGAATAAGACAATAATGCCCGCAATAAATATTTTTATAATCTTCTTACTAAATTTATTACGACTTTTATCATTATAATTAGCATCTTTAGCATCTGATGGTGACATAAGTATTATCTTTAAAAAATTAAATAAAGCTTGGTTTATAGCTTTAGCATTATATTTGTTTGCTTATTTTACTAATCATATCAAGAATAGTTTCTTCATTCATACTATTTGAACAATAAATATTCTTAAATCCCAAATCTGAAGCAATTATTGCTATTCTTTGGCTCGGAACCAGTATCTTTGCATTAAGCATCTCTGGCCGTAAATCATTATCAAGCTTTTTGTAAAAATTTTCTAGGATGCTCGCGCTTGTAACAACAATAATAAATTCATTATTAGCGCCCTCTATACTATCTACATCTATATTTACATCTATATCTATAGATTTCATATATTCTTTGGAGATTATTCCGTTTGGACGCTCCCCTTGATAAACAACAATCTCAGTAAAACTTGCGCATTTTTTTGATAATTTTGCTGAGATGACCCCTCGTCCCCGATCACCCCGTATCATGACTACATGATCATCTGCAATGTTTTGTAATTCTGTTAATTTTACAAAATCCTCGCTATTTTCTAAGTTTGCTTGTGATGGATAAATTACATTGCTGATCCCATAGTTTTTTAATAACTCTGCCGTTGCAGCACCTATAGCATAAACTGATCTTTTATTAAGTTTTGCAATCAACTCTTTTGTTTCTACTGGCGTCGAGCAGAGCTTGAAAAACCCCTCAACTGCATTCACGCTAACAAAAATAAACTTAGAATATTCAGAAGTAAAATTAAATTGTGGGCGTAAATACTTAATGGCAAGACACGGAATATTGATCGCTGAATAGTTATTTTTATGCAATTTAGCGATTAAACTATCACTCCTGCCATGAGGTCTTGTAAGTATTATTAAAGGTTTAGTATTGTCCACCTAGCGTCCTACATTATTGTTTTATTGCCGCGATGATAGATTGACCACCTGAAGATAGAATTCGCTCAGCAAGCTGCTCACCGATATCAACTGCATGCGCAACATTACCATCTAAACTTGCAGTTATTTGTTTATTTCCATCCGGCGATGCTAACTGACCAGACAAAATAAGCTCTGATTTAGCTAAATCAATTTTTGCTAAAGCAGCTATTGGTAGTTCACAACTACCCCCTAGCATCTGATTAAAAGCTCGTTCCGCTTTAGCACAATAAGTAGTCTCAGGGCAATTTAAAATCTTTATGATTTCTTTGATCTGGTTATCATCAGATCTTGCTTCTATAGTGACGATGCCTTGACCAGGAGCAGGTAAAAAATTTAAAGTCGGTAAGTATTCTCTGATGGGATTTTTGCTCAAATCAGGATAGTGCGGATCATGATGATCATGATTAAAATTGTATAAACGATGGATACCAGCACCCGCTAAAATAATAGCATCGAGGTGAGTATCTTTAGCCAAGGCTTTTTTTAATCTCGTATCTATATTACCCCGCAAAGCTACTATATTAAGGTCGGGACGTATAATTTTAAGCTGTGCAGCACGCCTAAGACTTGAAGTGCCGACACTAGCCTTTAAAGGTAACTCGGCCAGACTTTTGTAGTTTTTAGAGATTAAAACATCACGTGGATCCTCACGTTTACAATAAACAGCAAGTTCTAATCCTTTTGGCTGTACTGCAGGCATATCTTTTAAAGAATGTACTGCTATATCAGCTTCATTATTGAGTAAAGCGGTTTCTAATTCTTTGACAAATAAACCTTTGCCACCTATTTTACTGAGCGACTGATCTAGTAATTTATCACCTTTAGTTGTAATTTTGACCAGCTGTATATCTAAGCTCAACTGTGGATATGACTTTACCAATTGCGCAGCCACCCAATTAGCCTGCCATAAAGCTAGTTTACTTTGTCTTGTTGCGATTCTAATAGTTTTTGTCATTAAGCACCCAAATTAAATTTTAAAACTAGCTTGTAATTATATTACGCCTTGTGATAAAAACAAAAGATTATCAAATCAATTTAGGTTGCTATTTATATGAATACAAACACAAAACCTTTGGGTCTATGGATGGCAACGTCTCTAGTTCTAGGCAATATGATCGGCTCTGGAATATTTTTATTGCCCGCTGTCCTTGCCACTTTTGGTGGCATAAGTCTTATTGGTTGGTTAATTTCGACCGCCGGCGCCTTGGCTTTTGCTTTAGTTTTTAGTCAATTGAGTCAAGCTTATCCGAACACTGGTGGCTTATATGTTTACTGCCGAGAAGAGTTCGGTGAAGCTATTGGCTTTTTACTAGCTTGGGGTTATTGGGTAAGCTTGTGTGTGGGGACTGCTGCTATTTCTACATCGTTTACTAGCTATGCTAGTTTTTTTATTCCAATATTAGCCACTAATAAACTAGTAGCATTAAGCTGTAACATGGCTATTGTCTGGTCATTAACTTTAATTAATGCTTACAGTTTGTATAATGGCGGCATGATGCAAGTCGTAACTACAGTAGTAAAGATTATTCCTATTGTATTAATTGCTTTCTTTGGTTTATTTAAAATGGATACCAGCAATTTTGTACCTTTTAATATAAGTCCACTAAGTAATACCGGCGCTATTGTGAGCACCATTACTTTAACCATGTGGGCATTTATTGGTTTAGAAAGTGCCTCTATACCTGCAGACAGCATTATTAATCCAAAAAGAACAATACCTCTTGCAACTATGTTGGGTACCATCTTGGCAAGTGTTATTTATATTTCTAGTACTGTGGCCGTTATGGGATTAGTTAATCCGCATATTCTAAAAATGAGCTCAGCCCCATTTACAGATGCGGCTTTCGTATTATGGGGTAACACTGGTAGTTTCATGATTGGTATCGGCGCAATTATTGCTTGTTTTGGCGCTATTAATGGTTGGATTCTGGTGCAAGGACAAATCTCTTATGCGATCGCCAAAGATGGTTTATTCCCACAAATGTTTACTAAAAAGTCTACACACGGGGCACCTTATGTAGCTATTATTTTGTCAAGTTTTATCACGAGCGTGGTCATATTAGCAAACTACAGCGACACTTTGATTACGATGTTTAAATTTATTTTAGAATTATCTACTGCTCAAACTATTATCACTTTTTTATTCTGTGCTATCGCAAGATTATTATTACTAAATAAAAATAAAAAGTCGCATACTTATAAAAATTATTGTTTAATAATATTTACAGCTAGTAGCGCTTTCTTTTATGGCCTATTCGCTGTTGCAAGCTCCGATACTGCAATTGTTTACTGGTGCATGATTTTAATGCTACTTGGTTTACCAGTTTATACTTTTGTTAAAGCTAGTAATAAATCAAAATAAATATATATAATGATAAATTATGACTAATTATAATGCTCTTGAAATACATAATTTATCAAAGAACTATAATACAAAAAACTCAGCTATCCATGCTTTAAAAGATATAAGTTTTACAGTTAAAGAAGGTGACTTTTTTGCCTTATTAGGTCCTAATGGCGCCGGTAAATCGACTACTATAGGCATCATTGCCTCATTAATTAATAAAACAAGCGGTACAGTAAAAGTCTTTGATACTGACATTGAACAAGATTGGTCTAAGGCTAAATCTTATATAGGTGTCGTTCCGCAAGAATTAAATTTTAATCAGTTTGAAACCATAGAGGACGTAGTTTTGAATCAAGCTGGATTCTTTGGCATTTCAAGAAAAGAAGCCAGGCCGCTCGCCGAAAAATACTTAAAACAATTAAATCTTTGGGATCGCCGTAAAAGTAATGGCTTATCATTATCTGGCGGAATGAAACGTCGTGTAATGATTGTCAGAGCCCTCATCCATCAACCAAAGTTATTAATTCTCGATGAACCAACAGCCGGCGTTGATATCGAGTTACGTCGTTCTCTATGGGATTTTATCACTGGAATCAACAAAGAAGGCACGTCTATAATCTTAACTACTCATTATTTAGAAGAAGCCGAAAAGCTATGCAAAAATATTGCCATTATTAATAACGGTGAAATTGTAATTAATTCTGATCTTAAATCTTTTTTAAGACAATTAGATAAAGAATATTTTCTGTTATTTACGAAAGATGAAGTTGACGCAAGCTTAAAACTGGATGGCTACAATTTTAAAATAACTGATCCTCATACCATAGAAGTTGAAATTCTAAAAAACACTACTATAAATCCTTTATTCAAAATATTATCAGAAAAAAATATTGCGATAACATCAATGAAAAGTAAATCTACCCGTCTTGAAGAATTATTTATATCTTTGACCACAAGGACTGGCACTTGAAATTATAATATATTAATATTAGCTTTCATGGATAAGAAATTTTGTTATAAGGATTGTATATGCTTAGACCTGAAGAATCTGTAGAATCAGAACAAGCCCTCATTGAATGTAGCAGCCCACACTTAGCAACTCCATCCCCTACCCATCAAGACAGTCAAACTACCACTACTGCTGGAATTGTTCCACATGCATCTCAACCAGCTGCAGATGAACGCACTTCACAAACTTCTCCTGCCCTCTTTGCCCCTCGTTCACCTACACCAATAGCGCCACCTGCAATAAGATTTTCACCTCTAGCCATACATTGTGATGTGACTGCTTTGAGTTTACCCCAGAAGCGCAGTCGCAATGAAGCTTGGCAGAATATGTATCAATCACTCTCAGAAGATCAGCCATCACCGCAACACGAACCAATATCATCTATTGAACCCAATGATGATCAACGTTCTCTTGTGTTTTCACCATTGAATCACCAAGACCACGCTAGATATATAAACTTATTCTATAAACGCCCAAGATTTAAATAAATACTGAAATAATATTAGAACATGTTTTATTAACAAAGGGAGTTGATAATGAATGGCTTTAACTTACGAACTTTTATAGTCGCTTATATTTTATGGCTAACACCCTTCTATAACTTTGCCTTTGCTAATGAACGCATTTATCTAGATTCACCCACCAAGTTTTCACGATTATATGTCTTTGGCGATAGCTTATCCGATACAGGAAATACATTTGAGTTATTATCAGGTACGCTTCCTGAATCACCACCTTATTATAAAGGTCGATTTAGCAATGGTCTGGTTTGGGTAGAAAATTTAAGCAAGCAGTTAAATATACCAAAAGAACTAGTTATTAACTACGCTTTTGGTGGCGCCCGTGCTATGCAAGATTCTTTACCTATTCCATCACTAGAAAAACAAGTTACACAATATATAAAGTATAATACCAGTGCTGATCCCAATGCTCTTTATGTTGTGTGGGCAGGTGCTAATGATGTGATGAATGATGTAGATAAACTGAATTATAAACAAATTATGAAAGCCGTAAGTTCACGAGTAACGGCTCAATTAAGAATTTTGATTAATCACGGAGCTAAAACATTTTTTATCCCTAATTTACCCAATATTTCTTCAACACCATTAGCTCGAGAAAAAGATGCTCTATATGGTAATAAAAAATATTCAGAACATATTAATGAAATGACTTTATTGTACAATCAGTTATTAGCCGTATCTCTTGATAACTTACAGCGAGAATTTCCTGAAGTGCATTTTATAAATTTTGATACCTATGACTTAATTAACGAATCATCAGATATATTGAAAAGCTATGGGATAAAATTCTTCACTCAACGTTGTAATCCCAATTGGTTTGCTTATAATCTGCTTTCTTCTTGTTCGAATCCGCAAGAATACTTATTTTGGGACACTGTACACCCGACTGGTACTATACATATTATTTTGGCCCAATTTATTTTAGAATCTTTACAAGAAAATGGTTACGGTGCACATGATTCTTTAGTTGAACCTAATGCTCATGACCTGTTAATTATGCAAACGAATCTAAAAGCTATTAAAAGCTTGACCTCTAAAAAATTAGATTTGTTTAGTAAAGAATTAATACTAAGAAATAAATTAATTTTCTAAATTTTAATTATTTTAAATAATATTAAGATGGTATAAATCTAAGTTGAGCACCGCTCAGATTTCCAGTAAACGTTCAGCTATTTGAATTTTTTGTCATCCTGAGTGTAGTCGAAGGATCTCAATTAATCTTCAGCTACTGAGATCCCTGGCAAAAGCTCGGGATGACAGGGGCGGAGATTCCTGTACGGTGAACGCATACGATTTCCATTGTTAACAACCAACAAAGTAATACCTGACAACATCATCAAGTAAACTGCCGGTGCTAAAACATGGACAACCTGCGATAGATAAGCAGCTATAAATGGTGTCAAGCCACCAAAAAATGTCATGGCAATATTAAAGCCAACGTTGATGATGAGAAATCTATTAGCAAAATCATACAAATTATAAATTACTCCTAATATTGTTCCTGTCTGCATTCCTAATAACACTGCTGACATAATATGAGCTAATAAAATATATTTACCAACACCGGAAGTTAATAACACATACATCGGTAAGGCAAATACTATTGTTGCTATTAAAGCAACGTTTTGTAATTTTAACCCTGCTATGTTACCTCTCTCTGCTGTCACACCACATATCATAGCCGTTGAAAAAACTAATATACTAATCAAGATTGTAAATAAAAAAATCTGTTGTGCCGGCAGCACTTGATTGAAATTCAGCATATTTGGAATATAAATCATAGTAAGATATGCTGAACTAGACAAAGATAAAAATGCCCCTATAGCGTGTAGTACTTGTTGCTTTTTTAATATATAACTATTTTTTTTGATTAATCCTTGGCTTTTATAACGCAAGAATTCTTGCGACTCAGGCATGTTTAGCCTTAAATAACCAGTAAAACAACCCATGGGCAACGCCAATAAGAAAGGCAAACGCCATCCCCATGCAATGATTTGTGATTCGCTCAAGTTATTAACCAGTAATAACATCAGAACTAAACCAATCACATGACCTAAATATACAGTCCCAAAAATTAAACTACTGACTATATAGCCTTTGTTCTGAGGGAAACTTTCTATTAAAAACAGGGCTCCACCTACCTGCTCAACACTGACAGCAAAATTCTGCACTAACCGTAGAATAATTAAAATAATAGGCGCTGCAATCCCTATCTGCTGGTAAGTTGGCAATAATCCAATCAAGCAAGTACTGAATGTCAGTATAATGATAGATGTGGCTATACTGATTCGCCGGCCTTCCTGATCCCCGAGTTTACCTAAAATATAAGCTCCAATAGGCCTACCAAGGTAACCAATTGAAAACAATAAAAAACTTAAGATATACTTCGATGTAGATGAATAATCAGGGAGAAATATATTCTGCATATATTTCAGCATAAAACCAAAAATTATAAAATCGTAGAATTCAAAAATATTCCCCAAGAGGGTCGCAGAGATTATTTTTACGTTTTTTTTACAAAGCATTAGTTACATATATGTATTGATATTATATGCGGATGATATCACTTTATAACCCAATCCTCTAGAGCATAATCTTATGTTTTAAGTACAAGGCTCCTATGTTAGTGAATGAGCTTCTTCAGTACAGGCTGCGTATAAACTTTATTAGCTACAGCATTACCCACAGCATTAGCTTCAGTAACTGCATCCCCAGAATTGTATTTTTCTAAAGCCTGTAACAAAAGATCTTTGGCGGGCGCAGTATAATTAATCTTCAGCTGATTATCGAGTCTCTTTAGTAATTCTTCTACTAACTTAAGATCCCATTTAATTAAATTAGTTTCATTATTTGAAGCACTCGTATCATCTGCATACAATGCTTTAGGTACTGCTAAACTTTTAGAATTAAGATCGTCAGCTATTTTTTGTAGGCTCCATCCTGCTGAAACATATTTATTGATCTCTGTTTGCCATTGTTGCATAAAACCATATAATTCTAACACATTATTAATAGTCTTATTTCTATCTTGGGCTGAGTGTAAAGATTTTTCGTCCCAAGTTTCTTTACGTGCACGCTGCTCACCAGAATGCTCATGTTGATTCAAAGCATTTATTAAGTCATGCGCAGAATAATTAGCATAATTATTTTTAGTAATCTTATTAGTCAAATCTAAAGCCGTACCATTTAATTCTATTCTTTTTAGAACTTTTTGCAGTTGACTAAGCACCCATTTACCACCCTCTGGCGCTAAAATTCCGCTATCATTTAAAGCATCTACCATTTTACGTTGAGATAAATTTTTCTTGTTATACTCGGCTATAATCGGTTGTAATAATAAAGCAAACAATACTGAGTTTTCGGTTTTAATCTTATTAAATGGTGTAATAGCTTTAGCAGCATTAGGATTACCTAACTTGTGATTAGTTAATTTAAGTCCGCGCTTAATGCTGGCTGAATGCTGTTTACTCTGTTGTGCAACATATTGTCTGACCACTGATAAAGCAGCAGGTGTAACTAACTGTTTATCTACACAGTAAAAATCTAACTTATCCGTTGCCAATAAAGCTGAAAACTTTTCTTGCGAAATAAGCCCATCTAATTTAGCAATCACTAATTTACAATTATTCTGTATACAATGGTTTATCGCTTTTTCTAACTCAGGAAAGTTTTTAGGCTTTGTACGTTTTAAATGCGTATCAATAAATTCCGTTTGAATTTTTAAATCAGTTCCAAATGGATTGTCTTTTGCATCATGAAGCCAGCGTTGCAAATCATTGCGTTGTTGTTCGAGAGTACTAGAACTTTTGTTAGAAACTAAATTAACCCAATAATAAACGACAATATCCTGTGTCGTGTTCATAGCTATATCCTATATAGATTTTATATATTATATTCTATAGCTATAATTATAGGATTGGCAATAGGTGACTGTAGATTTATTGCCCTTATTACACTAATTACTGAGCCACGTACCTGAACGTGACCAACGAATATTTTTCCAATTGAATTGATCCCAACTCAACCAAATTAATACTGCCTTTCCTTCTAAATTATACTCTGGAACAAAGCCCCAATAACGACTATCATCACTATTGTCACGATTATCACCCATCATAAAATAATGACCTTCTGGTACAGTAAGATGAAAATCCAGATCGTGACCAGTATTATTATTAAAAATTTTATGCTTAATACCAAAAATCTCTTCTTCAAAAACTTCGACTGGTCGAAAATTAATGCCATCATTAGTATCAGAACTATCCCCTAGAGACTTATAGTTAGCTGCGACGCCATTGACAGTTAATTTCTTGGCTACATAATCAATTTTATCGCCAGGTATACCGATAACACGTTTTACCATCCATATTTTGTTATCCACTGGCACTTTAAATATAGCTATATCCCCGTTTTTAGGTTTACCTAGTTCTAAAATTTTATTACCCCATACTGGTAGTCTTAAACCATAAGCAAACTTATTCGATAAAATAAAATCCCCAGGCAATACAGTTGGCTCAAGCGAAGCAGTTGGAACTTTGAATGGCTCAAATAAAAAAGAACGTAATACCAAGACTAATAATAAAACAGGGAAAAAAGAACGCGAATAATCAATTAATTTAGATAATTTAGGCTCAGGAAGCTTATATTTAGTGTAATAGTAACGACAATATAATTTATCAATTAAAACTACTAAGCCAGAAACAAATGTGGCGGTGAGCAACCAAAAAGGGAAATCAATATTCATATTTAAGATATCTATAAAAAATTATTTTAATGCTCTTGCTTGAATTCTTAGCAATGTGGCGCCCGTATCAAACCAAGGCATAGTATAAATTTGATCAATTAATAACTTATCAGCCCCTGCTTTTGCAGCTAAAATGCGGGCTTGTTCTATCGCCTCATAAGGTGCTTCTTTTTCATTACTTGATGAATAAGGTATCATTACAGTAATAAAGCCAACTTTTTGATATAAAAAATGACTATTTGTATGATCACTTGGCAGAACTTTTACTTTATCTTTTTCAATAGCACTAAGATGCGTCTTGTCAGGCAAATACATAGAAGTGACACGCACATCACTGGGTGGTTTTAAAATAAATAAAGTAATAACCGTAAATATTAAAATTAACCATGCTATCAGATCACGAATATAATCTGACTTTTCTGATTCTAACTTTGCAGTGTCGCTCAAAATAGATCTATCCCTTTTTATTGCTAGTCCACATCATATAATTTACAAAAAACAATTTCAAGTTAGCAAGTCTTTTATTATAGATTAACTCTACTTTAATTCTTCTAAATCTTTGAAATACTCTAGTGCATCTGGATTAGCTAAAGCATTTTTATTCTTAACCTCTAAGCCAGAGATAACATTTTTTACAGCTAATTCGACTAGCTTACCACTGGCAGTTTTAGGTAACTCAGGTATTTGAATTATAACCTCTGGAACATGGCGAGGAGAGGCCCCTAATTTAATTTGCTGTTTAATTTTACTTCTAAGCTCATCGTTTAATTTAATATTTTCATGTAACACCACGAATAGAACTATACGCTCATCATTATTAAATTTCTGTCCTACAGCTAACGACTCGACCACTTCTGGTATTTTTTCGACCTCACTATAGATTTCTGCTGTACCAATTCTAACCCCAGAAGGATTCAATACCGCATCTGAACGACCATAAATAATAACGCCATTATGACTTGTCAATCTGCCATAATCACCGTGCGCCCACACATAATTATATTTATTAAAATATGCTTGATGATAAACTTTACCATCTGGATCATGTAAAAAATAAATAGGCATTGATACAAATGGTAGCGTACAAACAAGTTCGCCTTTTTGATCAATAAGCTCTTGGCCATCCTCATCAAAAAACTTGACTGCTAGCCCCAAACTTCTACCTGGTAATTCACCTTTATAAATCGGATCATATGGATTGCCTAAGGCAAAACAGCCCAATAAATCAGTACCACCACTGATTGACCATAATGCAACATTGGTTTTTAATTTAGTGTAAATATAATCATATTGTTCCTCTAATAAAGGCGACCCAGTTGACCAGAGAATTCTCAGTGAGTCTAAATTATATTTATCTTTGGGAATTAAGTTATTTTTTTCCAAACTAGAATAATACTTAGCACTAGCTCCAAACGCAGTAATTTTATATTGTTGAATTAAACTTATCAGATAGTCATCTTGCGGGTAATTAGGTGCTCCGTCATAAATAACAATCGTAGCGCCAACCCCCAATACACTCATGTGCCAATGCCACATCATCCAGCTTGTAGAAGTAAAATAAAATGCTTTATCTCTAAAACTAAGATCATTATGCAATAAATGTTCTTTGAAATGTTCCGTTAAAACCCCACCTGCCCCATGCACGATACACTTAGGCTTACCAGTCGTGCCAGAAGAAAACATAATATATACTGGATCATTATAATCAATGACCGCATAATCAAAAGCTGAGTTATCGCAAGATTTATCTTGTTGATAGATTTGTGCTAATTCTTTAATATTTATAGCTATTAAATCTTTATTGCATAACGCTTCTATTATTTTTTGATTCTTCTCGATACAGCTAAAATATTTATTCTTATATGTATACCCATCAATAGTCATTAATATTTTTGGTGAGATTTGACTAAACCTTTCACAAGCACCTGTCTCACCGAAGTCCGGAGAACATGCAGACCAGACAGCACCAACTGCGGTAGTTGCTAACATTGCAATTACTGACTCAGCTGTATTAGGAATGAAACCCGCTATTTTATCTCCTGGCTGTATCCCTTTACTTTTGAAATAATTTGCTAATTTAAAAACACATTGTTTAAGATCATTAATGCCATATTGTTCGCATCTACCCTGCTCGTTTAAAGCAATCAAAGCAATGTAATTTGGCTCAAGGCTATTTCTTTCTTGATTATAAAGCGAGTCTAATAAGTTTTGAGCAAAATTAAGCTTTGCACCATAAAACCACCTGTTTTGATTAAAAACTTCAGATTGCTTTAAAATATAGTCGGCAGGTTTGGCTAAAATAATTCTGGAAAACTCTAAAAACTCTTGCCAAAAAATTTGATTACTATTTGGATTAACCGTCCACAAATAAAAGCTATTATAATCAATGAAATGCAATTGATACTTGTTTTCAATTATTTTTATAAATTTATGTAATTTGCTGTTTATAATATTTTCTAAGCTATTCTGCCAGATTGCTTGGTCCATTTTGACTTTCATTTTTTAATCTATCCGATCTATTTTATTCGAGTGCGTAGCATAGCTTATCAGAATATACGTAAATTGGGTATTAGCTTTGTCTTTAGATTGCATTTCTAATTTAGTTCTAATATAAATAAAGATAAGAACTAACCTATCAGCAGTCATGGAGGACTTGATATGCCAAAAAATGAACGTGTTACTTTTTATACACCCCATTACGACTTTTCAAAAACAGATTGTTATGTAAACGAAACAGAAATAAATAATGTTACTTTTTTAAAGCCTGAAGATCGCCGATCATTTTCTGAAGTAGTAAAACATTTTCCACTTTGGTTATGGTTTGAGCAAACTTGTAATCCACAAATCTATGATCCAGATTTTTTTGTACCTATGAATGATCATAAGATGCACCCTGATTATACAGCTCAAAACAGAGCAGTCTTAGAATTGACTGCTTATAGAGTCCCCCAATCCTATATGGACCAAACCACTACTCATTCTAATGAATTCATTGCTAAATTTAATGAAGGTGATGGCTATTATACTTTATTAGTTCATCCAAGTTTACGTAATGATAAATTATTTTTACAAGCTGGTTGTCAAATAAGTCCCCGAAAATTCTTATTTATGCCAGCAGCTTCGCCACGGACAGGCCTTACATGGGAAGTTGGCTATGAACATCAACCATTTTTCTCTAAAATGAGTTATCGACCAAATGAGGATGCACGCACTAAAGCTGATCTGGCTGGTGATGGCGAAGCAATGATCGCTGTGTACAAAAGTGGTATTGTTGCTAAATCTCCAACAAAAAGTAAAATTCTTACTGACGACTTTTCACTACAATTTAACAATTCTAGCATTATTCCACAAATTGCTCGTAATGGTTATGGTGTTTTATTCCGCAGCATCCCAACAAGCCTATTCAATGATAACTTTATTCATATACCTTTTTTTGCACTTGCCGCCACGCCTAAAGATAACTCAAAACCTTTACTCGTTAAATTTATTGAGAATTCAGGACTGTCTATCAAAAATTATTTAATCAATTATCTCTACCCTGGTGTCATTAACTTTCTTCTGGAAAACCACACCCAAGGAATCTATCCGGAACATTTACATGGGCAAAATCTTTTAATAAAACTGGGAATAAACACCCACAGTTACGCTGATAAAATAAAACTAGTAGGTCTATTACCTGAAGTAGCTTATCGTGACGTGAGCGATTTGAAGGTTTCAGCTGAAATGGAATCAAGAGAACTGTATAATTTTAGAAAACAGATGAATGGTCCTGATCCAATTTTCACACCAGGTACATTTTTGTACCTGGGCGCAACTGACTTTATCAAACGCAGTATTTATCCAATACTGATAGCCTTACAAAATTGGCAAGCAAATGGACAATTAAATACATCGGAAGAGATAAATCATCATGACATGATCATGCCATTTTTTACTCAGTTATTAAATGCACTCGAACGTCAAATGAATAGCACTGAAAATCCGCATGCTAATTATTATTTCAATACCGCTTATGAATTTCTCACTATGTCGACCGTAGAACAAAAACTGACCGTTGGTACACGAAGGGAACGAGATTGGCTAAACTCATTACATGCAATATTTTATTACGGAATACAGAATGCACGAGTATGTAATCGAAATATTGACCCAATCCGTGCTGAACGATTAAGACAACATGCTTATGAGTTTTATACATCTTCTAAGGGCCGATATCAAGAATTAGATCAGATTGGTCGAACCCCGTGGCCGATGCCTTACTCTAGACCACAGTAATCCCTAAAGGGCGAACTCTGTTCGCCCTCGGTCTTCCCTACTTTTCAATGAGTTAAAATCTCTATCCTTAAAAAGTTAAATTTAACTACTACACTATATATATCATATCTATTATTACTTATTGATTTATTTTATAGCTGCAACAAAAATTTATGAACCTATTAAATCTTGAAAAAAATATTACATTTATAATCTTGAGCCTTACAAGTGCCGCCTCCTATGCGACTATGCCCTCAAACTTTTATGTAAATTCATCATCATATGAATACCAATTAATCATAAATAATAGAATTTCTGGATCCGCGAATGCTGGCCTAGGCTGTTATGTTCTTGGCAATGATATTAAATGTTTTACGATCAATATAGATCAATACGGTGGTACTAATTGTCAAGAGGCTATTTATAGCTCAAATGGCCAGACCAAAATAAACTGGACCAATTTCATCTGTGGCTCATTTGCTATTACAGAATTATTAAACGATCCGCGTACGACTCTAGGTTATTATGTTGATGATTTACAGAATATTGATTTTATTAACAGATTAAACGACTACTATGTCTACGGTAAAAGAATCGAATTACCACTTGACTATAACACAGCGCCTGCAGTTGTTTATATATATGGCACATCTAGTACCACTGCAAAAACTTTCGAGGAAACAAGCACTGTTATCGAAAATATTTTACTGGCCATCGATAAACCACAATGGCGTTCCAAACTTGATGGCCAGAGATTTATTCTTACTGGCACCAATGATAATCCGTCAAGAATGCCTGGCCTAAATGAACTTGGTATTCCAAGCTGGGTAGATACAGTCACTAAAGGCTTCTCAATGTGGGACCTTAAAACCACTATAGTTTCAGATCAAATGATCTGTCGTGCACCAAGTGAAAATTCAAAATATTTTGAATATGAACATGTGGTCCATCAAATGGCTTATACCATCATGGATACCTTAGGTTTAGGATCACAAGCTATCCAAAAAACTGTGCTTATTGATTCTAGAATTAATACTAGCTTTGATAATGGTTCATACTCTAGAGAAACCTTCCCTATTATGATCCAAGGATGGTTTGATTCAAACTTTAATAAACAAGGTCCATATACAAGATCAGAATTAAAAAACCACTTTCCAGCAACTTACAGTTACCTGTCAACTATATTTAATCCTAATACTAATTGGAAACCTAAATGTAGTAGTTACACTGGAACTATTAGACCCCATGCTGTCGAACCAATTTATCATGATTTCTATTATTATCCAGATTATTATTCTTATCGTGATTTCTACCGCCAAAATAATTATAGGTATTATCGACAATATAAAGAACGTTATATTTTTAATATTTATGTGCAAACATTTTTTTCTACTGACAAACATAAAAAAAGAAAACATGACCATGCACGTACAGGCCTTAGGGATTGGCAAAAATTGAAAAAAACACCGGTTGTTTTCAAAAATACTCAAGCAAAAAATATTTTTCCTGTTACCACGACAGTTATAAATTCACCTCAACCAATAACTATTACAAATAATCCACCCCAAATTACATCAACAACCCCAGTACCAGCTATAACTACTTCTCAACCCTCACAACCTGAAGAAAATTTAGGCAACATAACTGCAACAATTCCATCAAGCGAAAGTTTGCAATCGACGCCTATGGTGATTGAACAAATTACCATAACTACACCAGAGCCCTCTGCGAATCCTGTTATAGAAGAAAAAATGATTGAACCCTCAACTCCAGAACAAGAAATTATAGCTCCTGTTGAAAAGAAAGAATCTCCTGAAACTATATCGCCTCCTGTTGAAATCATTGTTCCAGAAGAAAAAAAACAAACAAACGAGATAATACCGCCACCTCAGCTTGACCTACCGACTACACCGCCTGTAGATCAGCCTGTTCCTGAAATACATCCTCCTATTGTGGTACCAAATGCGCCATTAATCATCACACCGCAAATACCCGTTCTACCGCCGCGACCACCTATACCAGAATCTTCTGAATCAACACCAGCTGCTCCAGAAGAGAAATCACAACTGGATCATCAATTATAGCTATAACAAAATCATACAAGCCATTGACCAAACTCTAGAATTTATATAATCTTACTAGGTTCTTAGCAAAGAGAAATGCTAAGTGCTTAATTTAAGTACAGCAACTGCCTTGACATATATCGAATACCGGTATAAAGTTTAATAAAATGATAAATAATTTTTTTAGTAAAAGAGCTCAAGATATATTTGATGGAACACGCAGCAGATATGCCAGGCAAATCAGTAGTGAGTTACATCCTAAAATTAGAAGGTTACTAGATCAATTAGATGTCGTAAAAAATGTAGAAGAATTAAGACTTCCGCCCAGCAACAGACTAGAAAAACTTTCCGGAGACTTAAAAAACTTCTGGAGCCTTCGAATTAATTCACAATATAGAATAATTTTTAAGTGGTTCAAAGGAGTAGCATTTGATGTTGATATTAACAACCATTATGATTAACCAAGAGGTATCTAATGATTCCTAAAAACAGAGCACCAACTCATCCTGGGCAAATGTTATTGCATGAATTTTTGGAACCCCTTAATTTATCACAAAAAGAATTTGCAGAGCATGTCGGTTGGACCTACCCGCGTTTAAATGAAATCATAAATTGCCGTAGAGGTATAAGCCCTGACTCTGCTTTAATTTTGTCTGAAGCATTATCCACCACACCAGAATTTTGGCTCGATTTGCAGACAAAATATGATTTATGGCAAGCAGCACAAAAACGTAAAAATAAACCCAAAATTAAAAAACTACTTGTTACCAGAAAAGTAAGTTAAGATTTCACACCGATGATGGTGGGCTACTCTAAACACTAATGTATTCTTCGATTCTTTCGGCATGTGAAATTTTGTTAAAGAGCCAACTTCTCCAGCGGATGGTAATCATTCCTATCTTATGTGTTACTATGTAAATAAATACTTTATTGGAACCAGAGATGAAAGCTAAAAATAACTACTATACTTTATTTTTTTGGATACTTGTTTTCCAAGCTATAGCTTACTTGATGGGTGTTATCTCCCAAGAAGGCATCGACGTCTGGTATCTGCAATTAAATAGATCTGAATTAACACCACCTAATTATCTGTTTCCCATTGTCTGGACTACACTATATATTATGATTGCAACAGCAGGCTGGGCTTTATGGTCAGATAATAAAATTACAGAAGATAAGTCAATAAAAAAAGCTAAAATTTCTTATATTCTGCAAGCTCTATTAAATTGGTCATGGTCTCCGTTATTTTTTTATTACCATTTACCGGGTACTGCGCTCATCTGCGTGCTTTTAATTGTATTATTTACTTCCATTGTAGTTTACAATTCCTATAAAAAACTACCCCTAGTAAGTATACTGCTTATACCTTATGTAATTTGGTCAAGCTTTGCGTGCTATCTGAACTTTTATATTTGGATGTATAATTAACCTAATTAACATAATTAAATTTTATGAAAATAAATGTATTTATATTTGGTTTTGGTTATACAGCAAAAGCACTTGTCCGATTACTTAACCCTAATGACTATATAGTCTATGGTACCTCAAGAAATGCTGATACCCGAAAACTTGCAAATCAAAATAATATTACTCTATGTGACTATACTTATGACCAGATCAAACACTATCTAGATAGATCGCATATAATTTTAATATGCATACCTCCTCATGAACACGGTATGGATCCAGTATTTTCCGAATTCAAACAAGATATCTTATCTAATATAAATCTTAAATGGCTAGGTTATTTATCAACAACCAGTGTTTATGGCGATCATAATGGTGATTGGGTTGATGAAGAGTCAAAGCCTATTAATCCGACAGAGCGAGCACAGCGAAGAATTCTTGCTGAGCAAAACTGGTTATCTTTATTTAATAATAATAATCTTCCTGTGCACATTTTTCGACTAGCTGGTATTTATGGTCCAGGCAGAAATAATCTTGATAGACTAAAATCAGGTAAAAACTATTCTGTTTTCAAACCAGGACAATTTTTTTCAAGAATCCATGTTGAAGATATAGCCAGAATATTATTAGCCTCTATCCAGCACCCGACCCCTGGCGAAGTATACAATGTCTGTGACGATTATCCTGCACCATCACATGAAGTTGACGAGTATGCAGCAAGTTTACTGCATATTGAAAAACCGATGCTTCTACCGTTTGAAGAAGCTGATTTATCAGAAATGGCAAAAGACTTTTATCAGTCTAACAAGAAAGTTAGTAATCGAAAAGTTAAAGATAAATTATCATTAAAACTTCTATATCCGAGTTTTCGGGAGGGATTAACGAGCATTAAAAACCAAATATCTGATAATAATTAACAGATTCATTGATCTTGCACTTTACACGGAAAAGTAACAATTTAAAAAACTAAATATTTTAAAAAGGCGAAGGTGGCCTACTGTAAACACGAACGTATTCTTCAAGTCCTTTCGTACTAACATGAGCAGGCTCAGTACATCTTACAGAGGATAAGACCGAATGGCCTGAAGCACCAACTTTAGCCATACCACCTATCATCGTAGCTCGCCCAAACGTTACGGCATCTGCTGTACGATATCGCTGTTCGAGTCGTAGATAGGTATCATTACCTTTTGAGTTGTTATGAATTTTAACACCTATTAATTGCTGGGCATTATTATTATCTTCCAATAGGTAATCAAATTGTTGTCTTAAAAAACCTGTTATTTCTATATCAAATTTTTCTGGTTGAGAAATCGCATTTTGCAGCCGTAACAGATCTAAGATAGATTGGTCTTCGGAATATACAGAAAATAAATACTCCATTACTCCCTCATCTCTGATTGATTTACCCTTTATTTCCGTTACATTCATATATTGAGGATTGGCTTGTAAGTCCGCTAGAATTTTTTCAGCAAATGTTTTAATAGTCATTTTGATGTTAATTATACCATCAAGAAGCTTAACACCTTCCGAGACACCTATCTTATCAGCCATAGTAACAAGACCTTTAGTATTCTATATATGCATTAAAGTATAGTAAAATTGTCTTGTTTAGCAATGATTGTTAACTTGTTGTTTTATCTACAAAGTTATGGATCTATCAATAGGTGACTGATACTTGGGATAGGTTTTGAGACAACTTAATGGTAATAATCTTAACCACTCGGATACGTAATTTTTACATAACAAGTTTGATAAAAAATCCTAACAAGAGTTTATTTTTTGTAAGCGAACTATTGTTCTTTATATTTGACTTCAGTATATTATTTATATATTATTAGGCAGCATTATGACTTTATGGTTTGAGAAGATAGATAATATGGGAAGAAAAGCGCCTAATTTTGCACAAATATTAACCCCTTATACAGCTAGCCTTACTTTGGATTTCTTTAATGCTCGTTCTCAAAAGCAAGCTCTAGAAGACTTGAAAGAGAATCCAGCTGCATGCCCGAAAGTAACCAGGAAAGGTAGCACATCTCAGAACCACATTATTTCAGATTTTTACATCCAAGAGACTATTGAGTTTGCAATACAACAAGTAAATAAATTAGAAAAATCAGGTGATAAACAAGAAAAAATAAGAGCTAAGAATATAGTAAATGGTTTGAAAAGTTTTATTCTCAATATATTCAGTTCAAAAGAGCAAAAGGAAATAAAAAAGGCTATGATTTGCTTAGAGAAAAGACAGTCTACTCTTCTTGGGCAATTAATAGCATCAAAGGGATCTAATAATGCAGTTGAAGGAAATTCGTCTGCAAACTCTGGTATTCAACAAGCCATGGATGCACCTACTGATACTCGCGGTGAATTACTCACTCCATTTAAAATTATGCGTGATTATTACTTAGATCTTGCTGGCTGTATAGTACTAAATATAAGCGATGACAAATTAAAAAAAACTTTTATGTCCGAAATAGTGTTAAGGGCAATATCACCAAATGCTTTAGGCACAAATGTCATTCGTGCATCATCTCGAGTTTACAAATATAGTGATCGCTCTTCTCATCGTTCTCTTTCTGCACCGCCATCCTCACCAGAAAAAGCCTTTACACGTGAAGAAGCTCCGCAACATAGGTATAGTAAAAAATTAACGGAAGCTCAAAAGAAAAATGAGGCTAGCGGTTTGATGTATTATAGAAGCAGGAGTATCGTATCTCCTTAATGTTACGTCGATAACAGCACTAGCATTTTTATCACGTGCAGAGCTGTAATGAAGATTCAAGCAACCATACTATCTTATCTTGTAGTATTCAATCTACGTAATTTTCTTAATTTTCTTAACCAGGTTACCTAATTTTAGTAACTCTTAGATAACGGAATTCTGAATTACATAGGTGTATAATATAACACTGTATTGATAGGCTGCGGTGGCTGCGGGATAAATCCGACTCCGTTTGAACTTTGTAGAGCGTTGTAGCTTAATAAAGTTTCTGGGGGATAATATACTGGAATTCTTTGTTGTTCAGATCTTGGCGGATTACCAACTATGCCTGGCAAGTTTGGATAAGCATAAGCACGTACTGGTGGTACACTAGTAACCGAGTTGTGAGAACTCGAAACCTGTTGCATACGTCTTGGTACGCGCCTGTATTTTAATAAATAATAAGTCACAACACAAGACAAAATTACAATTGCTAAAACGAATAAACTTAATGAAACGATACCAGCTGCACTACCGCTATCCGAGCATCCCTGATCTGTTGTAGTGACTTTACGAGCAGGAATTGATTGCGATCCTAAATAACGGTTTTTGCAAACAGTGTTTTGCTTCACTGTATAATTAGAATTATTTATTGTATTATCAGGAGGACAGACATAATGATGTTCATCGCAACGTCCTGTTCTTGAAAGAATGTAAACAAAAGCGCAACCCATAATAGCAACGGGAGAAAGACAAGCACACGTAAATATTGTGAGGCTACAAGCACTTACTAATTCCCTTAGACTCTCAGTATTCATCGTTTTTTCTCCTCTGAAGTGTTTATTAATTAAAAATGTTACAGCGCCTAGCTTTAATCCTTACTCTGGTCGTTACTCAATACCTGATTAATTTATTTTTAATGTAGTAGAATAAAAATATTAACCCTTCAGTAATAAATCTTACGATATATAAAGTAATTACATATGCATATAATTCGTGTACGCACCTCTTGCTGCAGGTAAATTAAGTTTTGACACAGCCCACGTTCCTAAAGTGTTACCATCTCTGACTCCAATAATTTTAACCAGGTTATGTAAATTCCTAATGATTATAAAATTGGTCTCGTTGTCTATGTGACGGGGTGAGGACTAAAATACGCCTGCCCTCATCATCTGTCATTTTTCGCTTCTTTATCTTTTTTAATTCTATCTTTTTTTTGTTTTCGAAGTTCTTCTAAGTTTAGAGAAGAGTCCAAAGCGTAGGTTGCGTAGCAATACTCGCAATCTAAAACTTTTTCTTTTACGGCTCGTTTAGCAATCTTATTAAAAGCACTTAAATCTCTGTCAATGTAAAACACATATGACTCACAGTTGGAACATTTAACAAGCAATCTTAAAAACGAAATACATAAGAGATATCCCACACCATGCAAGGCTATTATATAACCGAGAACTGCTAATGCTGGCTTTGCTTTTTCACCAAGCAGCAATATAGAAAAAATAAGAATTGATATAAAAAAACACAATGAGTAATAAATAATAAGATATATCATCGATACGATGAACGCCTTTTTAGGTGCGCTATAGTAAGAAACAAAATCACTACAATCTTTATTTATATTTTCGTTCTTTCTTTTATTAAAAAATGCACGTTTGAAATTTTCGTGAAAAGAATGGAAGCCCAGCATAAAAATAGCTAAGTAAATTAGAGTTACACATACAATCCTTTCTAGATCGCTAGAATTATCTGCAGTAAAAGAGCTCAAATATAGAACTAATAAATAACAGCCCATCACTGCACTGCAAGTTAGGAAAATCAAGCTCCTTTTGTTGAACTTAATTCGCTTTATGATATATACATATGCTTCACCAACAATTGCTGGTATTACGATGACTAGAAAAATAAGTATAACATCTAACATTTTTAATCCATATTATTAATTTATAAATATAATCATTTACCATCCCCACAAACTACTTGATTTATTTTGCGACTCACTTATATGGCTCTTATTATCGACTTTTAAATTATTATTTTTATCATGATAGCTAATTAGGTCAGGAATGATTGAAAGGACTGATGCGTATTTTGAATACGCAAATGTACCTAACGCTGTTAACTCTGTATTTTTAGGTATACCTCTTTTAGACCATGCGTGTGCCGTAGCCGCAAAAATTGTTCCACGCCCACCATTAGCAACGTCTAATTGTTTAGTGTTAACATAGGAGCTTAATGTGCTTCCTGTTGCATTAATAGCTATATCTGCTACCTTAAACCCTGCTCTTTTCATGATCGTATACTCAGCAGCTGCACCTACTCCCGCAGCTCGAGAAGCGAAGGGTGAACTAATTACTGCTGTTGCTCCTCCAAAACCAAAGCCAACAACTGCTCCATCCCAAGTTTTAGTTTCCAAGTAGCCTCCCACACCACCAATTAAACCGCCCAATAGAAATTCCATACCCATTGTACCTGGATCAGCCGGCGCTCTCCCATCCGGATCAACATACTTATACGGATTATTATTCCCATACGCATATCGATTAAACGAGAACGGGTTCTCAGGCTCAACTTTCATCGGATCTGGCGCCATAAACCTCGCAGTTATCGGATTATAATACCTAGCACCAAAATAACTCAAGCCTGATGTATCTTGTTCTTTACCAATAAACCAATATTTATTTAATTTGGCATCATTGATTAATCTTGCACCAAA
>JACCDT011946804.1_pt1 | contig 30403 bp, 39 predicted proteins | sample 7446291 | NCBI WGS metagenome assembly JACCDT01 (sample SAMN15323446, study PRJNA562643) | freshwater metagenome | isolation source: river surface water | place: USA:Blue River Watershed | collected 2017-08-17
GAAGAAGAACGTAAGCGCATCCGTGCTATTGAGCGCAAGCGGGCGCGTAAGCAGGAAGTCTTGCGCGAATGGCAAAGCATCTTGGCCGAGGAAGCCGGCGAAACGCACGATCTCAAACTTGAGACTGCCACCGTCAGCGTCAATCCAGCCAAGGCTTGTGTCACCGTCCGCTGCCCATTTAACGCGACCTTCGCTGGCCAGATGTGCGCGATCAAAGGCGTCAGCTTTGCTGATGGTCTCTTCGAGTGCACCAGCGAAGCCATGAAGCAGGTCAAGCCACTTCTGGCCAAGACGTTCAAAGACGTCCAAATGATCGGTGTACCCAAGGTAGCCCCGGCCACTAAGTTCGACACCTTGATGAGTAAGCTGGACAAGGAAGATCGTTCAAAGATCTACAAACTGCTGGCCCTCAAGTATCATGTAGACAAAGGTGGCAAGCACGATATGATGGTTCTCATTAACCAGGTGTTTAAGGAGAGCTAAGGGAGTGGACCAGACACTGCGGAGGCTGAGTATCTGGGTAGCTGCTAGCGGCTAACGTGTCCTCCGTTACCCTATAAGGAGATAAGTAATGGACCCAAAACACTTCACAAATCGTGAGATCGAACTGATCGAGCAAATGGGCGTCATGAAGCGCCTGCTCGAGATTCACCAGCTACTCCAGACCTGCTTGGTAGCCCGATGCGGGGGAGAAGTCAAGCTTACTCATGATGAGCTTGAGAACGCACGAAAGACGTACATTCTCATTGAGAACGTACAAGCAGAAAACTACATGGCAGATGTCCACATGCGTGTGCGGCTACGCTCGACTGAGGATGATCTGCGGGAGCACAGGAGGGAATATGAATAACAAGGAGGTCCTACATCGTGGAGACGTCACTGAGTCTGACGGTCTTGACATGGATTTCAACTCAGGTGGGCTTGACGATCTGGATATGGCTGCAGCTGCTGCGGATTCTGCGGCACGACTCAGAAAGCGTTTCGCCCTGGTTATTGACGCTACTGGGAGTATGGGTTCTGTCTGGTCTGCTGCTACTGAGGCGCTTGCTCTAGCAGTAGATGAGATCAATGCAAAGTCTCGTGTGCCGGTGCAGATCAAAGTAGTTGCATATCGAGATCACATACATGATACCAACTTTCTCGAACAAAGCCAGTGGTCTAACGACTCAAAGTACCTCAAGGAGTTCATCGGTGGGATATCAGCTTATGGTGGTGGCGATTACCCTGAGTCGGTGGGCCATGGCCTGGGTGCGTGTTTACAGCAGGACTGTGGGCAGATCATCTTAATCGGTGACGCTGCCGGCCGGGACAACTCGACAGGGTTTGAAGAAGCCGAGATCATGGGCAAAGACAAGTGTCCGATCTTTGCGATGTATACAGACGCAGGCGACCATCGACTGGTTCACCACTTCGAGAAGCTGGCCCAGCTCTCAGGAGGCAAAGCCATGCTTCTCAAAACTGGCACATCGTTCATGCGAGATGTGCTTGGCATCTTGTTTGGCAAAGCTCTCGGCATCACGTATCAGCCAGCTACTGCCGATGGCATTACAGCGCAGAAGCTTTTAGGTTGAGGGGCATCTGGTGGAATTGAGGCCACACACTACCGGCGAGATTACATCAAGCCGTACTTAGACGGGCATGGTGCACCATGTCAGGGGGAGGTAAAGGACCCCAAAACGGAGCCCCTCAACCAATTATCAATGGGAGGAACGCAGATGCAAGGTTATGTAGAAGCACAAAAGATTGACGCACAGATCAACAAGCTCCTGGCCGACTGGCCCATCAACGTAGATACCGCGGCGGAGTGGATCAAGTTCTTTCGCGTTCTTTCGACCAGCATTAAGCTGGCAGGTTCCGAGGCCGAGGCCATGTTAACTAAAGCAATCCATGACAGGATTTGCAATTGTGGAAAGGAGGATCATGACACCGGAAGAGATTAAAGCCAGCGTTCTTTTGTTGCGAGAACGACGTGAGAGCATCCCAGCAATGCGTGACTATAAACCGCAGAAAGGCGGGAAGAAAGCAGCACAACCCGTCAATGACAAGCCGCCAGAGGACACCTTCGGGGATTTGTTCTCTGAGTGACGCGTAGTGCTGCGCGTTCCACAGGAGGCCGGCTACCCTCCTGTGGTTCGTGGAACACTTCACGAGTAACGTTGGATGATCGTAGGAGATCAGGAAGGAGGGTTATCTATATGCGAAGTCCCTAAAAAGGACATGGGCCAAGTAGATAGTCAACTGTTCCCAACATTCACAATCACTTTTGTTTTGGAGGTTTCTATCATGGCATTGAATGACGTTCTGAGCGATCTGCAAGCTGACAAGAAGGAAAAGAAAACCGCTGACAAGAAGTACGTCAGCTTCTTGAAGGAAGAGTGGGCTGAGATGGAAAAGACCTACGGCAAGTCCATCGAGCCTAACGACGTGAAGAAGCTCATTCAGGGCATCTTCTCGAAGCAGATCGCTGTGTCGAAGGTCAAAGCGCCGACTGCCTAGTGGCAGCGTGATTTGATTTGAGTATGCCTGGTCCTCAGCAATGGGGGCCAGGCTTTCACACAGAAGGTCGTCAACGCATAGCTAAGTCCTGGCAAAATTGCCAAAACTTAACGGAGGCAGCTAACATGGCACAAAGAAAAGTTGAACATTGTACAGTGTGTGAGAAACATAAACCCTTGCGATTTGTGGCGATCTCCCAAGCACAGTATGAAAGTGGTGGTGGCCAAGGTCGTAACATCACCTATGGTCTAACTGCGGATGGTCGGGTCTACAGTTATCACCCCGGCAAATGTGGGTGGGTGGCACTATCAATGTGTGAAGTAGGGTAATCATGAGTCTCGATGATATCCTAGGTGACATTCAAGCCGAGCAGCCCCGCGCCACTCCACGTGTAGCCAGCAATAGGAGTGAGACATTCAGCTACGGCGACGAACTGCGCACCGCCAGGTGGTCACCTGAGGACAAGCTTCCCAGCTACTCGCTGCCGCTAAGTGAATACGAGCGTAGTTGGCTGGTGACACGTATGCAGGTCCACCTGCGCAGCTATGAGCACTATGAGTGGTCCGAGATGAAAGATGTCTTACAAACTGTTCTCAAACGCTTGGAGGCGTTAAAACATGATGGAATTGACACCAGAACAGAAAGCACAAGTGGATCTGGAACTGCAGCACTTACAGACCTGGCAACATCGCAACCTGATGCTCCCGCCACACATGCACATGGGCCTGGCGATGTACAAAGTGATTGGCCTGAGGCCGGGTAACTTCTTGCTGTCAGCTCTCAAGAACGACCTACGTAGCGCTGCTGAATATGCAGATGAGTATAACTTCCCTTTGCTTGGCGTCTACGTAGCATACTTCTACAACCATCTCCTATCGCCAGCGTGGGGTTCGCCTGAGAAAGTCGAGAAGTGGATCGGTCAACATCTAGGCTATATGGAAAGGAGTTCTGATGACAATTGAAGAGATCGTAAAAGGTATGCTTGAGAAGGCTACCATCCGTGGCAGCGATTGGGGCGGGTCTCGTCTCACATGCGCTCAAACCTGCAAACGGAAACATTACTATGAGCATGAGTTGTTAATGCCAGCCGGCGTAGGCTTGACTATGAAAGACAGCAAGCTGGCGCCAACCAAGGGCACCTTGGCCCATGTAGGTCTACAAACCTACTACACACTCAAAATGCACGGCTTTCATTCTGAGCTAGACAACCTCGATGTAATCGTGATCGCTATCAAGACCATGCTGGATGCTATCCCCCAGTTTGGTCTCAGCGATCTCCAAATCCCTCTTCTGCGGGATGAACTGATCTCCATGATGGACCAGTATGTCAAGAGGTGGCAAGGTGAGGACATTGAGGTACTGGGTGTTGAAATGCCAATTAGTCTACGAATTGGCGATCATATTCACACAGGAATTGTGGACCTCTTTGCGCGCTGGCAAGGCAGTCTATACGTTGTCGATCACAAGACCACATCTACTGCGCTGGAGTTCCTCTTCAAGAAACTGCTGTTCGACATATCACTCAAGGGGTATGCGAAGGCCTTGAGAGAAACCACAGGAGAAAAAGTCGATGCGCTTATCAATGGGATCCGTTTCCGTGGTAATAAGGCTCTCGATGTGGAATTTGAGCGCGAGCCTATTATGTATTCGGACGCGGAGATGGCAGAATTTGAACCGACTGTGCTCAGTATACTCGATGAGCTGCGGCGTTGTCGCGAGAACAATTTTTATCCAAAAAGTGGTGCGCAGTGTGTACAGATCTGGGGCGAGTGCGACTACCGACGTTTGTGTGTGTATCCCGATCCGGCTATGGTGTCGGCCTTTTATAATCCGAGAAAACCAAATCCTAAACCCGAAGAAGGAGGCGCCTAGTGGAACAGCACATGATAATAGATGAGCTGCGCAAGGAGCTCCGTCATATGAAAGGCCGGCGAGATTTCTACATGGGAGAAGTCAGCCGACTGAAAGCAGACTATCGCAAGCTCCATGACGAAAACCTCAAACTGCACCAGGATCTTGTGCAGATTAAAGAGCTCTATAGAAAGGAGGGCCAAAGTGGTAGTTAAGTGCAACAAGTGCGAAGCCATGATTGACACAGATGTGACAGAAGGCTGCGCATTCTGTGACGAAGATGGTTTGTGTGATCAATGTCTTGAAGCACATGAAGAAGAATGTGCAGAAAGTGAGGACTAATTGGGTACAATAGGAGACATTCGCGTAGACAAGATGAACATCTTGGGCTACGGTGCGCCAATGTCAGGCAAGACTCGATTCATTCGATCTTTGCTGAAGCAATTGGCCAAGAACAAAGGTGTTGCCAGCGTCCCGGCATACATTTTTAACTTTGACACAAAGGACAACTTGCTTCCCTTGGCCCTTGATCCCTCAACCAGCCATGTTGAGTACGATCAATACTCTGGGCCAGAAGGCTATGAAGCAATGGTCAAGAAGATCGTCCTCCTCAAAAGAGAATGCCCGTATGATCTCGTGGTAATCGAAAATGGAGGCCAACTGCATAAAGCAATGGCTGATTACATCATGAAGATCAACGGGCGCAGCGACAGCGATGGCCTGCGTATCCAAGACTGGGGCCTTGCTGCCGAGCGTGTGAAGATGCGCTTGAAGGAAGTCCTCGCGCTTCCATCTAGCGTGTATGTTACCTTTCACCATCAAATAGAAAAGGATGAAATCTACGGCCGGGCCACTGGCCGATTGTTGGTACCTGGGAAGTATCTGCCCGAGGAGATCCCGCCCATGTTCAACATGTTTCTGCACTTCATGATCTCCACCAAGGCTGGAGGTGGCGAACCAGAATACTGGGTTCAGTGTGCTGGTGATAATCTCTGGCCAGCGGGAGACAAAACTGGTAGTCTTTCATTCAAGGAAGAGCCAGACTTTGGTAAAATGTGGGAGAAAATTGTCAAGGCGAAGCTAAGCCTTGAGAAAGGTGCATCCAAGTGAAAATCGAAGCCAATCTTGAAAATGTGAAAGAGATCGAAACCCTTCCGGGCAATGTGTACTCAGCGTTCATCTCGGGCGAACCCAAGTTTATCGAGTCCTCAAAGCAGAAGACTCCTGGCTTGGACTTCGTCTTCAAGCTGACCGATCCGGGTACCGAGATTGCTCCGGGTATCCCGCGCACCATCCGGCATACGATCTGGAAGTCCGCCGAGATGGGCTGGGAACATTTCAAGATGAAGGAAATCTGCGAAGCTTGCGGTGTGCCGTTGCAAGATCCGGACACCGAGATGTTTGTCGGTGCTACTCTCAAGCTGGCCCTTGCGGTTGAGACGTTCACTGACAAGAGCGGCAAAGAGCGCACCAAGAACGTGGTTGACCACTTCTTGCCGGCGTAAGTAGGCCTAGTGGGACCCTCATCCTGTGAGGTGGGGGTCTCACAAAGGAGGTACCATGCAACCGCAATCTTTCTATAACGATGAACCAGAAGAACGCGAGCTGACAGAAGACGATGAGTTGCCCGACGATGTATGCCCTGGCTGTGGTGGTAGCTGTGAGTATGTTGTAAGTTATATGCCCGATGGTAGTCCAGTCTGGGCACCTTGTATTACCTGCATGGCGTCAGGAGCATACTAGACATCTTGCAGAAGGGGAGGGCGTGACGTGGAGCGACACAACGGGCTAGAGCAAGATCCAGAAGGGGCGTTTGTCTACCACGATGACGCCCAGGCGACCATTGCGGCGCTGCAGGCGCGGGTGAAGGAGTTGGAGGCGAAAGTTGAACTGCAAGAAACGGCTGTGCGGTGTGCTGGTCACGCCTTAGACGAATCACGCGAGACACATAACCGACAAGCAGCAAAGATTCGTGAACAGCAAGAACAACTGACGCAGCTCCAAGAATTGGTGCGGGTGTACTTTACGGAGCCAGACCCACATAAATGGACCGCAGCCTATCGTGCATTGAAGCATATGGGCCTCACCCTGGACGCCACGCTGACAGAGAGGGGGTAGGAATGACACACGAAGAACTCGTAGAAAAATTAGCGAAGCCTGGTGAATACATTGCAGACGAACTCGAACCATGGGAAGCGCACTTCTGGCACATGGCAACTGGTGTCTGTACAGAAGCTGGCGAACTGCTTGACGCTGCCAAGAAAGCTGTCATCTATCGTAAGCCGCTTGATCGGGCAAACGTAATTGAGGAGCTTGGCGACATTGAGTTCTATCTTGAAGGTGTCCGCCAGGGTCTGAACATTAGTCGTAAGGAATGTCTGGATCACAATATCGAGAAGCTTCTTAAGCGTTATCATAGTGGCAAGTTTAATGAGGCACATGCACAGGAGCGGGCTGACAAGCAGGGCGCGCAGGATCACTAAGTGAGAAAGGCTGGCGCGTCGGGGCCTTGGGCATGTTCATGTGACATGCCTCCTACCCGTACAATACCAAGGTGCTACTCGCCAGCCCCAAAAGCTTCGGCAAATTTGCCGACATTAACGGAGGAAGAGATGCATAGCTCAGCAGTGCTCTATCAGGTAGCCAAGGGAGACACCATCCTATCTATTTGCCAGGAACATGGCCTAACCTGGCGTAAGTTTGTAGAACTCAACCCAAGCTTCGATGTAATGGGACATCGAGACCCCGGCGTCATCTACATAGGGGAGATGTTCGTCGTAGGGTTCTGCGCCGAAGACCCTATTCAACTTATAAGGGAGAGGTAATGGACGACTCAGCACCTATCGAAACCAACGCAGCTGGCGGACGGCAGAGCAAGTTGTACAACATGTTCATCTTGCTGGCACCCCAGGCAATGCGTTGTCTCACATCTATCTTACGCAAAGGAGGTATCAAGTACGAGTTCGAGAACTGGCGGAAGATCCCTGTTGAGGAACATGTCAACCATGCAATGAACCACATTAACAACTGGCTGGTCTTTGAGGTGGCCAAGCGTACAAAGAAAGTCACTGAAAAGTCTGCCGGCTTAGCCGAGGACGAACTGGCCCACGCTTTTTGCCGCTTAATGTTTGCGGTAGAATTGGAGACACTAGCGAATGGCATCCATGATGAACATCTCCCAGCTGCACACGAACAAATTGAACGAAAGTATCTACGACGAACTGAAGGAGGACAGCCCGCAGTATCAAGAGCTTTTGAAGAGCGTGAACGAGAACGGCTTGCTGACCCCTCTAGTCGTAAGACCGGATGGCCTGATACTTTCCGGCCATCGACGATTCTCGGTAATCAAAGCACTGGGATGGGAGGAAGTCCCAGTCGAGATCAAGAATGACGGCGACGACCGCATTCTGCTGATCGAATACAATCGCTACCGTGCCAAGACTGGCAGCGAGCTGATGCGTGAAGCAGAACTTCTCCACACTGTCTACGCCGAGCGCGCTGAACTAAACCTGCTCGGTCGAGGCAATGCTGTCGCAGAGGAGGACAAAGTTGATGCACGTAAAGAAGTTGCAGCTACTATCGGTATGGGTGAGCGGACTTACGGCAAGCTCAAGAAAGTCTACGAACTTGCGAAGGTCAATCCCAATGCTGCAGCAAAGATGGCAGCGGTGGATGCGGGGACCATCTCAATTGACTCCGCCTATAAGTCAGTCCGGACTCTTATTAAAGAGTCTGAGTCTGAAGGCGAAGAAAAGCCAGAGATCCCGGACATGGTTAAGTTCTACAACTCTTGGCAATTTAGTGAGAACGATCCTCGGTTTGGAATGCCCCACCCAGGCCGGATCCCTGGCCAAATACCCGCGAACATTATCTACTACTATACGGAGCCCGGCGATCTGGTGGTTGATCCTATGGCTGGCGGTGGTAGTACTCTTGATGCAGCGGAGTACCTCGAACGGCGCTGTATTGGGTATGATGTTGCACCAAGGCGTCCTGACATCATAGCCCATGACATCTCGCTTGGTTTTCCTGACGAAGCCAAGGATGCACAGCTTATCTTTATGGACCCGCCTTACTGGAACATGATTGATGAAGGTTACAGCGATGGTTCTGCTAGTCGCAAGTCTCTGGACGGGTTTGTTGAGTGGTATGATGCTCTTATGGCTGCCGCAGGAAGTACCGTTAGGCGTGGTGGGTTTGTTGCTGTTATTAATATGGGCCAGTATTTTAGGTTGCCTGCTGAGTTCACTGATGGTTATATTGATTGGCCGATCCGCACATATCAAGCTCTGCAGCGGGCAGGACTGACGCCGTGGGCCCGTGTCGGGGTGACCTATCCCACTACCCTCCACGGGGGGTTCGATGTCGAGGCAGCGAAGGCAGGACGGTTCATGCTCCCAATTCTGGGGGACATTATTATCATGAGGAGGACTAAGTGATGGACAGAAGCTACGAGAAAGAACAAGCGTGCCAAGAAATTCGCCGTGTCCCAACACGCTTAGGTGGTCCCCCCACCATCAGCGATAGCGTGTCTGGAAGGTTGTCTTCTATCAACAAGCAACTCGACAACCACATCATGCGCTTGGGCCAAGTCTACTACCGGCTGGCCCCTGCATGTGACGAGGCAGTCAACGCCAATGACCCCGAGTCTATTACCATCATGCAGGCATTAGACATGATCCAATCCAAGCTGCATCGCTTAGAGGTTCTTGAGGAAAACATTGACCGACTTGTGTAGGAGGTGCCCAATGAAAGGCTTTCTATATGGTCTCACCACCGGTTTGGCGCTTTCTGCAGTGGGTGTTCTGGCTAGCGATCTTATGCTACCTACTAATCCAGGCGGACTGGACGACTATCTCCTCCAGCAGCAGTACCAACAACAGCAACAAGAGATCGAAGAATTACGGAATATGGATCGAAACTACTCTTACCAGGGACGGAGGTCACCTTGCTAAATAAGCCGGCCGCCTGTGAAGGTTGTCCGGTGTCCGCACGTAACACTGGCTTTGCGTTTGGAGAAGGTCCAACCACTGCCAGGATCATGTTGGTGGGAGAAGCTCTCGGCGAAATAGAAGCCGCCGAGGGCGCTCCTTTTGTAGGTGGTACTGGTCGAATGCTTCGTGGCATGTTACATCAAGCCGGTCTGCATCCCGGTCAGTACTACCTCACCAACGTGGTGAAGTGTTGGCCACCTAAAAACGCCACCCCTCAAATCCCGGAGATTACAGCATGTACATCTCGTTATTTGATTCGCGAACTCACCACAGTAAAGCCCAATGTGATCGTTGCGGTCGGGTCTACTGCGATGAACTTTCTCGTACCGCATTGCCCGGCTGGTGTGACGGATGTGCGCGGCCACGTCTTCGAGTCCCCCTTCGGCAAGGTTATCCCAATTGTACATCCATCGTTTGTTGTCCGGGGGAATCCAGAGTACTGGGCGATAACAGTGAACGATCTGAAGCGGGTGAAGGAACATAGCCATAACCCCGAGATCGACCGTAAGGTCCGTCGATTTAATATCAATCCATCTCTTGATGACGTCCGCCGCGCGTGTGACTTTATTCTCGAAAGTCGGCTGCCTGTGGCGTTCGACATCGAAACACTGGGGGAGATAGAGAACATCAACATAATCTGTGTCGGGCTGGCATGGTCTCCTGTTGATGCTATCTGTGTACCCTTTCTGCGGCGAGGTGGTTATGAATACTGGCGCAATGAATATGAGGAACTCAAAGCCTGGGAGGCGCTTTGTGGTGTCTTTGACAGTGACGTTCTCAAAATCACACAAAACGGTTTCACTTTCGATGTCCCAGTTCTTATGCATCTGGGCGTTAAGTTTCCTCATGGTAGTGTGGTTGATACTCTCATTAAGCATCATGTTGTTGCCACTGAGTTACCGCACAGTCTGGCATTCCTCACCAGCATATACACTGACTTGGAATTCTATAAGCAGGATGTCAAGTCAGCTGGCGGAATGCTATGGGCCCCTGACGATATCCTCCGTCGATATAACCTGCTCGACTGTGTCGCAACGTACATCACGAACTTTGGACTGGAGCGGGACTTCAAGGAACTAGATGCACTGGTGAAACGATGATTTATCTATGGGGGATTCTATGTTCTATTGTCGCCGTATCCTTAGAGACGTACATGAAGGCCAGCCCGTCGTATTCTGCAGTCATGTGGGTTGCAATACCGTCGTCGATCTTGATAAACTTCTGCGTTTTCCAGATGGTCCATCTAGCCCCATCCCTCCCGGCAGCGTTTGTCGTGTTCGGATTTGCGAACATTCTGAGCAGGACATTTGTATCTCTTATATCGGGCCACCCAATGGGCCGATTGACCTGGATAGCAATCGGCCTGATGACGCTGGCGGTAATCGTTAGGGAGATCGAACGACGTGGAATACTATAACAACGTCATCCAGCATCTGCAATGGCAGGTGATGGAAATCCAAATGAATGGTATGCTAGTAGACATGGGGCGTGCCGCCGCCATGCGAGAACTAGCTGACGCTAAGTACAAAGAATACAATGGGTGGATCAATGAAGCACTCGGCTACAAGCTCAACCCCAACTCACCGAAGCAAGTCCTCGAATGTCTCACGAAAGACCTTGGCCTCTCGATCCCGCAAGTCAAAAAAGAAGGCGTCTGGCGAGATAGTACTGATGAACTTTCCCTACTCAAAGCTACAATACCACTACCCCAGGCTATGCCGGTTGTTGAAGCTCTCATTGCTTGCCGAGACGTACGGAAAAAATCGGGTACATATCTCAATCCACAGCCCTGGCGGGATGGCCGCGTGCGTAGCCAATTTCGCCTATATGGAACGCTTACTTGGCGGCTATCATCCCGTGACCCCAACCTTCAAAACCTCCCGCGGCGCGAGTCCCACGGGATCGACGTTAAGAGTATGTATATTGCGCCACCAGGAACAAGACTGGTGGAGCTGGATTATTCCGCTCTTGAAGATCGCATCCCATCATACGCTAGTGGATGCAAGACCCTCATCGACCTGTTCGACACTGGTGCAAATGTCCACCTATACCGAGCTAATGAGATGTTTGGTGGAAAGTGGGCTAACAAAAAAGAATGCCCGACCGAGTACGACCTTGCGAAGCGTGTCCGCTATGCGAAGGGCTATGGCGCATCGCCGCCTAAGGTAAGCGACACGTTGTTTCTTGAAATGCACAAGTACTTCGAGCCAAGCTTTGTGGCGCACCTCATCGAAAAAATGGACGCCACCATGCCCGAAGTAATCGCCTGGCATAACTGGTGTTGGGAAGAGGCCGAGAAGACTGGTATAGTGTACGATGGTTTTGGCACACCTCGTATTCTGTACAGTCCCAAGCGCGAGCTTCGCCAGACTGCATATAGCTGGCCGACTCAGGCAACTGCCAGTGGTATCATGAATCGTTCACTGGTTCGGATCTACCACGCAAAGCGGGCCGGCCTTCTACGTGCTGACACCCGCTGCGTATGCCAGGTGCATGACTCCCTGGTGTTTGAGATCCACGAGGATTTTGTAGAAAGCGAAGCAAAAATAATCAAAGGCTTGATGGAGGAACCAGTTACTATCTTCGATCGACTCACTGTGTTCCCTGTCGAAGCCAAGTATGGCAGCAATTGGTCTGAGATGAAAGAAATGAGGTTCGCTGCTTGAGCGATGATGAAAAGGATAAAACTAAAGAACTACTGGAGTTGATCGCGAGCATAGATCTCTCGTCTCCCTCCAGTGTACGTTACGAGTTGTTTGAGTTTGTTAGAACTAACTGGGCAGCGTTCACAGAAGCAGCGGCAATTAAGACGGCTATCTGCCGGCAGCTAGAACTAAGCTCTGCAGTCTTCGACATGATGCTGATGAACCCCGAGATGGCTTGGGGTACTGAGGCACTGCATCGCAATGTTAAACCAGGCTGGCTGCGTGACTATCTTGACTATACCGCAGGCCACGAAGCGCCAGAGGATTTCCATCTGTGGGTAGGTCTTACAGTCATCAGCGCGGCCTTACGGCGAAAGGTTTATCTCGATAATGTCTACCACAAACTATACCCGAATCTATTTACAATCCTCGTGTCGCCTCCAGGAGTTGGTAAAAAGACCACCGCAATCAACATTGGAGTTAATATCCTACGCGAGGCTGTACCTGAATGCAAGATCGTCAGTGAGAAGTGTACGCCTGAGGCCCTCGCTAAACGGCTGGCGAAAGCGGTAGACAAGATCAAAGACACCGGTGGCCTCAAGATGGAGGTCCGTGCAGAAGGCATGATCGTAGCACCTGAGTTGACTGTGTTCATGGGAGGTGAACAATACAATGCTAGCCTCATCACACTGTTGACACGTCTGTATGACTGTGCTGACATACAAGAAACCGAAACCATTGCACGTGGGGTGGAGAAGCTAAAAAATGTCTTTGTTAGTATGCTGGGGGCTACTACTCCTACTGAGTTCTCACGAGCTATTCCTGCTGCTGCTACTGGCGGCGGGCTTATGTCAAGACTTACTATTATACAAAAAGATAGCACTCCTCGCATTGTACCTTTTGCTGCTAGCGTTGATCCTACTATGCGGGAGAACCTTGTTAATGGGCTGCGTAAGATAGACACTGAGTGGGAAGGGCCTCTCACCTACACCAAAGAAGGGAGGAAATGGTACATTGACTACTACAAACACCACCACAAAGTCATGGAAAGGGGGTCCGCTGGAGGTAATGTGGAACGTCAGCCGGACCACGTCATTAAAGTGGCTGTCTGTTTACGTGCGGCGGAAGGCGGGTCTATGGAGCTTGACGATGATGTACTCCAAAGGGCCTTCAATATCATCTCCGCCGCCGCCAAGAACTGTGGCGACATTGTAAAGATGGTCGATAGCAGTGAGCGCGGTCGACTCGCTCAGTATGTGGTCGATCTCATCAAACGCAATGGCGGAATCATGGACCGCACCACGTTAATGAAGCGGGTCTGGCGTCAGATGAATGCACAAGACTTGGGCCATGTTCTCGACACGCTAACAACGGCCGGCGTTCTTGTCCTGACGGAGTACGAGAAGCGCCGATTTGTCAAGCTCACGTCTTTTGAGGAATAACATGGAAGAACTCAACACAAGTATGTTTAGGTTTGGTGTGGGATTGGCATATGAAGAGCACAAGCTGCGAATCCATCTGATATTCCCTGCACCTATAGTGCGATTAGATTTCGACATGGAGAATTTTCTATTATGCTTGCGAGATATTGATAGGACAATAAGTCTACACACTCGTGATGGAGTACTGTTTGTAACGCCAGAAGGTAAAGACGCATGTAAACTCGTGTTTATGCAAGCCCCATTGGGGGGCCATGTACGCATGGATCTTGGCTTGTTACTATATCGAGATCTGCTCACAGCAATCAACATGGAACTAAACACCTTGCGATTGCGTGATAGGCGGGAGGAAGTCTTTAGAGCACCCGCGTGGAGCAGAGATGGAGGACCCTTCTGGTGAAAGACACGCATTGGGATCTTGTCGCAAAAGGTAGTGGGTATACATGTCTCAGGGATCTCCTAGACGACTGGTATACCCACAAAAAGCTCTCGATTGAAGCGATCAGCAATGAGTTGAATGTACACAGAACAACAATCACCCGCCGCTTGCAGGAGTATGGTATAGAGATCCGGGGCATCGAACCTTTCACCATCACAAAGCATGAGGCATTAAATTTTACGGTGGAGCAGATCGCCCAAAAGTACAAGGTGACCCACTCCACCGCATGGAGGGCAAAGAAACGTGCAAAAGAAAGATCCTAATAATCCTCCTCACTCCTCGCCTGCCTACGAAGTATCTTTGGTAGATGCTTCATCTGGCGTTCGTGTAGTGTTTGAGTCTCTCTTGCCCTCTCATTTTTTAGCAGACGGCGAGTTCCGCCACGCTCTCGGAACTCAGCTTGGTCAGACTCTGAGGCATTTCCTGAAACTAGTTTGTGGGCCAAGCTTCGAAGCCGCCCTTGCACGTAGCTCTTCTTGTTCTCCAGACGCTGATAGGTCCGAGAGTCTTTTACTTCCTGTGCGGGTGGAAATCCTAGTGACTTTACCACCTGACCCTCCGGGTCCAGCTTGCTGACAGGTTTGTCCTTACGCCCCATGCTGACGCCTAACTCCCGACCCTTGTATACAGATACTAGGCCCTTCAGGGAGTTAGGCAACAGCAGATCCTCGCCAGCTTGCTGCCATTCACCTTCCATCATATCATTAATGACGTTGGCAAATCGACCTATCACAGGCCCCATCAAGGACTTGGTATCTGCCGGCACGACGTCTGGCATACCAGCCTTTTTCGAGAGGTCCATGTTCAGCCCTGGATGGCCCATTGCACCTGGAAACACGCTGGCGATCCCTGTCACAGCTGCCTCAGGCAAATGTTTCTGCAAAGCTTCCATAGGTGACCAGCCCATGTTCTTAGTAAAGAACTCGTCTATGTCATCCACAAACGGAAGCCCTGCGAGACCACTAACCCCCATAGTGGCAACCATGTATCTGGTGAATGTTCCGGGATTTTTGAACGCCCCCGATCCCGCCAAGAAAGCATTCTGCATAAACACAGACATGTACGTCTTAAACATTCCAACAGTCTCACCGATCGCTCCTTGGAAAGCGGCAGGTTTGCCAGCCTTTGTATATCGCCCCGAGGTAGCGTCAACAAAGCGCGCAGCAGCCACCATAGCAGCCTTCTCGTCCATCCCTTGGGCTTTCGCCATGTTGAACCGGGCGATGGCACTGACGCCACGCACGAACTCCTCAGTGGCCGTCCCAAGCGCCATGCTCACACGGCCAAGTGTCCATTCACCCTTGCCAAACTTGTGGCCTACAGAAGGAAGGACCTCAGACATATGTTGAATATCAATGACCCCGTAGTGCGCCAGTTTTTGACGCAACGCCTTATCCTTAAAGAACTGTACGATCGCGGAACCGAGATACTTTTCACTTGCGACGACCCCGAGGTCGCTGCCCTCACGTTGCAATGCGGGCCAAACGTGTCTTACTACGGTATCGACATTCATCGCAGCCCAGCTGAGATTGCCCATGCCCAGCGTGAGATGTGTTACAAGCTGACGGGTATTCTTGAGGAACTTATTACCGCTAATGGGGTCTATCCATCGGCCTAGCGGGGTCTCACCGATCCAGTTATGGATGGCAATCTGATCCCACGTCGGCTTACCCGCCACTCGTTCCACATAGCTCTTCAAGTAATGGACCTGCGCAGCGGTCATCTCTCCACCATGCTCTTTCAACATGGTCTTGGTAGCCTCGCGCAGTTTGTCCATCTCGACATGCTTAGCCGCTTGGTGGAAGTAGTTAAACAGGATCTTATCTAGACCTTCGGTCTGGTATCCTGTCTCTCCCTTTCGCATCTCCAGATGTTTTGAGAATCCTTTGACATCTCTACCCATTTGATAGGCTTTGTCAACATCCGCTGCGGTTGCTGCTCCCATTGCTTCAAGATTCTTTTTAAGTCTGCCAACCAGCTGTGCATCTTGGAATCCTCGTCCACCAAAGTACTCAGGATCAGCGAAGAACTTCACTTCGATCTTGGCCGTTGGATCTGCCTGCTTTAGCTTGTAAGCTGCGGCGTAGGCTTCTCGCTGGCTGCCAAACGTACTGCTGCCATCCGGCTGGAGATGCTTCGCCCCGTTGACAAAGATCTCCGAGTTGCCATGCCATACACGTGGGATGTAGCCTTTGATCTTACCTAAATCATCAGTCGTCCCAACCGCCCAACTTCTGACATTATCAAGTGCCTCTCTAACTCCCTGATAGGCATGTGCTTGGGCTTCACTGAGACCCTGCGCGCGGAGAGTTTCTGGCGTGAACTCAACTCCTCGTCGATCTCCGTACACCAGAACCTTATCGACCTGAGCTCTGTCGCTGGCCGGCATCTCAAAATAGGTATATAGCTTGGTCTTCTCGAAGCCATCTGGACCCTCCTTGTAGATAAGGTCTTTGACGCGTCTCTCAACATTCCGCTCGGCCCAGCCTGCATCACTCACCAGGTCTCGGGCCGGCTTGTACTTTCGGAACAAGAAGTCAGGTGTCTCAAACGGTTGCAACGTAGCGTTGGCAAAGCTGCGTTCTGGCTTCTTGTTAACTACTCCAACATCTTCTGGGACCCTCGCGCCGGTCTTACGCAACACGTCATCGAAGGCTTCTTTGAAGGTCCCAACATCACCTGGAAATGAATGGAGCTTAAATCCTTTGCTCTTTGCACGCTCACTGAGACCTTCAACAAGAGTCGAGCGGTCTCCTCTGGCGATTGTGTTGCCAGTCTTGGCATCAATGATGTCATACTCTCGCTGGCCCGGGAATGGCTCGCGTTCTCTGACTTTGAAGCCTTCATCTTTTATAAACTCCTCTACGCGTTTTGTGGGTAGGACCCGCTCTTTCAAGTCGGGTCCCTTGCGCGTTTTAATACGGAGATCATTGGTGTCACCTACGAACTCTTTACCATTATTGAGCTCTGTAAATGTATCACCTGTAACTGGATCTTTTTTGTAGCCTGTGACAGTTCCAGTCTTTTTTGTATATGCTGTACCGGGTATAGTATATTCTACATCGGTACCTTTTGGAAAACGTTCCTCAATTGGACGTACTGTTGGTGGCTTTGTTTCGGCAATTTTGCCGACGCTTTGTGGCTTGTCTATAACAGGTGTCTCAACCACTGCCGGCTTAGCAACAGCCTCAGGAGCCCTAGCAACTATAGGCTCACTTGCCTTTGCTGTTGCCAGGGCGTCGGCTTTTTTTGGTTCACGACCTACAGGTACCGTGGAGACATCCTTCTCCCCACGCAAGATGGCACCGAGTTCCTTGTCTACAATCTTATCGACATTTTCCTTCTTGAGGTGCGCGATGATGTCGTCGGTCTTGTCGGCCTTGGCTTTTGGCAGAGCAGTCTGCTTGGCAGCAGGCGCTTCTACTGACTTGCCGGCCTTCGCAATAACGCGGGGTTCTTTGACGATCTCCGCATCGACGATCTCTGGCGGCTTCTTCACGCCAGGCATTCCATACGCGGTACCAGGATATGGTACGCTGCCATCTCCCTTCACTGCTTCCGCCGCCCGCGTTGTAGCGATGTCCTTCGGTCTGTCGATTATCTCTCTCAATGAAACATTCGGAGGCGGCGTAGACTCACCAGGCACTTTAGCCCGCTCGCTACGACGCATATCCAAGATACGCTGTATCGGACCACGTTCTTGGACTGGCTGGTCTGGCGTAGATAGTTGAGTTCTGCCAGGCTTGCCCGCAGATTTGATCTCGCCGCCAGGAAGCTTCGCAAAGATCTCACCATCAGGCGCACGCCATGCAGCTTCGATCTTTGTTTTCCAAGCGTCACGTATAACGATCTCCTTGGATCCTTCTGGAATCGGTCCAGCTGGCGCTGGTAGTGCCTTCGGGGGAGGTGCTCCATATACTGTGCCTCCACGTACTTCACCTGGTTGGATATCGCTGAAGTTCTCGATCATCTTCGGTGGCCGCTTAGGTGGCATAGGCGACGGGCCATTGGGGTTCACACCCCCCAGATCTACTGTGGGCGCTTTCGCATCCGGGACACGTTTGGGTGCAAACTTGCCCAGCAATGCCGTCAACAGACCACTTATGCCACTGCTTGTAGCTAGGCCTTCAGGCGTAACAGGTTCGCCTTCAGCCACCCGTTCTATGACGTTCATTCCTCCGCCTAGTGCACCACCTTTGAAGAAGTTCTTGATCGGTTCACCTTTGTACAACTTAGGGCCTGGTAAAGGTGCAACAACACCGCCAACTGTACGCATCACCTCTGGCCCCATACTGCCTTGCTCGACGCCGGCCTCGGTGTCTTTGGTGGCAGCTTCGCCAAGACGTTCACGCAACCACCGCTTGGGTGACATTATGGGGAACTCCCCCTTCTCACCCATTATTAAACTCTCAGCTGCGCGCCCGGGCATAGAACCTAGAATCTCAACCCCGTGTCCAATGTTCGCCAGTGATCTCACTGGGTGTTGGACAGCCATTGACCCAGTGTCTTTGATACCCTTAAAGACTTTACCTAGAAAGCCTGGCCCGTCGTCTGCTGGCTTGCCTTCCGGCTGTGGATTGTATCTGGCCTGATACCATTGTTCATACAGCGGACCATACTCTTCATCATCCCGGTCCTTGGCCATCTTCTGCAACAACGTCCTACGCGCATGAAGCAGCTTGTTACGGGTCTGTAGCTCCGTAAGGCTCAGGTCTCCCTTTTCATCATATGCCTTGATTGCACGTTCCATAGCGGCATCTCGGGCCATCTGACCATCGAGGGCAGCAAAGAACTGGTCACGATCTGGACCCTTGGCATTGTTGATCCCACGCATAGCAGGCACAGCCGCTTTGATGGGTTCAGGGTTCGCCTGGGTAGACGTCTGCATTGGCTCGGTGATCTCCTCACCGGCAGGTCCCTTGGCCGCAGCGTTCTCTCCGCCAGGTACATGCGCGACTTTGGTAACGTAGTCACGGGTCTCTTTAGGATATGCTCGACCCGCGTCCACGTTGCCTGGCCCAAAGTTGTATGCAGCGGCAGCTTTCTCTTTGTCGCCAGCGTACCGCTTTGTGAGATCACTCAAGTAATGCCCAGCAGCCGGAATAGCCTGCTCAGGATTATATGGATCAGACACTCCATAATCCTTAGCAGTGCCATCCATAAACTGTGCAATACCCTTAGCACCCTTAGGCGACTCGGCCCAACGATCACCTCCTGACTCTGTAGCCAGGAGGCGCCGCAAGGTGTCGGCATCTGCTTCAGGATACTTCTGTGCAGTTTCTGCGATCAACGACTCATAGCCATCCTCAGGAGCTGGTGGCCTGGGCGGACCGACAAACTGCGCCCCCATTAACCGGCTGTAAGGATCTTTGACTTTCATTATCGATGTCCTCGTGGGTTGATCTTAGGCACACCAGGCGCTTGATTGTTGAGAAGACCTTGATATGGATTGGGCATCTTCTCACGTGCCAGCAACTCCTCTCGGGCCAAAGCATCATCCTCACCAGACATCAACATTTCTTGCTCTGCGTTAGCTGCTTGGTTGTGGTAGATGTCTGCTGCCGTGATGCGATCAAGAAGTTGTTTGGCCTCAGCGTCATACTTCTGGCGCATGTGCATAGGCACAGACTCGTCATAAGCCAGACCTTTCAACTTATCCGCCTGGGCCTGTGCCCGATTGCGCCAATCGCTGCCTACGATTTTCTTCTCACCAGTGACGGGATTTTCCTTCTCCTCCAAGATATGGTGCGCAGGAGTCGCTCGCATCCCCGTAGGCTGGCCCACTCCACCCTGCTTCATAAGTGCATCATACGCTGGCATCATGTCGAACCTCCTTAGAACGGTTTAAGTTTAGCCCCAGGTGAAAGCTTGCCCTTGCTCATCATATCGTGCTCACGGATTAGATCCAGTGTGGTGTTCTCAGTATCATCAGGCGCCGGCCCAGTGATCTGCTTATGCAACGCATCTGGGTAGGCCTTTGCTTTGTAGAGATCTTGATAGCCTCCTGATGCAGCATTCATAACCTTGCCCATCCGACTCCCCATCAACGCGTGGCCTACACCAGACCCAAACGCTGCGATGTTGGTACGGGCACTGAGTGGCTGTGCTGCACTCGGTTTGCGTGACATTAGTTGTTTGTAAGCTGGCGTCTGTCCAGCCCCTCCAGGTCCTCCGAGTTCGAGTGTCGAATCTGCTTCAGGAATCACTATGCACCTCCCATCAATAGTTGTTCAAATGCGTTGACTTTCTTGGTCAAGGCCTGGATCGCGTTTGTGGCTTTGCCAAGGTATGTAGGTACATCGACACTCTTTCCATCACTGACATCGCCTGGCATGTCTTGTGCCATACCTCCTGTGTGAAGTGGTGCGTCGGGAGACTCGCCTTTGTAGTGCCACTGACTCACTGGAATACTGTTCATGTCCGCCAGATCTTCCTCTGGCGATTTGGCTGGTTGGAAGTCTGTCTTGACATTCTCATCCGATGCCATTAACGCCATAGATCCAGCGCCCATACCGGCCCCCAAGAGATCCATTTGGTTCTGCCGCGAGGTCTGGAAATTATTATTCTGCTGGCCGAGTCGTGCGTTGTAGATGCCACTAGCAACGTTGCTCTCGTTCTGCTTACGCTGGCTCTCTGGCGTCACAGTCGCGTTGAAGTACGGGTCAACCACCTGCGAGCGACGTGTATTAGCCTGGGTCGTCTCAGCCAAGCGCGCATTGTACTGAGATAGTTTTTGCTGGACAGCTTGGTTCTGGGCCTCCAGCATCGTTTGTCCCACAGCACGCTTATTTGATTCAGAAAGCCTATCACGCACAAATGCTTCCTGTTCACTAGACCCTCCTGGTATGGCAGCGATACCACGCTTGTTGAGGCCTTCCAGCATGGCTTGGTCTTGATCCCCATACGCCTGCATCAAACGCTCATATGCAGGCTTGAAGGCCCGATCCATGTAGTCTGCATCTACATTCGACAGGTCCTCGCCACGCCGGTGGAGTGCAGCTGTCTCATCCAGTACGCCCTGCTCAGCGTCCGGGATGGCATCATGGAACATCCTGAGGAGTTCTGTCTCCTCTGATGTCGGCGCATTGAACTGCTTTGCCTTGGCGTATGCACGATCTATATCTGCATCGCTTAAGGTAGGAGGCTTGCCAGAACTACCAAATAATCCATCGAGAAAGCCCATAGTACCTCCTATAGCTTGATGATGTAAGTCATCACGATGAACGGATCCATGACATTGTGCGTACTACTGGCACTTGCTGCTGTATTGGTACTAGTGGTAGTAGTACCCATCGCGGATGCATTTGATGTGTTAGCAATGTTTCCAGGTGAACCATCTGCATTGGCAAATCTCGACACCGTATGATTGTGCGCCGGCAATCCACTTTCAGCTGCCGTCAATAGATGTGCCTCTTCACCGCCAGTAGCACCAATCACGCGAGCAGTTAGGCCGGTGCCAGTACCTGTACCCAACACATTACGCCCCCGCGTGTCGGGGATCTTCATGTTGAAGTAGTCACTGTGACTGCCAGTCCCACTTGTCGTAATGTCAATGTTTGCTCCACCACAGGCCTTCAGTTTGTAGCGATCAGCAGTGACACTTTGTACACAGTACACTGTTGTAGCGTTCAGTGGAGATGGCAGTGTACCAGTAGTACTAAAGTGTACTCGATCATTCACTACCCTGGCATGTGCTGTATGAACCACCTCATCACTTGTTGGATCCACTGTAATGGTAGCCGCAGGTGTACCTTTATAGTTGGCCGAACCATACAGACTGATCAACTGGCTACACAGTGCCGCATTGACAGCACTACCGCCTGTACATGGCACCTCATTACCATCCATCAGCAGCCAGCCAGTAGGCGCTACTGTACCCATGTACGTCATCGTGACGCCTGTCGGCAGGATCGAACTGGAGCCAGCAAAGATCACCGGCTGGTTGAATGTAGTAGTGCCATAGATGGTATTAGTACCACTAGATCCACCAATATTTGTGCTGCCATTGGTACGATCTATAGAGAACCATGAACCATTAGACACACCTGCGTTGTTGTAGCTCCAGATCGAAAAGATGCCAGTGTTGGTACACATCTTCCATACACGCAGGTCTGCTCCCTGGTCGCTTTCATCTAGCGTGTAGCATGGCGATGCGTTGACGGTGCGCAGATTGACCGTAAACCCATCAGGGTTAATCTTGCTGGCGTCAATCGCTGCGCCTACCTTCAGGTTGTTGTTGTCAATGTTGCCATTGAACTCACCATAGATGGTATCAACATCTCCATTGAAATCGCTGGCCTGGGGCGTCACGCCATTGATGAATGATGATCCACCAAAGGTCTTGGTTGGCCTGTTGATAGTACCTGCATCAGCAACGCCAGCACAAAGCAACAAGATCGCAAGCGCCCATTTGATTCTATCCATGTACTGCCCTCCTAATACCTGCATAAAATATCATCCCTCCCAAACTAACCTTGACGCTTGAACTGATGTTGAGATTCAGCACCGCAAACCGCCCAATGCCGGCGATAGGAATCTTGCGCTGTTTGTAACTTGTCGTGCCGAGTGGCGTTTGTCCCATTACAAACGTCGTACCGATCAGACCTCCCACATCGGTCTGGAAAACCTGTTGGAATGTCTTGATACTAGTATTAAAATCAAACGAGACCGTTCCACTTACAACTGCCCCAGTCGTGTTCAAGAATACTGTCATGTAGCGCCAGGTCTTGTCCATCGCCGGCACTCGACCATCTGTGACATACTGCAACTGCAGGTCGATATTGGTGTCAACATCCCTGGCGCTTTCAACCTGGCGATAGACAATCCCATCATAACCACCGAACAGCACTTCGGTCTCGTTATTGAGTGACTGCACCTCTGCACCACAAGCAAAAGGCATGTTAGCGTAGAGTGTCCAAGTTGGCCGGCCATCTGTATCTAGGTGATAGTAGTCTGCAACCATGGCCTCATTGTTATTCGCACCGCTGCGACTACAGAGGAAGATCATCACGTTGCGCTTACTATCATGGACCCCAACTATATTGCCAAAGTTGGTCTTGTTAATAGCTTGCCATGTGGGTTCGATCTTGCCGCTCACATAATTGTAGCTAACGTCGCCAGTTATAGACTGCCCATAACTGACTGAGAGCGCGTGGACACCTTTGGCATTTCCGTAGTAGATGTCATTCCCGGCGGCAAGCATTCCGTACGGGCTGAGTTGATGGCCGTAGACAACATTGATCGGTTCCACGGCGAATTCCGACGGAGTTGCACCAGTGACCTGAAAGACATTGTGAGTGGTGCATATGATAATGCGGTCCCACAAACTGAACATCGCGGTACCGCCGCCACCTTTAGTAGTTGGGACCGGGATACTGCCTGCATTATTGGCCGTGGTCCAGTCATTCTTTACTCCCAAAGCAGAATAGTAAAGTGTTCTACCTTTGAGCATCCAAACCCGGTTGCGGTGTGACAGAACGGCAGTGGCTCCTTGTGGAGGCGAACCTCCCAAAGCGCCCATGGTCGTACCGTCGGTGTCTACAGGTACATTTGTTCCATCTACCCCAATCGCGCTGTCGTTAAACTGTGCCCAGTGCATCCGCTTATTAGCCGTGGCGACTGTGCCAAGAGACGCCCAAGCTGCCCCGTTCCACTTGTAGACTGTGTTACCGGCATTCATGATAATGACAGGAGAACCAGTCAGTGGCGTGATCTCAAAGATCGAACGGATCACATTGTCACCAGCTGGCGGCACCACTGCAGTCTCGTTCAACTTCACACGGCCGGGCCTCGTACTGAGTGCACCTGTGGCATCACGACAGAAGTTAATGAGCAGCGGCGCCTCATCCTCCTTGAGTGCGTACTTACCTTCTTTGCCGAGATACAACGCAGATGACCGCGTATTCATCCCGCCAGCAAAGCTGAGGACTTCTTGAATGATGTCCGCCAGCGCAGGTATTTTAGGTTCTACTACTTTGTTCATGAGTCCCAATCATCCTCAAGGTAAGCTGAGACTGTTTCGATGTCGCTTCCCTGGCGACTTTCAACATCGTTCACCAGGTTGGGGATCATCTTGTCTGCTTCTGCTTGCCACACCGCAGCGATGTCTACACTGGCGTTGGTGCCCTGCTTGAATGCGTAGATCGCAGCCAGCACAACCAGCAGATGGTGATGATGTGCAGGTATCTGGCTCACACTACTAACCGTGAAGCAAACGGTTGTAGGAGGAGGAGCATCTGGTGTACCAATAATTGCCATGTGGCCTCCTAGTAAGGAATGTCTGCTTCGGTGCGTGAGATCTCATACCAGCGCAGACCTGCAATATACACAAAGGTAATTGCACGACTGAAGTTGTTAGCTGGCTGAGTCCATGCGCGCATCTTGTAGCCCGTCGATGTGGTGTTCCACGTCGCTGTACCCAGCGCACCACCAGAGTTGTTGTGTATGTAGATGGTGATCTTTGCCCCATCCCAACAATGGATCGCAGGGTTGATTGTGAAGGCGCTGTTGTTAGGTGGCTGGATCTCGAACGTCGTCCCCAACAAGCAGTCCGGCGTAACGCTGGGCAACTGACTCGTGATAGGCTGATAGTGATCCTTCTTAATCACCGCCCCCGCAATGGTCAACACCGCTCCGCCAGTCTCGGTAATCGATCCGTTACCCGTGATAAAGAAGTTCAACGTGCTGCCGGCAGATGTATTTGTGCCGCACGTCACCGGCTTGTTGACCCATAACCATACAGGTGTGCTGCCAATCTGTGCAATCGCGCCAGTGACTGGCATGCAGATATCTGTATCATACTTCGCCACAGGAATCATGTTTTCTAGCACTGGCTCAAACAACGGTAGCGAGAACACATTGCTAAACGTGTGATTCGGATAGCTGAAGATCAAGTCATAATAACCATCCTGCGCAAAGAACGTAAACGTACCATCTTGTACGCTAGTTGTCGGGTTGACCATCGAAACAGTGCACAAGCTATCTGCATAGAGCACAGCCGCCACGTTGGTGTTGGCCTTGTATACTGTGATATGGCCGAACGGCAGAATGTTACCATTTAGGTCCTGCAACACATTGCGATACTGTTGACAGGCTTCACCTGTGCCGGGCACTAACCACAAAAGTGCAGCCAGCGCCAATAAGAACTTTCTCATTCTGCCTCCTTCAAGATGTATGGGCTCTCCAAGGTAACCTGGTTAGGAGAGTCAATACTCCTGATGACGGGATATTGATGGTCCACCACCGGGACACTCTGGTTATCTGCATCCACACCTGGAATGATTTCATCGCCAGCGACCAGGTAGTTTTGAATCTTGGCATCATCGCTGAAAGACATTGTGGTGTTGTTCTCGGTATAGGTAACCGCACCCTGTTTGTAGTCCCGTAAGGGCGGAAGGGAGTATTCATAGATGAACTCGAAGTCCCGCTCACCATCAGGGATCGGTCTGATCAGCAGCGTCTTGACACCGAGGATGTCATACAAGTACTCGCCACCCATCTGGCCGCTTCGCTGGTTCATGATGATCTTGAACTCGTTGCGTGCAATGTCACCATGGGTTACTCGGCAAGGGTCGCCAGACAAATCTGTAATCAACTTCATGCGTACAAAGTCTGGCGGCAGCGTGTAGTTGCCCTGGCCAGCTTGCCAGCGAAGCGTTGACGGATCAAACAATACACCCCGTACGAGAAAGGGCGCATCCGTTGTACGCACAATCCGCGTAAAGTAATCGCTGCGGGCGCGTCGAATGATCTTATAAAGCTCCAACTGGGCCATGTTGAGATATGAGTTCAGTTCCTTGTCTGCCCAGAAGTCGTCATTACCGATCCCAGTATTCGCACCGCCTCCTGCAGTGAGGATAGATCTCAACATGGTCCGCATTTGTGCAAGATTCATCGAGCTTCTCCTGGCTCATATCCACCCACTTTGGAGTGGAAGTTAGACACAATATCACCCTGGCGCACCATGCCACGATCGTATGCTTCTTCGCCCATCACTTGCAACAGATCGCTTTGCTCCTTGTCAAGCTTGGCTTCTTGCTGGCGTTCTTGCTCTTCAAGCCAATCAACATAGATCCCGCCATGCTTGAAGGTCCACATGTCCCACTCACGCAGCGCCAAGAAAACCTGCTGGTTGAGCATTTGCAGCGGTACACGGGTGACCTCAATGTAGCCATCCTTGTCGCGTACCCAGGCATCAATGCCACGGCGTTCTAATGGCTTACGCAGACAAGCACTCTCACGCTTACACTTGCGTTCGATCAGGTAGTATGCAGGATCCACAACCGACCGGCGTACACGTAACAGCGGATCGAACTTTTTAAGTTCCCTCTGAAATGTTTGCATTGTCCAGGCCACAATCACCTCCTTAAGTTTCGGCAAATTTGCCGTTACTTTCGTTCGTTACACGCCTTCAGATCTTGGCGTAGATTACCATTATCCGCTATGCAATGAAAGTAGCCCTTCGTGTAACGAGTCATTTCTTCCACCATTGCTGACGCGTCGCAAGGCTCAGGCTTCGTTTGACAGCCGAACAGACTCATCAACATAATCCCGCAGAGCATCCCAGTCAGCTTTGGTCCTCGCATTTTTGAACATCTTCTGGGCAGTTTCATCTCGTTCCTTCATGAGTCGTTTCTTTTGATACGATCGCATGCCGTCTTCGCTGAGGACCCAGCTGGCGATTGTGTCTGCTAGTTTGAGCCCCCAGCCTACGGCAGCCATTAGTTCACCTTGACAATCGTCGGTGCCGCAGGGGTAGCCGCATTGGTCACGTTGGCGTCTTTGGCGGAAATCACACCAAACGCCAGCAAGATCGTACACGTCGCGTGCCCGACAGCCTGGTACTTCTCGGGCAGAATGGTCAACGTGGACCCTTCACAAATCAGTGTCAAGATACCGCAGAGCGTGGTCTTCCACGACATGAGCATGGCTTTCATCTTCGATCCTTCCATCTATGCAGTCCTCACTTTAGTGGGATCTGTGCCAAGATTGTAAAAGTTCAACCGTCCTATCTTAAACATAAACTTGTCTGGATTTTGTTTTGCCCAAGCCGGTATAAGATCTCCTTTCAGTGAGTCATCATAGTAATGGTCGATGACAGGGTTGTGGCCTAACACCTTCGTAATCACCGCTGTGGCAATCTGCAGGCATTCCACAAACGATGGGTCTTTCGTCGATGGCCAGGTGGTTAGCTGGCGATCTCGTGGATCACTCATGCTTGAGTACTGCCACTTCTTGGTAACAACATCTACCACATTGTCACCTTGCCAGCCTGCCAGCCGCACTCGGTTCATCACCGTGGCGGCGACACAGACCTTGGCATCGAAGCTCTCACCCCGGGCTTCACGCCATAGGGTGAGGGCTAACATGATTACTTCGTAGTCTACGGTATCTGACATGCGCATACTCCTTGAACAGTACCGCTCTGTAGCGGGAATGGTTCGCCTTTGGCTGGCTCTGAGTATTCCTCAGACACGTTGCCAGCCGAGTCAATATGCTTACCTCGGAAGTAATAAGGCAGCTGCGACGCCAGTCCAGTGATACGAACTGATGTCTGTGAGTATGCAATAAAGTGTAGTTTGAACACTGTACAGCCATCTCCCACACAGATCTCAATTGCAGAACCTACAACGCCTCTATCGTCAACGCCAGGTTCCCAGCTAATCAAAAAGGAGTCATAGCCAGTACGCACTGCGGTGAGCCCTACCATGCGATCTGGTGCCACCGTATCCAATACAGGCGTAGTAATATTTACAACAGACGTAAACACACCAAAATTAAGTACTGCATCAAATGCACGTACTTTGAAACTATATGGCGTGTTGGGCGTTAGGCCGCTTACGATAATCGGAGACCCTGCACCATTCGCCACAAGTACTTCTGTATCACACGACAATGTAATACAACCAAACACCTGATAGCCTGCAACGCCTGTATCATCTGTTGCAAGGGTAAATGTTAGTTGTACCTGGTTTGCGTTCAATATCGTAGGTACCAGTGCTGTTGGCGCCGTTGGCGCATTTGTGTCTGTAGCAACATTATTGACAGTAAATGTTACTAGGGTATCCGCAGATGTAATATTACCTGCAGAATCTCCGCACTTGATGTAGAAGGAATATGTACCCCCATTGGACAAACCTGAAACAACCGCTGTATGTTGTAGCGAACTAACTGCAGCTGTCATCGTGTTAGTCATAGATGCATATGCGACGCCTGCACTGGTAGCATAGCGACAAGATGCCGCCTCAGATGTCACAACACCAATAGTTGCACCAGTAGTACCTGCAGCCAGCGCACCTGCGGGTGTTGGACTGCTTACGGTCGGTGGCGTAATGTCCGCCGTACTCGGTTCAACCACATCACATTGATAGTCTTCTGTAATAGTATTGACGTTACCCTGTGCGTCTACACCAAACATACACGCAAAGGTTGTATCTGGGGGCCACACAAAGTTGTATCGCCCACCAGGGAAAGACGCAATGGGTACAATGACCTGTCCTTGATCAGTGTTGACACGAATAGACACAGGACCACCAGACCAAGTAACATCTGCTCCAGTTGCATCTGTAGAAATACTCAGAATTCTAGGCAGCGTTACGCCTGTGAAATCGCCGCCAGCGAAGTCGTCTAGTTCTACTGCTGTCAGATTAGCTGTCCATATACCTGCGCCGATTCGTACATTGGTCAACGAGGCATTGTCACTGACAGATGTAATTAACGTCCCATTTCTATATACACTAATTATAGTTGGATTTACCCCGATGGCCTCACAACGTAGAATATCTCCAGCAGCCCATGTAACGCTGGAATCTTGGGCTAGGTATGAATATACACCCAGGCCATCTTCACGTTCAATCAATGTAGTATATCCGCCACTGTCGTTACGCGCCGCCTGACATTGATAGTAAGACGGAGTCTGTGGGGCAGCTGCACGTAGGTTGACCCACCCATACCGCTGTGTACCATCTGCAGCCCAGGTCGAAAGTGTTACCTGAGCCCACTGATCCAATGGCAACGTAACAGCGTTATATGTCTCGTTGCTCTCTTTCGTAGATGCAACACCTGCACGTACCTTGTTGCCAACAATCTGCAATGGTGCAGTTGCACCTGTTATATAGTAGTCTCCATCCCACGCAGCACCAAGATCGGTATTATCTGCACGATTAAAGTTGTCAGTCAGCAATGTATTGCGAACAACTACGCCGCTGCCAGGTGATGTTGTAGTAGCACTTACGGGCGTAGAATACTGTGCAGATACGTTACCACTATTGTCTCGCCCTTTTAATCTAAAACTGTAAGGCGTTGCAGGATTTAGCCCAGTGATAACAACACTTGTCCCTGTACCACTAGTACTCTGCTTCGCTGCATAACTTACACAGGCCTGACCTGTACACATCTCAACATTATAACCAGCAATGCCTATGTTATCAGTTGCAGGATTCCATGTAAGTGTGATAGTATTCGCGCTCGTCCCAGATACCGCTACATTTGTTACCTGTGTAGGCGCAATAGTATCTGCCGGCGGCGCAACTCCATTGGATGATGCAAGACGTAGCTCATCAAAGTAATGTATAGATGTCTGAGAACAATCACGACCTACCGGCCACACAGTCGGGTTATAGCATTGTAAGCCACCACTACCATCCCATGTATGATTGATCTGCCACTCATTAACAATGCCATCACCATAGTTTAGATTCGTATAGCTACCTTGCAGTAAACCATTAATCCACCACTTCACAGTGGCATTACGGCAGGTAGTACACGAAGATGCAATGGTATAGAATTCAACCTCATACCATGTATCTCTCTGCACCGGTGTATCATTTACGTTGGGATAACAGGTCAATCCAAAATCGGCAGCACATGCATGGCTGTTGTCATAGAGGGTTGTTGCCGAATTGGGGGCAAAAATCATCTGCAGGCTAGGATTCCCGTTTACATATGGGGGATATATCCCACGAACAGGCAGACCAAGCAACCCATTGATGCTATTTTTTCCATATGTCCAATCCTGTGCAGCTTGGAAGACCAATTTATTCATTTGCCTGATGCCAAGGAAGTCGGCATTCATCTTCCATTTGAAACAACTGTACAGATTGGTCAACGGTTGCTGATTGCCTGGCTTCGGCCAGATTACCTGTTGACCCCCAGTAATGTTACCCGGCAAGAGAATAGAGGATGTTACATTTCCATCTGAACCAGGCTGGGTCGTAATGGTACCTGCGCCTGGATAGAGATCCCACATCTGACCTTCGCCATCTGTGGTGTCAAAGTGGATATTTGCCAATACCGTAGCACCTGGGGGCATATTTGCGCAGGTAAGCGTTGCGTCAGCAAAGACAGGAAATAAACACACTAACAACAGACTCAATAAGAACTTCTTCATGAGATCTCCTCTTATCGAATAAATAAAGGGTTTCGTCTAGGAGTGCTCCATGCAGGGGACTGGAACTGTCCACCACCGCCGCCGGAACTCACAATATATTCATACGCCCCAATGTCGAAGACACCGTTCTGTGGGCGGGCCGTGCCGATGTA